>VFQM010000124.1_pt1 | contig 96937 bp, 83 predicted proteins | sample 3512391 | NCBI WGS metagenome assembly VFQM01 (sample SAMN10412369, study PRJNA504923) | tailings metagenome | isolation source: Replicate 1 from Balatoc abandoned mine | place: Philippines | reverse complement strand
TGGTGGTGCTTGTCGCAGGGCAGGCCCATTTCGAGCATGGTCGAGACCATCTCGGCGCGGATGTCGACCGCCGAATCGACCGGCGCGACCGGGAAATAGCCGCCCTTGGCACGCGGGCGGTGGCCCATGTTGCCGTTGTCATATTCCTTGCCGGTATTGGTCGGCAGCTCGATGTCGTCGATCGCGAAGCCCGAGCCGGCATAGCCGTCCTCGAAGCGGACATCGTCGAACATGAAGAACTCGGCTTCGGGGCCGACATAGACGGTGTCGCCGATGCCGGTCGACTTGAGGTAGGCTTCGGCGCGCTTGGCGGTGGTGCGCGGGTCGCGGCTGTACCAGTCGCCGGTCGAAGGCTCGACGATGTCGCAGTTGATGATCAGCATCGGGGTGGCGCTGAAGGGATCGATCCAGGTCTCCGACAGGTCGGGCTTCAGGATCATGTCGGATTCGTTGATGACCTTCCAGCCGGCGATCGACGAACCGTCGAACATCAGGCCGTCCTCAAGCTCGTCCTCGCCCATGACGCTGGCGACCATGGTGAGGTGCTGCCACTTGCCCTTGGGGTCGGTGAAGCGCAGGTCCACCCACTCGATTTCCTCGTCCTTGATCAGCTTCAGGACGTCTTTTGCTTTCGACATTTTGGTAGTGCCTCCGGGTATGGTCTTGACCGGCCCGCCGGTGCGGCAGGCAGGAGAGGGTGGAAAATCAGATGGCGTCGTCGTCGGTTTCGCCGGTGCGGATGCGCAGCGCGCTTTCGATCGCGCTGACGAAGATCTTGCCGTCGCCGATCCGGCCGGTCTGCGCGGCGGCGGCAATCGCCTCGACCACGCGCGGGGCCTGATCGTCGGCGACCACCACTTCAAGCTTCACCTTGGGCAGGAAGTCGACGACATATTCGGCCCCGCGGTAGAGTTCGGTATGGCCCTTCTGGCGGCCGAAACCCTTGGCCTCGGTCACGGTGATGCCGGACACGCCGATCTCGTGCAGGGCTTCCTTCACTTCGTCGAGCTTGAAGGGTTTGATGATCGCTTCGATCTTTTTCACGTTGTCCCCATCCGCGCCTGGCCGGATTCCTGACATAATCCTAACAAGAATCGTGCCAAGCTCTAAGGTGGTGGCTGCGAACAATCCTTGCCGCTTGAAGACTCAAGGAGAGGGATGTCTTTCGCCTGTGGGGCTCGGTTAGCAAGATTATGGTGCAGTGCGCAATGGTGCACAGCCAGTGAACGGGCATTGCCTATATTTTAGGCAACGCGTGCCGCTCAGAGCCGCAGGCCGGCGGTTTCAGGCAGGCCGCACATCAGATTGAGGTTCTGGATCGCGGCACCCGAAGCGCCCTTGCCGAGGTTGTCGAGCACCGCCACCAGCCGCGCCTGGGTGCCGTCGGTACTGCCGAACACATGGAGGCGCATCCCGTCCCACGGCGCGGCATCGGCGCGCAGCAGCAGTTCGGCGGGCGGCGTCTCGGCCATGTCGACCGTGACCACGCCGCTGCCCTCGAAATGCGCGGCGAGGGCTGCGCGAAGGGCGGCGACGTCGGGGCGCGATGGCATGGCGGCAAGTGCCAGCGGGACGTCGACCACCATCCCGCGATGGGCCGGCACCACGGCGGGCGAGAACACCGGTGGATGCCGCAGCCCGCCATAGGTCTGCATTTCCGGCAGGTGCTTGTGGCCAAGCCCCAATCCGTAGGCGCGGAAGGCCAGCGCGGGATCGGCCGCGAACCGGTCGATCAGGGCATTGCCGCCGCCCGAATAGCCGCTCACTGCGTTGACGGTGAAGGGCCAGTCGTCCGGCAGCAGCCCGGCCCGCACCAGCGGCGCGACAGCCGCGAGGAAGCCGGTCGGGTAGCAGCCGGGATTGCTCAGGCGGTGCGCGGCAGCGATCGCATCGCGGCCGGTGATCTCGGGAAAGCCATAGGTCCAGCCGCCCGTGACGCGGTGCGCCGAGGAGGCGTCGATGATGCGGGTGGTTGCTCCGTCGGCGAGGCGTACCGCATCCTTCGCCGCCTCGTCGGGCAGGCACAGGATCGCGACATCCGCGGCATGAAGCGCATCACGGCGGGCGCTTTCGTCCTTGCGCTCGGCATCGCCCAGCACGATCAGCTCGAACTCGCTACGTCCTTGCAAACGCTCGCGGATTTCGAGACCCGTGGTGCCGGCCGCGCCGTCAATGAACAGGCGGATCGCCACGCCCTAGTCCTCGCAAGGAGCGAGTTCGCTCGTCCGGCACCAGCCGGCAGGGCCGTGCGGGCCGGGGCAGCCCCAGGCCCATTCACCCGCCACGTCGAGCAGTTCGAACCGGCTTCCGGGGGCAAGCGTCGTGAACACCTCGGCATCGTCGCGCGGATTAAGTCTCAGACCCGCTCCCTCGGCGCCGACGGCGTGGATATGGGGGATGACATAATGCGCGGCGAGGTGGCTCCCCGCCAGCGCCATGTGGGCCAGATCCCCGCGCAGCGGCAGCGTGCCGGGTGCGGGCTTTTCGACCGGGCCTTTCAGACCCAGCACGCCCTGCGGCACTGCATATTCCGTGTTTTCGGGCGCCATGCCGCTCATTGGTGTTCCGTTGGCCTTTTCAGGTGCCGCTGCGTCCTCTCCCCTGATCGCAGCGTGGCTGGCCCGTTAGCCGCAAGCGGGGCGCGGGGCAAGGTCAGGCGCCATATCGCGCGCGGATCGCGTGCCAGGCGGCCCGCAGGCCCAGCCCGCGCCCGCCGCGCGCGCGGCCGGGGCGGGGCGCCGGATTCCAGGCGAAGGTGTCGAAATGCACCCAGTCGAGCCCCTCGCCAACGAAGCGGTCGAGGAACAGGCCGGCGACGCTCGCTCCGGCGAAGGGGTTCTGCGAGGCATTGGCCATGTCGGCGACGTCCGAGGCGAGATATTCGCGATAGCCCTCCGGCAGCGGCAGGCGCCAGGGCGGATCGTCATTGGCGCGGCCCGCGGCGAGGAAGGCCTCGGCGGTTTCGTCGCGGCGCGCCATCAGCGCAGGCAGATCGGGGCCGAGCGCGACCCGCGCCGCGCCGGTCAGCGTGGCGAAGTCGACGATCAGATCGGGGTTCTCCTCAGAGGCGCGGGCGAGCGCATCGCCGAGGATCAGCCGCCCTTCGGCATCGGTGTTGTGGATCTCGATCGTCAGGCCCTTGCGGCTCTTGAGCACATCGCCGGGACGGAAGGAGGAACCGGAAATCGCGTTCTCCACCGCCGGGATCAAGAGGTGCAGCCGCACCTTCAGCCGCGCGCCCATGATCAGGCCCGCCAGCGCGATCGCGTGCGCCGCGCCGCCCATGTCCTTCTTCATCAGCCGCATGCCCGAGGATGGCTTGATGTCGAGCCCGCCGCTGTCGAAGCACACTCCCTTGCCGACCACCGCCAGCACCGGGTGCGCGGGATCGCCCCACGTCAGGTGCATCAGCCGCGGCGCATGGTGGCGGGCGGCGGCGCGCCCCACCGCGTGGACCATCGGATAGCCCTGTTCCAGCGCATCGCCGCGCACCACGGCAAGTTCGGCCTTGTGCAGCTTCGCGAGGCGTTCGCACTCGGCCTCGAGCGCGGCGGGGCCCATGTCCTCGGCCGGAGCATTGACGAGATCGCGCAAGGCACACTCGGCCTCGGCCTCGGCACTCGCGGCGGCGATCTGGGCGACCTGCGTGGTCAGCAGGATGCGGGCCCCTTGCGACTTGTCCTCGCTCTTGTAGCGATTGAAGCGGTATTGCCCGGTGATCCACCCGAACATCGCCGGGCCGGGTTCGGCGTTGGCGAGGCGGTAGGTGCCTTCGGGCAGTTCCTCGGCGAGCTTGGCGAGGCACCAGCTCGACAGGCTCTCCGGGTTCGCCACTCCGCTGGCGACGAACCACGAATCGCCGTCGGGGATGATCGCGAACTGATAGCCGCCGCCTTCGAACTTCTGCGCGGCAAGGCTGGCACGCTGGCCGACCGTCAGTCCCTTGGCGAAGGCCTCGAAGCCGTCCTTGTTGACGAGGTGGATAAGGGTCGCGTCCTGCCCGCGATCGGGCTGGATCAGTGCTTTGGGTTCGCTCATGCCTGTTCCATAATCCGCGGGCAGAACTTGTCACCAGCAGATTCGCCGCAGGGGAGGGAGAGGCCGCATGAGCGTTCACGAAATGTTTCACGTGAAACATCAACGGATCGACAATGAACGCACAATGAGGCGACAATGCTTGCGCGCGGGCGCGATGCTAGCCGCGCTGCTGCTGGCGGCCTGTTCCGCGCCCGAGGAGATGGCCGAAGCCACCGCGACGGCCAAGGCCGGTGCCGATGCCGAAGCCTCTGCCCCGGCCTCTGCCAAGCCCGCTGCCGTCGCCTTCGAGGACAATGCCGAGAAAGACGGCGGCAAGCGCGAATTCGCTTACAAGTGGCCCGCCGCAGCCTCGGCCATTCCCGCTCTGGCTGAGCGTTTCACCGCCGAGCGCGACAAGGCGCTGGCCGAGCAGAAGGCCGACTGGGCTGCCGCGCTGAAAGAGTTTCCGGGCGAGGACTGTATCAGCTGCAAGAACCTCTCGCTCTCCAAGGAATGGAAGGTCGTCGCCGACCTGCCGCGCTTCCTCTCGCTCTCGGCGGAGATGTATTTCTACACCGGCGGAGCGCATGGCAATTCGGGCTTCGATGCGCTGGTGTGGGACCGCGAGGCGGGTGAGGCGATCAAGCCGGAGGATATGTTCACCTCCGAGGCCGCCTTGCAGGACGCGCTCGGCGATGCCTGGTGCAAGGCGCTCAAGGCCGAGCGCGGCAAGCGGCTGGGCGAGGAGTATGCCGTCGAGGACCTCGGGATCTTCGCCTGCCCGCCGATTGCCGATCTCGCCGTGCTGCTCGGCTCGTCGGACAAACGCCGCTTCAACCGCATCGGCCTCATCGCTGCGCCCTATGTCGCGGGTGCCTATGCCGAAGGGCCCTACGAGGTGACGCTGCCGGTTACGGCGAAGGTGATCGCGGCGGTGAAACCGGACTACAAATCGGCATTCGCGCCCGGGACGTAGCTTTTGCGGCGATCAGTCGCTATGTGAGCGCCATGCACGAATATCAACTCGTTGACGGCGATGCGACCGTCTACCGCGACGGCACCATCAAGCTCCACACGGCCGAGGGCTTCGAGGGGATGCGCAAGGCCGGGCGCCTTGCGGCCGAAATCCTCGATGCCTGCGCCGATCTGGTGAAGCCGGGGGTGACCACCGGCGCCATCGACGACGCGATCCGCGGCATGATGCTTGATGCCGGGGCGATCCCTGCAACGCTGGGCTATCGCGGCTATGCGCATAGCTCGTGCATCTCGATCAACCATGTGATCTGCCACGGCATTCCGGGCGACAAGGTGCTGAAGGATGGCGACATCCTCAACATCGACGTGACCCCGCTGGTGGACGGCTGGCACGGCGATACCAGCCGGATGTTCTACGCGGGCGAGCCGTCGCTGAAGGCGAGGAAGCTGGTCGAGGTGACCTATGAATGCCTGATGCTCGGCATCGCGGCGGCGCAGCCCGGCGCGCGGCTGGGCGATATCGGCGCGGCGATCGAGGCCCACGCCAACAAGTTCCGCTACGGCGTGGTGCGCGAGTTCTGCGGCCATGGCCTCGGGCGTCTGTTCCACGACGCCCCCGAAGTGGTCCACGCCGCCAAGGCCGGGACCGGGCCGGAGCTGAAGCCCGGGATGTTCTTCACCATCGAGCCGATGATCAACCTCGGCAAGCCCTGGGCCAAGGTGCTGGGCGACGGCTGGACCGCGGTGACGCGCGACAAGAGCCTGTCGGCGCAGTTCGAACACTCGATCGCGATTACCGAGACGGGCAACGAGATCTTCACCAAGAGCCCGACCGGGCGGGACTGCCCGCCTTACGTGTGATGGCTTCATCGCAATCGCAACTGGCAAGCCGGATCGCCGAGCAATTCGGCCTTGGTCAGATCCGGTTTCCCTATGCAGATTGCGTGGTCCTAGAGGATGGTGAGGTCCTTAGGCTGTTCATTCCCCGCTCGAAGCGCGTGATGATGGGTCAACCGCAGGACAGGATGATCATTGGTGACTTGATGTTCATCCTCCGGCGCAAGCTGCTCCCGCTACGAACGCCTTCGAAGAAATTTGCGTGGCCAGAGCATTGTGCCGCTTGTAACATTGCCAATTTCCCTTGGCTTGTTCCCTTTAGCTGGCTCTCGGACGAGCCAATTGATGGCCGCTTCCTTGACGGGCTCCAGACATTGATCGCTGCCCTTCCGAACGACGAACGCGGTTGGCAGGTGCGGTTTGGCGAGGATGTATTCGAGACACCAGGCCTTGAAACTGTCCGCCCGCTTGTTGAATTCCTGCGAGAAGCTGTTCCGCCTCCCCGGGCTTGACCCGGGGCCCCGCTTCTTCCCTTAGGCCTCGCCGTTGCAGGTCGCGGTGACCAGCGCGCTGGCGGCCGGATCATATTCGACCGTAACCACACCGCACCCGCCGTCGAGCGTGATTGGCAGCGCGTCGGGGGTGGTCCAGATCGCCTCGGCTCCGGCGCAGGTCGCCCAGTTGCCGTCGCATTGGCGCAGATAGACCGCATGGACATGGCCGTCTGCGCCGCGTGCGTAGTGGCGGGCATACTGGCTGACGGTGATCTCGGGCAGCATGGTGCCGACCGCCTTTTCGATCTCTGCCACGAGTGCGGTCTGATCGTCAGGGGCAGCGGGCGGGGTCTCGCCTTCGGGCGCGGGCTCGGAGCCGGCACAGGCGGCAAGGACGGCAATCGGCAACAGCACGGCACAGCGCATCGCATCCTCCCTACAGAAACAACACCGCCAGCACGGCGCTCATCACCACCACCAGCCCGACCGAAAACCCCAGCATCGCCAGCACGGGCCGGGTCACCCGCCCGTGCAGCACCCAATCATACCACACCGCAATCGCAATCGTGATCGGCGGTTGGACGGCAATCGCGACCGGATCGGGCAGGCCCAGCACCTGCACCACGCGGGCATAGGCGGGGGTCATCAGCGCGAGGGTCGCGATCAGCATTGCCTGCCGGTGCGCGGCGATGTCGCGGCGGCGGGCGAAGTGCAGCGCGAGGAGATAGAGCGGAATGAAGGTCGCGAAGGCGGCGAGGTTCACCACCGTCACCTCGGGCCGCCCGAGTTCCTCGCCGATGCGCCACGAAATCACCCCGCCGCTCACCAGCATCGCCGCCACCAGCGCAATCGAGGCGCGGCCGCTCGCGCGGTGGGCGGCGAGCTTGAAGCGCGCGGCGAGGAAGCTCTGGCTCGCCAGCAGGATCAGCCATGCGATCATGCTTCCGGCGTGGAACACCACGATCGGCGTGTAGCGCGCCTGCACCTCAGGGTGGGCAATCGCCTTGGCCGCAAAGGCGATCAGCGTGAAGCCCAGCAGCCCCAGCGCGATATTGCCCATGAGTTCATTGGCGCGGACGTGGCTTTCGGGTGCTCTCACTAATTCTCTCTCGCGGCGCGGATAGCAGCCCCGGCGGCGAAGGGGGCGAGTGCCACCAGCCCGAGGCTTATCGCACCAACGAAGCCGAGGCTCGCTTGATCCTGACGGGCAAGCGCACCTGCGCCGAAGATCAGGATCGGGAGGGCCAGCGGGATCAGCAGCAGGCCCGAAAGTGCTGCGCCCGCCCGTAGCGAGGCGGTGAGCGCGGCGATCATCAGGCCGATGGCGGCGAGGCCAGGCGTGCCGACGATGAGGCCGAGCGTGAGGACCTGGAAGCTCTCGCCCTCAATCCTCAGCAGCGCGGCCGCCGGGAAGGTCGCGAGTACCAGCGGCGGGCCGAAGCTCAGCCAGTGGGCGGCAAGGCGCACCGCCATCATCGCCTCCTCGGCCATGCCGCGCAGTTTGAGCTGGTCGAAGAAGCCGAGTTCGATGTCCCGCGCCACCAGCTTTTCGAGCGGCAGGATCGCCGCCAGCAGCGCCGCGATCCACACCACGCCGCCGCCGGTTCTCGCGAGGATGTTGGCATCCGGCCCGACCGCGAAGGGGAACAGCATCGCGACCGCGACGAAGAACACGGTCGGCAGCGCTGCGCCGCTGCCGGTGAAGGGGAAGAACTGCGCGAGGTCGCGGCGGAGCAGGGCGGCGATCATGAGTCCTCGTCCTCGTCCTCGGCAGGCGCGAAGTCCTCGATCGCGAAGCTTGTCATCCCCGGCACATCGAGCGGCTGGTGCGAGGCGATCAGCGCGATCCCGCCACCGCCGACATGCAGCCGGATCAACGCGGTGACCTTGGCAATCGTATCAACGTCCAGCCCGGAAAGCGGCTCGTCGAGCAGCCAGATCGGCACCGCGCGATTGAGCAGCGCGGCGAGCGCGGCGCGTTTCTTCTGCCCGGTCGAAAGGTAGCGCACCGGCACATCAAGCAGCGGTCCGAGCCCGAGGATCGTGATGGCGCCGTCCGGGCTGGTGCAGCCATCGACCCGCTCCCAGAAGCCCAGTGCCTTGCCCAGCGGCAGATCGGGATCGAGGCCGGTGCGTTCGTCCAGCAGCCCCAGCGCACCCTCGCGGCGCACCTCTCCGGCATAGGGCGTGGTGAGGCCCGCCACCGCGCGGATCAGCGTCGTCTTGCCCGCCCCGTTCGCCCCCGTCACATGGCACGCCGCACCTGCCTCCAGCCGGAACGACAGCCGCCGGAACAGCAGCCGCTCGCCGCGCCGGCAGGCGAGGTTTTCGGCACTCAGCGAGGGGCTTGCGGCTTGCATTGGCCCGCAGCGTTAGGGAAAAGCGGTCGCGCAAACAAGCGACCCCGATGGTAGGAGCCTTCATGTCCGTCCCCGAATTCACGCCCGAGCAAACCGCCGAGCTGCTCAAGGCCCATCCCGAGTGGAGCCTGGCGCGCGAGGGCAAGGCGATTGCGCGCACCTTCCGCTTCAAGGATTTCTCCGAGGCCTGGGGCTTCATGAACCGCGTCGCGCTGCTGGCCGAGGCGCAGGATCACCATCCCGAATGGTTCAACGTCTACAACCGCGTCGAGGTGACGCTGACGACGCATGATGCGGGGACAAGCGGCGGGCTGTCGGCGCGCGATGCGAAGCTGGCAAGCGCGATTGATGGGATCGCCAGCAGCTGATCGCGCAAGTTCGGCCCGCCAACGGACGGGCCGCAAGCGCGAACGCGCGCCCGCAGCGACGCGACCTTCAGGTCTCAAGTAGCAAAGCGATAGGCCAACACAAACGCCGCATGAGCGAGGATTTCGCATCGCGGAGGCGATGCGGACACAAAAACTCTTATTTCCCCAGCAGGCCCTGCCGCCCGGCGGCGCGCTGTTGCTTGCGCACCTTGCCCGGCATCCAGCGCTTGGCGAAGGCGAGCTGGCGAGCGGTCTTGCCGACGAGGTAGTGCAGTTCGTCGCCGTGGACCGCGTTCCACACCGCCTGCGCCACTTCCTCGACCGGCGTGATCTCCAGCCCTGCGGCGGTCACGCGGGTGCGGATGTTTTCGTTGGTGTTGCGGTTGCCGGTGCCGTCGAGCAGCGGCGTGTCGATGAAGCTCGGGCAGATCGAGGAGACCTTGATCCCGTCGGGCGCCCATTCGGCGTCGAGGCTTTCGGCAATCCCGCGCACGCCGAACTTGGTGGCGGAATAGACGCTCATCCCGCTGCCGCCGGTGAGGCCCGCCGCGCTGGCGATGTTGACCAGCGCCGATCCGGGCGCGCTCGCCTTGAGATAGGGATAGGCTGCCTGCGCGCCGTAGAGCACCCCGCGCAGGTTGATGTCGAGGCAGCGGTCGATCTCTTCGACGTCGAGTTCGGCAAGCGGCCCGCCGGTGCCGATCCCGGCATTGTTGACCACCACGTCGATGCGCGAGCCTGCGGCGGTGTTGAAGGCAGCCAGCGCCTCGTCCCAGCCCGCGCGGTCGCGCACGTCGAGCCGGTGCATGTACTTGAACCCGCCCTCGATCAGGCCGAGCGTGTCCTCCATGCCTTCGACGTTGACGTCGGCAATCCCGACGAACCAGCCGCGCGCGCCGAAGTGGCGGGCGACGGCCCGACCGATGCCCGATGCGCCGCCGGTGATGAAGATGCTGCGCCGTTCAACCATGATGATCCCCTCGCATTCGAATTGCTCTTTGCAACGCATCTAGAGCGGACTGACAGGCTTGTCAGCAGGGCAAATCAGCTGGCCGGCATGGCTGCCAGCCCCTTTACGTGCTCTGCCCCCTCGACGATCTGCGCACTTGACGGCGCCAGCGCATTGCCCAGCGCCTCGGCCCGTCCGCCGATGCATTCGGCGAGGAAATTCTCGGCGATGGCGAAGAAGGCGATGTTGTTTTCCGGCCGGGCAAAGCCATGGCCTTCATCGGGGTAGAGAACATAGGTGACCGGAATCCCGGCGGACTTCATCGCGCCGACGATCTGGTCGCTTTCGGCCTGCTTGACGCGCGGATCGTTCGCCCCTTGCGCGATCAGCAGTGGGCGCACGATCCTGTCGGCCTTGTAGAGCGGGCTTGCGGCGCGCAGCGTGGCGAGGCCTTCTTCGGTATTGGGATCGCCCATGCGCTCGTGGAAGATCTTCACCATCGGGGCCCAATAGGGCGGGATGGTGGAGAGCAGGGTTTCAAGGTTCGACGGGCCGACGATGTCCACCCCGCAGGCGAAGGTTTCGGGCGTGAAGGTGAGGCCCGCCAGCGTCGCATAGCCACCGTAGGAGCCGCCCATGATCGCCACCTTGCCGGCCTCGGCAATGCCCTGATCCACCGCCCAGTCGACAGCGTCGATCAGGTCGTCGTGCATCTTCAGGCCCCATTGCTTGTTGCCGGCGTTGAGGAAGTCCTTGCCGAACCCGGTCGATCCGCGGAAGTTGACGCTGAGCACCGCATATCCGCGGTTGGCGAGCAGCTGGTGGATCGAATTGAAGCCGTAGCCGTCGCGCGCCCACGGCCCGCCGTGCACCAGCAGCACCATCGGCACCGGCGCATCGGGCACGCCGTCGCCGTCGGCATCGCTGCCCGGCGGCAGGGTGAGGTAGGAGGGCAGAGTCAGCCCGTCCCGGCTGGCGATCTCGCGCGGGTGCATCGGCTGGAGCGGCATGTCTTCAAGCTCGGGCCGCGAGACGTAGAAGGGGGAGAGCCGTTGCGCCTTGCGGTCATAGACGAAGGTGCGCACCGGCTTGGTCAGCGGGTCGTTCCAGACAATCCAGAGGCTGTCGTCGTCGGTGCGGCTGTTGATGCCGAACTCGCCTTCAAGCCGCTCGCCCAGCCATGTGAGCGAGGCGGCGATATCGGGATCGCTCGCATGCCACTCGGTGGTGAGGTAATCGACCGCCCAGGCTTCGACCTCGCCCGTCACCGGATCGCGCAGGGTGTTGGCAATGTCGGCCTTGTCGTCCTCGGCGATCAGGCGCTTGCCGCCGGTGGCGGTGTCCTGCGCGAACAGCGCCGCGGTGTTCCGCCCGCGGCTGTCGATCCAGTAGAGCGTCGCACCGTCCGAGGTGTAGCCCGCCGGCGCGGTGGTGAGCGAATCCTCCATCGCCGTGCTCTCGAACGGGGTTTCCTCGACGACATTGCCGCTCACCCGGAAATAGTCCGTGCCGCCCGCCTCGTTCTGGCGCATCGCCATGCGCAAGGTCAGGCTGTCGTCGGCAAGGAAACCCGCATAGGCGTTGTTCTCCAGCACCAGCGACAGCGCGCCGGTGGGAATGTCGAGCAGGTAGACATCGTGCCACTGCGGATCGCGGTTGTTGATGCCGAGCAGCAGCTTGTCCTTGATCGTGGTCGAGGTGCCGACCAGTTCGACCCGGGTGTTCTCGAAGGGGGTGACGGTGGTCTCTGTCCCGCTCGCGATATCGATCGCATAGAGCAGGAAATTCTCGTCCCCGCCCTTGTCCTGGATGTACATCACCGCGCGCGAGTCCGGTGACCAGAAATACTGGCGGATCGGGCGCTCGGTCGCGCTGGTGATGGCGCGCGCGGCGGCGGGATCGCTGGCCGGGGCGACCCAGATGTTCATCACCCCGTCCTTGGGCGCGAGCCAGCTCAGCCACTGGCCGTCAGGGCTGATCTGTCCGGCGGCGCGGGTCGGATTGCCGAACAGCGCGCTGCGCGGGATCATGGGTGCGGCTTGGGTGGAAGTGGTCATTGCGGCTCCGGTGGTGACGGGTAAGTGGGCAGGGGCGGCCCCGGCGCTGGCGAGGCCGGGAAGGACAAGCGCGGCAAGCGCCACGCTGGCGGCGAGCAGGCGGGTGTGCATGGAGTCTCTCCCTCTCCTTTGCATCGGTCTGTATTGTTCAGTTAATACACCTGCGCGCTGTGTTCAAGCCGTGGCGAGAGGCTCAGAGTGCCGGATTGGCGTAATAATGCCAGGTGAAGATCGCCATGCTGCCGCGCTGGGGCGACCAGCTTTCGGCAAGCGCGCGGGTGGCTTTCTCCGCGGGGCGTTCGGGCAGGCCGAGCAGGCGCTTGACCCCTTCCTGCACCGCCAGATCGCCTGCCGGCCAGATGTCGGCGCGCCCTTCGGCAAACAGGAGGTAGATCTCTGCCGACCAGCGCCCGATCCCCTTGATCCGGGTGAGCAGGGCGATCGCCTCCTCGTCATCGGCGGGCAGGGCCGTGAAATCGAGCTCGCCCGCCGCCACAAGTTCGCACAGCGAGCGCGCATAGCCCTGCTTCTGGCGCGAGAGGCCGCAGGCGCGCAGGGTCTCGAAATCGCGCGCCAGCAGGCAGGCGGGGGTGAAATCCGCGCCCAGTTCCGCCTCCAGCTTGCGCCACATCGAAGCCGCCGCCGCGACCGAGACCTGCTGGCCGACGATGGTGCGCAGCAGGGTCTTGTAGCCGCGCTCGCGGATGCGCGGTTCGGGATAGCCGATGCGCGCCAGCGCGCCCGCCAATCGCGGCTCGCGCGCCGCCACCGCATCAAGGTCGCTGCGCAATTTTTCCGCCGTCAGCCCCACTGCCACTTTCCTTATCTTGCCTTGGCTTTCAGACTGCCTTAGCAGCCCTGTTCACTCTCACAGCGCAGGTTCTTGCGCGCAATAGCCGAAAAGGAAGCCGAGCCCATGCCCAGACTGGTCGTCACCAATCGCGAAGGCGAAACCAGCGAGATCACCGTCGAAGACGGCCTCACTGTGATGGAAGCGATCCGCGACAACGGCTTCGACGAACTGCTGGCGCTGTGCGGCGGGTGCTGTTCCTGCGCGACCTGCCACGTGCATGTCGATCCGGCCTTCGCCGACAAGCTGCCCAAGATCAGCGAGGACGAGGACGATCTGCTCGAATCCTCCGATCACCGCGAGCCCACCAGCCGCCTGTCGTGCCAGATCCCCTTCACCGCAGAGCTTGACGGCCTGCATGTCACGATCGCTCCGGAAGATTGATCGCAAGGGGCGGGGCAGTGGACGCTGACCTCGCCCGTTTCCTGCGTGACGAGCTGGGCCACGCGCCCGAGGGCGCAGGCGGTCCGTGGACGGTCAGCGGCCCCGTCCGGCTGTGGCAGGGCAGTGACGGCGCGTCCGCCAAGGGCGCATGGTATTTCCTCACCATCGATGGCGAGACCGCCAGCGCCATCCGCGCCGGCGCGGTCAACGCTGCCGCCTGGGGTTCGGTCTATGTCGAGGCGACCATCGGCGCCACCACCTGGCGCACTTCGCTGTTCCCGTCGAAACAGGTCGGCGGCTGGCTGCTCCCGCTCAAGGCTGCGGTGAGGAAGGCCGAGAAGATCGCCGAGGGCAGCATGGTCGAAGCGCGCCTTGCGCTGGCGTCATGATCGCCTTGGCCGTTGCGGCCAGCGCCCGCAGCGCCTAATTCACTCCCCATGAACATCACCCGCCCCTTTGGCGATACGCTCGCACTGATCGGCAACACCCCCATCGTCCGCCTCGCCGGCCCCTCTGCCGCGGCGGGCTGCGACATCTGGGGCAAGTGCGAATTTGCCAACCCCGGTTCTTCGGTGAAGGACCGCGCGGCCTTGTGGATCATCCGCGATGCGGAAAGCTCCGGCGCGCTCCAGCCGGGCGGCACGGTGGTCGAGGGGACGGCGGGCAACACCGGCATCGGCATCGCGCTGGTGGCCAATGCGCGCGGCTACAAGACGATCATCGTCATGCCGGACAACCAGTCCAAGGAAAAGATGGACACGCTGCGCGCATTGGGCGCGGAGCTGGTGCTGGTGCCGCCGACCAAGTTTGCCGACGCGGGCCACTTCGTCCACACCTCGCGCCGGCTGGCCGAGGAAACCCCGGGCGCGGTCTGGGCCAACCAGTTCGACAACATCGCCAACCGCCGCGCCCATATCGAGGGCACCGCGCCCGAGATCTGGGAGCAGCTGGGCGGCCGGGTCGACGGCTTCACCTGCGCGGCAGGCACCGGCGGGACGATCGCGGGGGTCGGCCTCGGCCTCAAGGCCTTCGACGAGAACATCCGCATCGCGCTGACCGATCCGCACGGCGCGGCGCTTTACAACTACTACGCGCACGGCGAACTGCGCGCCGAAGGTTGCTCGGTCGCCGAAGGCATCGGGCAGGGGCGCATCACCGCCAACCTCGAAGGCGCGGTGATCGATACCCAGTACCGCATCAGCGACGAGGAAGGCCTCGTCTGGGTCGGGCGGTTGCTGAGGGAGGAGGGGCTGTGCCTCGGCCTGTCATCGGGCATCAATGTCGCAGGCGCGGTGGAACTGGGCCGCGAGCTGGTGGCCGAGGGGCGGCCAAACCCGCAGGTCGTCACCATCCTGTGCGATACGGGCTTCCGCTACCTCTCGACCCTGTACAACCCCGAATGGCTGGTGGCCAAGGGCCTGCCGGTGTTCGACTGGCTTGCGCGGCCGGAAGCGCGCGGAGCGTGACGCGGATGTCGCTGCTCGCCCGCCTCGGCGCGATGACCCAGCGCAGCCTGTTCTCGGCCGAGCGCCGCGATGGGACCGAAACCGCGGCCGAACCTGATCCGCCGCTGAGCGAGGCGCGTCAGGAAGCGATCCAGCGCCTGCAGATCGGGGTGTTCGGGATCGCCGCGATGGTGCTGCTGGTGGGGCTGGCGAGCATCATCGGCAGTCAGGCCGACGTCACCGAGGAAGCCGCTGTCCCCGACGCTGCACCCACCACCGAGCCGAGCCCAACGCCGAGCCAGGCCAATCCCCTCGCCGATGCGGGCGTGGTGCCCGATATCGCCGCCGAGCCGAGCCCCTCGCCCGTCGCTCCGCTCGATGTGCCGCCCCCGAATTCGGCGCCGGGCAATGGCAATCAGGGGCAATAGGCGCAGATTTCTGCCCGGACTGGCGGCGGCATCGGCGCTGCTTATGCTTGGCGGATGCGATGCGGCTCCGGCCGCAACCGCTCCCGATGAGCGCCCCCCGGTCGGGCTGATGACCAGTCTGCCGATCTACTGGCAGGAGGATGCGAGCCTTGCCGACATCGCCGCAGGGCGCACCGTCCCGCCGTGGCAGCGCCGCGCGATCGAAACGCGCTTCGTGCTGGTGCCGCTCGACACGCTCACGCCGGTTCCCGCGCTGTCCCCGGACGCGCCCGACACCGATCCGCTTGAAGCGCTAGAGCGGCTGGCGGTGATCCAGCCGCGCGGGCTTTCGCCGGCCGACAACGTCGCGCTTGATCAATGGGTGCGGGCGGGCGGACGGCTGCTGCTGGTGCTCGATCCGATGCTGACCGGCGAATACGAGGCCCCGCTCGGCGATCCGCGCCGTCCGGTCGACAGTGCGCTGGTGCCGCCGGTGGTGGCGCGCTGGGGCATGGCGGTCAGCTTCGACGAAGGGCAGGAGCCTGCCGTCACCCAAGCGCCGCTGGGCGAGAGCACGCTGCCGCTGGCGCTGGCGGGACGCATTGCGATCACCGATCCGCAAGCCGCCCGGTGCGCGGTGAGGGCACAGGGTGCGCTTGCGATCTGCAAGGTCGGCAAGGGGCGGGTGACGCTGATCGCCGATGCGGCGCTGTTCGAGCATGCCGAACTGGCGGGCGAGGCCGGGGAGACCTTGCCTGCCGTGCTGCGCGCTGCCTTCGATTAGGGATCTGCACGGGAAATTGCGGGACAGGCGGGACTCGCAGGCGCCGAGTCCCGGGGAAATCACGGGACAATGGGGTTTTCGTCCCCGAAAACAGTGATCTTGCGGCGGTTTCTGCCATGGGCTTGGCCCATGCCGCGGCTGATAAAGAAATATAAATCAATATTATAGCGAGTTTTCCCGTGATTTCCCGCAAAAATCCCTTCCATCCCCGGGCCTTCTTCCATATTAACAAGGTCCATCAGACATGCCGGTTTGAGTCGTGCCCGGTCGGAGGGATCGGGACACCGCCTGCGCTTGCGCGTGGGTGGCGGGGAAGAAGGCGTGTCGCAGAGCGGGGCGAGAGGGGATCGGAGGCGTGTCAGCCTTTGGAGGATATAGCGGACAGGCCTTCTCGCCGGCTGGCGACAAGGGCCGCTTTGTCCTGCCGCCCGCCTTCCGCAAGGCGGTCAAGGAAAGCTCCGGCGACAACCGCATCCTGTGCCTTGCCGCGCATGATCGCTTCGACTGCCTGATCGGCTTCGGCCTGTCGCGCAAGGACCAGCTCCACGCCCAGCTCGACCGCGAGGAAGAGCGCGCCATCCGCCTCGGCCAGAGCGATTTCGATCGCGAAGTCCGCGCCCAGCAGCTGTTCGGCTTCGAGCAGCTGCCGTTCGACGATTCCGGCCGCTTCGTCATGCCGGAACATCTGCGCGATCTCGGCAAGGTCGGAGAAGGCCTGTACTTTCAGGGTGCGGGCGATTTCTTCTTCATCTGGAACCCGGACGAACTCGCGCGGATGGGGCCCGAATGGAAGGGCGCGCAGGCGGCCTGTGCCAAGCTCATCGCCAGCGCCAGAAAGGGGTCTGCCTGATGGCCGACGCGCCCCACATCCCGGTGCTGCTCGACGAGGTGATCGCCGCGCTTGCTCCGCGCCCCGGCATGACCATCGTCGATGCCACCTTCGGCGCGGGCGGATACACCACCGCACTGCTTGAGGCGGGCGCGCATGTCCATGCCTTCGACCGCGACCCCGATGCGATCGCCGCCGGGCAGGCGCTGGTGGCACGCTTCGATGGCCGGCTGGCGCTGCACCCGGCGCGCTTCTCGCAGATGCAGGCCGAGCTTGCCGCCATCGGCATCGCCCGCGTCGATGCGGTGGTGATGGATATCGGCGTCTCCTCGATGCAGCTCGATCAGGGTGACCGCGGCTTTGCCTTCATGCATGACGGCCCGCTCGACATGCGCATGAGCCAGACGGGCGAGAGCGCCGCCGATTTCCTCAACACCGCCGACGAGGAAGTGATTGCCGACGTGCTCTACCGCTATGGCGAGGAACGCCAGTCGCGCCGCGTCGCCCGCGCGATCGTCGCCGCGCGCCCGCTGGCGACGACCGGCGAGCTTGCCCGCGTGGTGCGCCGTGCGCTCGGCCACAAGCCTCACGACAAGAAGGACCCGGCGACCCGCACCTTCCAGGCGGTGCGCATCCATGTGAACGACGAACTGGGCGAACTCGAGGCCGGCCTCGCCGCTGCCGAGGCTTTGCTGGGCGAGGGCGGGGTGCTGGCGGTGGTCAGCTTCCACAGCCTCGAAGACCGGATCGTCAAGCACTTCCTGCGCGAACGCAGCGGCGCGGGCCGCGCGGTGTCGCGCCACCTGCCCGGGGAAATCCCGGGGCCGCCGCCTACCTTTGCCCGCGTTTCCAAGGGTATCCGCCCCTCGGAAGCGGAAATCGCGCGCAACCCGCGCGCCCGTTCGTCCACCCTGCGCCATGCGATCCGCACCGGCGCACCTGCAAGGAGCATCGCAGCATGATGACCGGCATTCAGGCGCGTTCGCTGGGGTGGATGGCAGTGCTGACGATGTGTGCTGCGGCGGTCGTCATCCTTGGTTTCAAGGTCCATGCGGTGAAGAGCGAAGTGCTGCTCGCCGAGCGCGAGATCCTTTCGCTGAAGCGCGAGACCCTGCTGCTGGAGACCGAGTTCGAGACCCGCGCCAGCCAGCGCCAGCTGGCCGCGTGGAATGCGGTCGAGTTCGGCTACGAGGCCCCGCGCGCCGACCAGTTCCTTGACGGCGAACGCCAGCTGGCGAGCCTCGGCCAGCGCCGCGGGCCTGATGCGCCGGCACCGATCATGCTGGCCCGCGCCGATGTGGATGGCCAGAGCGCGCCGGTCGAGACCGCTCCGATGCGTTCGCCGGTCTCGGGCGCGAAGGTCACGCTGGCCTCGGCCGCAAGCGAGAAGGATGCCGGGCAGGTGTTCACCGAGGCCTTCGGCGATTTCCTGATCGAAGCCTCGCCGATCCGTCCCGCCCAGGCGCAGACGCTGAGCGCCAAGGGGATGGCAGAATGAGCGTGATGGCTGCCGCGGCAGCTGTCCCCTCCATCCCTGCCGGCCGCGTCCAGCGGGTCAACCTGCGTGCCCGGCTGCTGTGGACCGCGCGCTTCCGCGTGCTGTGGGTGGTCGGCGGCTTCGCGCTGGTGGCGCTGATCGCGCTGGTGCGGATCGCCTCGCTCGCCTTTGCCGGGCAGGCGCCCGAGCGCACCAGTCTCGAAGAGGCCCTGCTCCCGCCGCGCGGCGAGATCACCGATCGCAACGGCGTCCCGCTGGCGCGCGCCTTTCCTGCCTATGCCCTGTGGTTCGATCCCAAGGCGATGGGCGATACCGGTTCGCCGCTGGTGCGCAGTCCCGCCGAGGTCGCGCGCGCATTGAAGGCGATCTTCCCCGATATCGACGAGGCCCGCATGGCCCGCCGCCTTGCCTCGGGCCGCGCGGGCTATCTGCGCCGTCGCATCCTGCCCGAGGAAGCCAACAAGGTCTTCGCGCTGGGCGAGGTCGCACTGGAAATCCCGCGCGAAACCGATCGCCACTATCCGCAAGGCACGCTGGCGGCGCATGTGCTGGGCTATGTGGTCGAGGACGAGGGCGGCAAGATCGGGATGGAGCAGGTGCTCGACAAGCAGCTGTCCGATCCCGATCTGCGCGGCCAGCCGGTGTCGCTCTCGCTCGACGTGCGGGTGCAGGGCGCGCTCGAGGACGAACTGCGCCGCGGGATGCTGGCGACCAATGCGATCGGCGCGGCGGGTATCGTGCTCGATGTCGATACCGGCGAGGTGATGGCGATGGCTTCCCTGCCCGAGTTCGATCCCAATGTGGCGGGCGCGAGCGGCGCAAAGAACGTCTTCAACCGCGTCACCAACGGGGTCTACGAGCTTGGCTCGACCTTCAAGCCCCTGACGGTGGCAGCCGCGATGGATGCAGGGGTGGTGCGCGATCTGGGCCAGCCCTGGAATGCTGCGCCGGTGCCGGTGGGCAGCCGCACGATCAAGGATTCGCACCCGATGGGCGCGAGCCTCAACGTGCCGCAGGCGCTGGTCCATTCCTCCAACACCGTCACGGCGCGGGTGGCTGATGCGCTGGGGGCGGAACGGATGCGCCGCGCCATGATTGATCTGGGCATGGACCGCCGACCCTTCATCGAACTGCCGGCCCGCGGCAAGCCGATCTTCCCGCAGGGCCCGTGGAGCCGCGTCACCAACATGACGGTCGGCTTCGGGCACGGGTTGGCGGTCAGCCCGCTGCATCTGGCGAGCGCCTATGCGGCGATGGTCAATGGCGGGATCTGGCGGCCGACCACGCTGATGAAGCTCGATCCGGCCGATGTGCCGCGCGGGCGGCGGGTGTTCAAGGAATCGACCTCCTCGCGCATGCGCCAGATGCTGCGGATGATCTCGCTCTACGGCACGGGACGCAGCGCCGATGCGCCGGGTTACCGGGTGGGCGGCAAGACCGGCTCGGCGGAAAAGGCCGGGCGCGGAGGCTACAACAAGACTTCGCTGGTGTCCTCCTTCGCGGCCGCCTTCCCGATGGACGCGCCGCGCTATGTGGTGGTGGTGGTGGTCGACGAGCCCAAGGGCACGCTCGCCAGCAGCTTCCAGCGCACCGCCGCCTTCACCGCCGCGCCGGTGGTGGGCCGGCTGGTGCCGCGCATCGGCCCGATGCTGGGCGTGCAGCCCGACGAAAGCCGCGACGTCGACATCTCCGATCTCGCCTATCTCGTGGACAAGCACTGATGCGGCTCGGTGATCTGCTGGAGCGTGCGGGGCTGCCGCCTGCCGAAGCGGGCGAGGCTGCCGTCACAGGCTTTGCCATCGATCACCGCAAGGTCGCCCCCGGCACCGTGTTCGGCGCCTTTGCCGGCGCGAAGTTCAACGGCGAGGATTTCATTCCGGCCGCGATTGCGGCGGGCGCCGTGGCGATCGTGGCGCGGCCCGAGGCGCGCGTCGAAGGCGCGCTGCACATTGCCGATGTCGAACCGCGCAGGGCTTTTGCACGGCTCGCAGCCGGCTTCTTCGCGCCCGTTCCCGAAACCGTTGTCGCGGTCACCGGCACCAACGGCAAGACCTCCACCGTCGAGATGACCCGCCAGATCTGGCGCATGGGCGGCGAACGGGCGGCGAGCATCGGGACGCTCGGCGTGACGACCCCTGACGGGAGCATTGCGACCGGGCTGACCACCCCCGACATCGTCACCTTTCTTGCCAACATGGCAGGGCTGGCGCGCGAGGGTGTGACCCATGTCGCCTACGAGGCATCGAGCCACGGCCTGGACCAGTATCGCAACGAGGGGCTGAGGGTCTCGGCCAGTGCCTTCACCAATTTCAGCCGCGATCATCTCGACTATCACGGCACGATGGAGGCCTATTTCGCGGCCAAGATGCGGCTGTTCACCGAGGTGGTCGCCCCCGGCAGTCCCGCGGTTATTTATGACGCGGACGACGGTTCGGAATGGACCGCCAGAGCGATCGCACAGGCTCAGGCGCGCGGGCTCGATGTGCGGACCGTGGGCGAAGGCGGCCACTTCCTGCGGCTCGTCAAGCGCGAACCCGGCCAGCTCGGGCAGTGTATCGAGATCACCCACGAGGACTGGCGGTGGAAGTTCAATCTGCCGCTGATCGGTGCCTATCAGGCTGCCAATGCGCTGGTCGCAGCCGGTCTTGCCATTTCGACCGGAATGGAAATCATGCGGGTGCTGGACGCACTGACCCGGCTGCAACCCGTGCGGGGACGGCTCGAGCGCGCGGCGATCAATTTCGCTGGAGCACCGGCCTATGTCGACTATGCTCACACCCCCGATGCGCTGGAAGCCGCGATTGCCGCGCTGCGCCCGCATGTGGCCGAAGGCGGGCGGCTGATCGTGGTGTTCGGTGCGGGCGGGGACCGCGATGTCGGCAAACGTCCTCAAATGGGCGAAGTCGCCGCGCGCGCGGCTGACCTTGCCATCGTTACCGACGACAATCCCCGCAGCGAGGATCCCGCCAGCATCCGTGCTGCGATCATGGCGGGGGGCGCAGGGCTTCGCGAAATCGGTGATCGCCGCGCGGCTATCGCTGCCGCCATTGCGGAAGCCGGCGCGCGCGACATTGTGCTGATCGCGGGCAAGGGCCACGAGCAGGGCCAGATTTTCGGATCAGGAGAGAGCATGCGGATCGAGGCATTCGACGATGTCGAAGTGGCGCGCGAATGCGCGGGAGGCCAGGTGACATGAACGCACCCGTTGCCCACGCATTGCTGCATCATTGGCCGGTCGTTGCCCGCGATGCGCTGCCCCTTGCGCTATGGACGGCGGCTGAAATCGAGGCCGCTTGCGGTGGCACCGCCAGCCATGATTTTGAGGCATCGGGCGTCGAAATGGACTCGCGCGATGTGAAATCCGGCGATCTGTTCGTCGCGCTTAAGGGCGAGGCGATGGATGGTCACAAGTTCATCCCCCAAGCCTTTGAAAAAGGCGCTGTCGCTGCGATCGTCGATCGTCCGGTCGATTACCCGCATGTGCTGGTGGAAGACACTACCAAGGCGCTCCATGAACTCGCCAAGTTTGCGCGTGAGCGTTCACACGCAGTGCGCATCGGCATCACCGGCTCGGTCGGCAAGACCGGCATGAAGGAGGCGATCTTCGCCTGCCTCGATCGTGCCAGCCGCGGCGCGGCCCATCGCTCGGTGCGCAGCTACAACAACCATGTCGGCGTGCCGCTCAGCCTTGCGCGCCTGCCTGTCCGCGCCAGGTTCGGCGTGTTCGAGATGGGCATGAACCACCGGCACGAGATCGCGCCGCTCAGCGACCATGTCCGCCCGCATGTGGCGCTGATCACCACGATCGCGCCTGCGCATATCGAGAACCTCGGCAGCCTTGCCGCGATTGCCGACGAAAAGTCCGACATCTTCAAGGGACTGGTGCCGGGCGGCACCGCGATCATTCCGGCCGACAGCGAATGGGCCGACCGCATGATCGGCCACGCCCGCGATTGCGGCGCCGAGATCGTCACCTTCGGGCGCGCCGCCCATGCCGATGTGCGGCTGCTCGACGCGATTCCGGCGGCGGGCGGCGGCGCGCTGGTGACCGCCGATCTCGGCGACCGGCGGATCTGTTACACGATCGCCGAGCCGGGCGAGCACTGGATCGTCAATTCGCTGGGCGTGATGGCCGCCGTGCGCGCGGCGGGCGGCGATCTGGGTGCGGCGGGCCTCGCGCTGGCCGAAATGGGCGGCCTGAAGGGCCGCGGCGCCCGGCACACCATCGCGGTTGCCGGCGGCACGGCACTGCTGGTCGACGAGAGCTACAACGCCAACCCCGCCTCGATGCGCGCGACCCTCAAGGCGCTGGCAGCCACCACCGCCACCCGCCGCCTTGCGGTGCTGGGCAGCATGAAGGAGCTCGGCGACTTTGCCGACGCCTTCCACCGCCAGCTGGCCGAGCCGCTGGCCGAGGCCGGCGTCACCCATGCGGTCCTTGTCGGCGAGGAGATGCGCGCGCTTGCCGAGGAACTGGGGAAACTCTCCGACGCTCCGCTTGGCAAGGCCATTGCCTTCGCGCATTGCACAAGCCCTGCCGAAGCCATCGCGGCGCTCGGGCAAATCGGTCTTGCCCCGGGGGACGCGGTGCTGGTCAAGGGCTCCAACTCGGTCGGTCTGGGCCGGCTCGTGACACACTTTACCGATAATGCCCCTGCCGGGACCGCAGCAGGAGGCTGAGGCCCACCGCACCATCTGGTGCCAAGGGCACCGAGGAACGACTGAATGCTCTATCTGCTTGCCGAATGGCTGGGCTTCGAAGGCATCTTCAATCTGGTGCGCTACCAGAGCTTCCGTGCGGGCGCGACACTGATGACGGCGCTTCTGATCGGCCTGATCATCGGTCCGCGCTTCATCAATTTGCTGCGCGTGCGGCAGGGCAAGGGCCAGCCGATCCGCGAGGACGGCCCGCAGTCGCACCTCGCCAAGCGCGGCACGCCGACCATGGGCGGCCTGATGATCCTGACGGCGCTGACGCTCTCCCTGCTGCTGTGGATGAACCTGTCGAGCCCCTTCGTCTGGGCCTGTCTCGCGGTGACGATCGGCTTCGGCTTCATCGGGTTCCTCGACGATTATGACAAGGTGTCGAAGAACAGCCATGCGGGCGTTCCGGCCCGGGTGCGGCTGGCGGGCGAATTCGTGGTGGCCGGCCTTGCTGCCTGGATCATCGTCAGCCAGATCAACACCAATCTCTATCTGCCCTTCCTGTCGGGCGTCAGCATCCCGCTGGGGCCGGCCTATTACGTCTTTGCCGCCTTCGTGATTGTCGGCGCGGGCAATGCGGTGAACCTCACCGACGGCCTTGACGGGCTTGCGATCATGCCGGTGATCATCGCCAGCGGCACCTTCGCCATCATCGCCTATCTGGTGGGCCGGGCGGATTTCAGCACCTATCTCGGCATCCCGCATGTGCCGGGCGCAGGCGAGCTGGCGATCTTCTGCGCGGCGATCATGGGGGCAGGGCTGGCCTTCCTGTGGTTCAATGCGCCGCCGGCTGCGGTGTTCATGGGGGACACCGGTTCACTGGCCCTCGGGGGTGCGCTTGGCGCAATCGCGGTCGCCTCGCATCACGAGGTCGTGCTTGCGATCGTCGGCGGGCTGTTCGTGCTCGAAGCGGTCAGCGTGATTGTGCAGGTGTTCTGGTTCAAGCGCACCGGCAAGCGGGTGTTCCGCATGGCGCCCATCCACCACCATTTCGAACAGCTCGGCTGGAGCGAGAGCAAGGTCGTGATCCGCTTCTGGATCATCGCCATCGTGCTGGCGCTGATCGGCCTTTCGACGCTGAAGCTGAGGTAGCGCTGCGGATGATCGTTTCCCCCGCCTTTGCCGGAAAGCGCTTCGCGGTGCTGGGCCTCGCTCGTTCGGGCGCGGCCGCCGCCGAGACGCTGCTGGCGAGCGGGGCGGAGGTGATCGCGTGGGACCGCCAGCCGCATGCGCGCGAGCCGTTTGAAGGCCGCTGCCGGCTGATCGACCCGCTTGAACTCGATCTCACCGGTTTTGCCGGCGTGGTGGTCTCGCCCGGCGTGCCGCTCAACAGCCACCCGATCGGGCCGCACGTGTGGCAATACGGGCTGCCGGTGATCGGCGATATCGAGCTGTTCGCCATGGCCCGCGCCCATCTGCCGCCGCATCGCGTGGTCGGCATCACCGGCACCAACGGCAAGTCGACCACCACCGCGCTCACCCACCACATCCTGCAAACCGCAGGTGTGCCGAGCCTGATGGGCGGCAATATCGGCGATCCGATCCTCGGGCAGGAGCCCTTGCCGGAGGGCGGTGTGTATGTGCTCGAACTGTCGAGCTTCCAGATCGATCTCACCTTCACGCTCGATTGCGACATCGCGGCACTGACCAACATCACCCCCGATCACCTCGATCGCTATGCCGATTTCGCGGCCTATGCGGCCTCGAAGGAGCGGCTGTTCCAGATGCAGGAGCGCGGGACAGCGGTGATCTGCGACGAGGACGAGCCGACCCAAGCCATTGCCGAGGGGCTGGAGACGGCGGGTAAGCCGCTGGTGCGGGTCAAGTCGGCCGATCTCGAAGCGGCGGGGCTGGCCGAGGGCCGCTCGCCCTCGCTCGCCGGGCCGCACAATGCCCAGAACGCGGCGGTGGCGGTGGCGATCTGCCGCCAGCTGGGCCTCAGCGAAGCGCAGATCGCGCAAGGCCTTGCGACCTATCAGGGGCTGCCGCACCGGATGGAGCGGGTGTGCGAGGCGGGCGGCGTCCTCTACATCAACGACAGCAAGGCGACCAACGCCGCCTCGGCCGCGCCCGCGCTCGCCGCCTTTCCGCCCGATCCTGCGATCAACGGCGCGGCCCCGCGCATCCACTGGATCGTCGGCGGCCTGCCCAAGGAAGACGGCCTCGGGGCCTGCGCCGATCATCTCGGCAATGTCGCGGCAGCCTACACCGTGGGCGAGGCCGGGCCGATGTTCGCCGATCTGCTGGAGGCTGCGGGGGTCGCGGTCGAACGCTGCGAACTCATCAGCGAGGCGGTGCGGCGTGCGCGCGATGCCGCCCGCCCGGGCGAGGTGGTGCTGCTCTCGCCCGCCTGTGCCTCCTACGACCAGTTCCGCGATTACGAGAAGCGCGGCACCCACTTCCGCCAGATGGTCGGCGCGATGACCGGTTGCGACGTTGACAGCGCGGGCCGGAGCATCCTGCCATGAACAGCGCTGCCAATCCCGCGCGTGCCGGCTCGGGCACCTATCTCCCGCCCGCGGTGGTCCAGCGCCGCTGGCGCGACAATCTGCGGATCTGGTGGCGCGAGATCGACAAGGTGCTGCTCGGCCTGATCGTGGCGCTGATGGGCATCGGGGTGCTGGCGGTGGCCGCCGCCTCGCCCGCCAGCGCCGACCAGCTCTCGACCGCGCGCGTCACGCTCGATGAATTCATGTTCTTCAAGCGCCACGTGGTGTTCCAGCTGTTCGGCCTGTCGCTGATGCTGGGCCTGTCGTTCCTCTCGCGTGATCAGGCACGGCGGCTCGGGATTCTGGTGGGCGTGATCATGCTCGCGCTCTTGTTCGTGGTGCCGGTCATCGGCGAGGAGAAGAATGGTGCGCGCCGCTGGATCAATGTCGGCATGAGCCTGCAGCCATCCGAATTCCTCAAGCCCGGCTTCGCGATCATCTGCGCCTGGGTGCTGAGCTGGCGGCTGCGCGATGCGAGCCTGCCGGTGATCGGCTTCGTCACCGGCTTCATGGCGCTGGTTGCAGCGCTGCTGATGGCGCAGCCCAACCTTGGCGATGCGATCCTGTTCGGCGGCATCTGGCTGGTGATGGTGCTGCTGGCGGGTGTGGCCTGGCAGCGCATCGCCGGACTGATCGGCGCGGGTGTGGCCGCGCTGACGCTGGCCTATCTGTTCTACGACAATGCCCGCCACCGCATCGACAGTTTCCTCGGAGGCGGCACCGCCTTCGATCAGGTCGATCTGGCGCAGCGCACCATCTCGGCCGGTGGGTGGACCGGCAGCGGCTTGTGGCTCGGCGTGCGCAAGATGAACCTGCCCGAGGCGCATACCGACTACATCTTCTCGGTGATCGGCGAGGAATTCGGCCTGCTCACCTGCGGGCTGATCGTCGCGCTCTATGCTGCGCTGGTGATCCGCGCGCTGATGCGGATGGTGGGCGAGGACAACCTCTTCGCGCTGCTGGCAGGCGTCGGGCTTGTCACCCAGTTCGGCGGGCAGGCCTTCATCAACATCCTCGTCAATCTCAAGCTGTTCCCCTCCAAGGGGATGACCTTGCCGCTGATCTCCTATGGCGGCTCATCGACACTGGCGGTGTGCTTCACGCTTGGGCTATTGCTGGCGATCACCCGGCGCAATCCGTTCCTTGCCCGCGAGGCGGGGGGGCTGCGCGACCTGATCGAACGCAAGGATCTGAGCGCATGACCCAGCAGCCCAGGAGCGGGGCCACCCGCCATTACGTGCTCGCCGCCGGCGGCACCGGCGGCCACCTGATCCCCGCCTTCGCGCTCGCTGCCGAACTGCACGCGCGCGGGCATCACGTGGCCCTCATCACCGACGAGCGCGGGGCGAACATCCCCGGCAAGCCCGACTATCTCACCGCCCATGTCCTGCCCGCAGGGCGGTTCGGCAAGAACCCGCTCGGCTGGCCCGCGGGCGTTCGCGCGGTGCTCGAAGGGCGGCGCATGGCGCTGCGCCTGTTCGAGGCGTTCGAGCCTTCCGCCATCGTCGGCTTCGGCGGCTATCCCGCGCTCCCCGCGCTGCTCGCCGCGACCTCGGCCAGGCTACCGAGCGTGGTGCACGAACAGAACGCGGTGCTGGGCCGCGTCAACCGGCTGCTGTCAGGGCGGGTCGATGCGATCGCCACCTCCTATGACAGGGTCGACCGCCTCGCCCCCAAGCACGCCGCCAAGGTGCATCTCACCGGCAACCCGGTGCGGGCCGAGGTGCTGCGCTTGCGCGAACAGGATTTCCCCGCCTTTACCGAGGAGAGCCTGCTGCGCATCCTCGTCACCGGCGGCTCGCAGGGCGCGCGGGTGCTCTCGGAGGTGGTGCCCGATGGCCTTGCCATGCTCCCGCCAGCCTTGCGCCAGCGCTTGCAGGTCACCCAGCAATGCCGTGCGGAAGACTTGGAAGCGGTGCGCAAGCGCTATGCCGAGCATGATGTTCCCGCCGAACTCGGCACCTATTTCGAGGACATGCACGAACGTCTTGCCGATGCGCACCTGTTCATCGGGCGCGCGGGTGCCTCGACCATTGCCGAGCTGACCGCGGTTGGCCGCCCGGCGATCCTCGTGCCGCTGCCGATCGCGACCGACGATCACCAGGCGGTCAACACCCGCGAGATGGTGAAGGCGGGCGGCGCGCGGATGATCCGGCAGGACGCCTTTGTCCCCAAGGAACTCGCCAAGCAGATCCAAGCGATGGCGATGAACCCCTCCAGCCTCGCCAATGCCGCGCATTGCGCCTTCAATTGCGGCCGGCCCGATGCGGCGAAGGACCTCGCCGATCTGGTCGAGAGCATGAGCGGGATCGATCTGATGGACGTGATCCGTGTGGGCGAGGCAAGCCCTCGCGCCGCGCAAGGCGCCACCCGTCCGCAGACCGCCCCGCGCGAGACGGCCAAGGAGCGGGCAGACACATGAAGGGCGTCGGCACCGACATCGGCATCATCCACTTCGTCGGCATCGGCGGGATCGGCATGTCCGGCATCGCCGAGGTGATGCACAACCTTGGCTATCAGGTGCAGGGCAGCGATATTGCCGAAGGCCCGAGCGTCGAGCGGCTGCGCGCGCGCGGCATCACCGTGCATGTGGGCCACAAGGCGGAGAATGTCGCGGGCGTGGCGGTGGTGGTCACTTCCACCGCCGTGCGCCGCACCAACCCCGAAGTCGCCGCGGCCCTCGAAGCCCGCGTCCCCGTCGTGCGCCGCGCGGAGATGCTGGCCGAGCTGATGCGGCTGAAGTCGACCGTCGCGGTGGCGGGCACTCACGGCAAGACCACCACCACCAGCATGATCGCGACGCTGCTCGATGCGGGCGGGGTCGATCCGACCGTGATCAATGGCGGGATCATCGAGCAATATGGCTCCAACGCCCGCCTCGGCGACAGCGACTGGATGGTGGTCGAGGCCGACGAGAGCGACGGGAGCTTCCTGCGCCTCGACGGCACCATCGCGGTGGTCACCAATATCGATCCCGAGCACCTGGATCACTACGGCGATTTCGACGGGGTGAAGAAGGCGTTCGTGGAGTTCATCCACAACGTGCCCTTCTACGGCGCGGCGGTGCTGTGCGTCGATCACCCCGAAGTGCAGGCGGTGATCGGTCAGGTGCGCGACCGCAAAGTGGTGACCTACGGCTTCTCGCTCCAGGCCGATATCTGCGGTGTCAATGTGCGCAGCGAGGACGGAGGCAACACCTTCGACGTGATCGTGCGCCAGCGCGGTCTGGAGGATCGCCGGATCGAAGGTGTGCACCTGCCGATGCCCGGCCGCCACAACGTCCAGAACGCGCTCGCCGCGATTGCCGTGGCGATCGAGATGGGCTGTTCGGACGAGGTGATCCGCACCGGCTTTGCCCGTTTCGGCGGGGTGCGGCGGCGGTTCACCAAGGTCGGTTCGGTCGATCTGGCGGGTGGCAGGGTCACGGTGATCGACGACTATGCCCACCACCCGGTCGAAATCCGGGCCGTTCTGGCGGCGGCGCGCGAAGCGGTGGGGGCGAGCGGTGGCCGGGTGATCGCGGTCGCCCAGCCGCACCGCTATTCGCGGCTCAATGATCTGATGAACGACTTCCAGTCGTGCTTCGATGACGCCGACATCGCCTATGTCGCCCCGGTCTATCCGGCGGGCGAGGAGCCGATCCCGGGGGTCGATCATGCCGCGCTGGTGGCGGGCATGAAGGCACGCGGGCACCGCGCCGCGCGCGAGATTGCCGGGGCCGATGCGCTGGCGGAAGTGCTGGCGGGCGAAGTGGCGGCGGGCGATCTCGTCGTGTGCCTCGGCGCGGGCGACATCACCCGCTGGGCCGCCGGCCTTGCTCCGGCGATAACCGCCAAGCGGGGCGCGGCATGAACCAGCCCGGCGACAGCTACGAATTCGACGACGGCTCGGCCCCGACCTGCGCGGTCGAGGGCGGTGTGTCCTCGCCCGTGCCGCTGGAGGGGATCCGCGGCAAGCTCACCTGCAAGGCGCCGCTCGCGCCCTATACGTGGTTCAAGACGGGCGGGCCGGCCGACTGGCTGTTCGAACCGGCGGACCTCGAAGACCTCAAGCTGTTTCTCGAACGGCTCGGCGGGGAGATCCCGGTGATGGCGCTGGGGCTGGGCTCGAACATGATCGTGCGCGACGGCGGGGTTCCCGGCGTGGTGGTGCGACTTGGCAAGGCCTTTGCCGGCGTCCAGCACACCGGCGAAATGGAGCTCACCTGCGGCGGCGGGGCGAGCGGCATTCTGGTGGCTTCGACTGCCCGCGATCTCGGCATTGCGGGGCTCGAATTCCTGCGCGGCATCCCGGGAACGGTGGGCGGCTTCGTGCGGATGAATGGCGGCGCTTACGGGCGCGAGGTGGCCGATGTGCTGGTCGATTGCGCGGTGATCCTGCACGACGGCAGCTTCATCACCCTGAACGCCGCGGAGCTCGAATATTCCTATCGCCACTCGGCCCTGCCCGATGGCGCGATCGTCGTGTCGGCGCGGTTCCGCGGTCGCCCCGGCGATCCGGCGGATATCGGCGCGGAGATGGACCGCATCGCCGCCGCACGCGAGGCGAGCCAGCCGCTGCGCACCAAGACCGGCGGTTCGACCTTCAAGAACCCCGAAGGCCACAAAGCATGGGAACTGGTCGATCGCGCCGGCTGCCGCGGGCTCACGCTCGGCGGGGCGCAGGTCAGCGAGAAGCATACCAACTTCCTCATCAACACCGGCAATGCCACCAGCGCCGACATCGAAGGGCTGGGCGAACTGGTGCGCGACAAGGTCTATGCCGCCACCGGCGTGAGCCTCGAATGGGAAATTCAGCGAGTGGGACGCCCGTGACTCTGCCCAAACTTCACGTCGCCGTCCTGATGGGCGGCTGGGCAAACGAGCGCCCTGTCTCGCTGATGAGCGGCGCGGGCGTGGCCGATGCGCTGGAGAGCAAGGGCCACCGCGTCACCCGGATCGACATGGGGCGCGACGTTGCCTTGAGGCTCGCCGAGGCGAAGCCCGACGTCGTCTTCAACGCGCTCCACGGCGTGCCCGGCGAGGACGGGAGTGTGCAGGGCATGCTCGATCTGATGGGCCTCGCCTACACCCACTCGGGCCTCGCAACGTCCGTGATCGCGATCGACAAGCAACTGACCAAGCAGGCGCTGGTGCCGCACGGCATCCCGATGCCCGGCGGGCGGATCGTGACGCGCGAGGAGCTCTACCAGCGCGACCCGCTGCCGCGGCCCTATGTGCTCAAGCCCGTCAACGAAGGCTCCTCGGTCGGCGTCGCGATCGTCACGTCGGACAGCAATGTCGGCAACCCGATCAGCCGCGAGGCGCGCGGGCCGTGGCAGGAATTTGCCGAGCTGCTCGCCGAACCCTTCATCAAGGGCCGCGAACTCACCGCCGCGGTGCTCGACGGCCCCGATGGCCCGCGCGCGCTTGGCGTCACCGAACTGGTGGTGGCGAGCGGCTTCTACGACTACGAGAACAAGTATACCGAGGGGCGCACCGAGCACATCTTCCCCGCGCGGCTCCCGCCCGAAATCACCGCGCTTTGCGAGGAATATGCGGTCAGGGCGCACCAGGTATTGGGTTGCCACGGCACCAGCCGCACCGATTTCCGCTGGGACGAGGAGGCGGGCGAGGACGGGCTGTTCGTGCTCGAAACCAACACCCAGCCGGGCATGACGCCTCTGAGCCTCGTCCCCGAACAGGCGGCCCATTGCGGCATTCCCTATGCCGATCTGGTCGAGCTGCTGGTGGCAGACGCTCTCAGGGTTCACGCGGCAAAGCAGCACAAGGGAGGACCGCATGGCGCAGCAGATCAGGCGTAGCTCCACCACCGGCGTGCGGCGCACTGCCAAGGCCCAGAGCCGCAGCCTCACCGCGCGCAAGGCGGCGGGCAAGGCGAGCGGCTTTGTCGACTGGCTGATGGGCCTCCTGCCCTTCACCGAGGAACAGTGGAGCCGCATCTGGCTCGCGATCATCATCGGCGGAGCGGTGGGCCTCGCGCTGATCATCGCCAGCCTTGCCGGGGTGCCCGCGCTGGCGCAGGCGCAGGTAGCCAAGATCGCCGCCGATGCCGGGTTCGAGGTGCGCCACGTGCGCGTCACCGGTACGGCCCGCATGGACGAGCGGCTGGTCTACGCCCGTGTCCTCTCGCAGCAAAGCCGCGCCATGCCCGACGTCGACGTTGCTGCGCTGCGCACGGAACTGAAGACCCTGCCGTGGGTCAAGGACGCGCGTGTCTCGCTGCAATTGCCGCACACGCTGGCGATCGACATCGTCGAGCGCACGCCCCACGCGGTGCTCGAAAAGCCTGACCGGCTGGTGCTGATCGACGCCGGCGGAGTGGAGCTGGAAACGGTCGCTGCGGCCAAGGCCAAGGGGATGCTGCGCCTGGCCGGGCCGGGGGCAGGCCAGCAGGCCGCGCGGCTCGAAGCCTTGCTTGCCGCCGCACCGGCACTTGGGCCGCAGGTCGAGAGCGCCGAATGGGTCGGCAACCGCCGCTGGAACCTCACCTTCAAGACCGGTCAGCTGCTCGCGCTGCCAGAGGGCGAGACCGAAGCGGCGACCGCGCTGGTCAGGTTTGCGCGGCTCGACGGGCAGAACCGCCTGCTGGGCGGCAAGGTGCTGGCCTTCGACATGCGCTCCCCGCCGCGGCTCTACATGCGCCTGCCCGAGGATTCCGGACCAGCCGCAAAGGCCGCCGCTGCCGCTGCCGGAGGCTCGCTCTGATGGCATCCAAGGCATCCGCGCAGCGCCGCTTCGCCCGCACTTTCGGGGCGGTCAACATCGGCTCCTTCCGCATCTCGGCGATGATCATGGGCGAGACCGAGACGGGCGAATTGCAGGTGCTCGGCAGCGGCCACAGGGCGAGCGCCGGGATCAAGCGCGGCTATGTCACCGACATGGCCGCTGCCGCCCACGCGATCCGCGACGCGGTCGAGCGTGCGGAAAAGAGCGCGGGCACGCAGATCCGCTCGGTGTGGATCGCTTGCGCCGGGGCGGGGCTCGCCAGCAATGTCGTTTCGGTCGATATCGAGATCGGTGGACGGCGGATCGAGGACGAGGATATCGAGCAGCTGCTGATCCAGGCGCAGGACATGATCCAGCCCGACGGCCGCACCGTGCTCCACGCCCAGCCGGCGCATTACACGCTCGACGGGGCGCACGGGGTCGCCAACCCGCGCGGGCTGCATGCCGAGCGGCTGGGGGTCGACATCCACGTGATGCTGGCCGACGGCGCGCCGGTGCGCAATCTCACCGAGGCGGTGCAGAATGCGCATCTTTCGGTCGACGGTGTGGTGGCCGCGCCGCTTGCTGCGGGCCATGCCTGCCTGACGGTGGAGGAGCGCGAACTGGGCGTCGCGCTGGTCGAGATCGGCGCTGATGTCTCCAATGTGGCGGTTTTTGCGGGCGGGATGCTGCTCGGTCTGAAGGCGGTGCCGATGGGCTCGGCCGACATTACCGACGCGATCGCCAGCAGCTTCGGCATCCGCCGCTCGCAGGCCGAGCGCCTCAAGTGCGTGGCGGGCTCGGCGATCGCCAGTCCGGCCGATCACCGCGAGCTGATCCCGGTCAACGGCCCCAACGACGCGCCCGACGGGGTGGCCAGCGGGCCGCTCGCGCGCGGGGCTGACGACAAGAACCGGATCGTCCGCGCGGAGCTTGTCTCGGTCGTGACGCAGCAGCTCGCGGTCCTGACGGGCGAGATCGGCAAGGCGCTGAAGGAAATGGGCTTTTCGGGCAGGAGCGCAGGGCAGGTGGTGCTCACCGGCGGGGGTGCCGAACTCGCCGGGATGGCCGATTTCATGCAGGGCGCGCTGGGTCAGCCGGTCCGACTGGGGCGCCCTCCGCAGCTGGTCGGCATGCCCGAGGCGCATCATGCGCCCGGTTTCGCAACGCTCGCGGGTCTGTGTCTCTATGCTGCCGAGGATCCGGTCGATATCCGCGCCGTGGGCACCTCGCGCGCGGCCGTCTATCGCGGCGTGGCGCGTCAGAGCGGCTGGATCGCGGCACTGATGCGACTGGTGCGGGCGCTCAGGGAGAACTTCTGAGCGCCAGTCGCTGGCCGAGTGCTGTGGATAAGGGCTTTGCCCCTATAAAATGTGAACGATGATTATGTCACAGAGGTGATAAGATGGCGGGAAATGGGGTGAAAAGGCTGCACATCCCGCGCTGGAGGACAAGCTCATGAGCATCAATATCGGACCTGCCGCCACGGATGACCTGCGTCCGCGCATCACCGTCATCGGGATCGGCGGGGCGGGCGGCAACGCGATTGCCAACATGATCGCGGCCGAGATCGAAGGCGTCGAGTTCATCGTGGCCAATACCGACGCGCAGGCGCTCAGCACTTCGCCGGCGGAAAAGCGCATCCAGCTTGGCCCCGACATCACCGGTGGCCTTGGCGCGGGCGCTAGGCCCGAAGTGGGCAAGGCCGCGGCCGAGGAAACCGTGCTCGAGGTCGAAAAGGCGCTCGAAGGCGTCAACATGTGCTTCATCGCGGCCGGCATGGGCGGCGGCACCGGAACCGGCGCCGCACCCGTGATCGCCGAGGCCGCGCGCCGCATGGGCGTGCTGACCGTGGGCGTGGTCACCAAGCCGTTCCTGTTCGAAGGCACCCGCCGGATGCGCGCGGCCGAGGCCGGGATCGAGGAGCTGCAGAAGCACGTCGACACCCTGATCGTCATCCCCAACCAGAACCTGTTTCTCGTCGCCAAGGCCGAGACCACCTTCAAGGAAGCCTTCCAGCTGGCCGACGAGGTGCTGCAGCAGGGCGTGCGCTCGATCACCGATCTGATGGTGATGCCGGGCCTCATCAACCTCGATTTCGCCGACGTGCGTTCGGTGATGAGCGAGATGGGCAAGGCGATGATGGGCACCGGCGAGGGCGAGGGCGAGAACCGCGCGCTTCAGGCTGCCGAGCAGGCGATCGCCAACCCGCTGCTCGACGGGGTCAGCATGGCCGGCGCGAAGGGGGTGATCATCTCGATCATCGGCGGCGAGGACATGCGCCTGCTCGAAGTCGACGAGGCCGCGAACCACATCCGCGAGTTGGTCGACGAGGATGCGAACATCATCTGGGGCAGCGCCTTCAACCCCGACCTCAAGGGCAAGATCCGTGTCTCGGTGGTCGCCACCGGGATCGAGCAGGGTGCGATCGGCCAGATCGAGCGGCCGCAGCCGGTCTCGCTCGGCGTGTCGCGCGCGCCCAAGCGTCCGGTGCTTGAACTGTCCGAGGACGAGGGCCTGGTCGAACTGCCGCCCGAGGAGCCCGAGGCCGAGGCCCTGCCGCCGGTCGCGGCCGCTGTGCCGTCGATGGCCGCCGCCGGCTTCACGCTGACCCCGCCCGATTTTCCCGCCACTGCGGAAGACGGGATCGAGGACGAGGACGATTACGATACCGCCGCGCCTTTCGATCTCACCGGCATGCAGGCCGGTGACGAGATGGGCGACGATTACGAAGACGACGTCGACGAGATCGTTGATCCGCTCGCCGGACTGCGCGGGGCCGAAGACGAGCTGCCGGGTGTCGAGGGTGACGCGGGCGAGGATACGCTCGACCTGACCGGTGACTATGCCGATTACGAGGAAGAATTCGTTCCCGCTCCGCCGCCCGCCGCAGCGCAGGACGATCTGCTCGCCAGCGCCGACCGGTTGGCTGCCGAGGATCAGCCCGTCACCGCGCGGCTCGGCGGTGGTCGCCGCCGCGGCCTGCTGGGCGAGGGCAGCGGCGAAGGCGGCGCGGTGGGTGGCAGTACCCTGTTCGAGCGCATGGCCAATCTCTCGCGCAGCACAGGGCGCGAAGAGGAGGAAGACGAGGACGAGGGCGACGATGGCCCCGCGCTCAGCATTCCGCGCTTCCTCGATCGCAACCGTAACCAGTAAGCACGTCGGCCAGCGCGCGGGCCGCTTGCGGCTTGGCGCGCTGGCGGTGCCGTTCGCCGCGCCGCTGCGCCCGCCGCACTGGCATGGCCCCCGTTTCGCGATAGAGCTTTGCGCGTGACCCCCCGCTTCCTCGCCGCCTCAGCGATTGCGCTCGCCGCGCTGCTGCCCGCAGCCCCTGCTGCCGCGCAGGAGGTGATCTCGCGCGAGGTCGTGCAGCCCCTCCCGAGCGAGGAAGTCCAGCGTCTCAACCGCGCGCTGGTGGCGCTCGCCAAGGCCCCGCGCGATCTCGACGCGCTGGTCGAGGCGGGGACGGCGGCAATGGGGATCGACGATCTCGAAGCGGCGGTCGGCTTCTTCGGGCGCGCGGCGGACATTGATCCCAATCATCCGCGTGTCGCGCTGGGTCTTGGGGCGGTCTATCTGCGCTCGGGCCGGCCGGGCGAGGCGATCCCGCAATTCGATCGTGCCCGCGCCGCCGGGGTGCCCGCGCGCGAGGTGCTGCCCGATCAGGCACTGGCCTTCGATCTCGTGGGTGATCAGATTGCCGCCCAGGCCGCCTATGCCCAGGCGATCGACCTTGATTCCGGCAACGACGAGGCGCGGCGGCGGCAGGCGATCAGCTTTGCGATTTCCGGGAACCGCGCGCGCTTCGAGGAGGCGCTGCGTCCGCTGCTCGACAAGCGCGACATGGCCGCCTTCCGCGCCCGGGCTTTCGGGCTGGCGATCCTCGGTGATCAGGCGCGCGCGGCGGCGATCACCGAACAGGTGATGCCGCGCGACCTGTCGAGCCGGATTATCCCCTACCTTGCCTATATGCCGCGGCTGACCCCGTCGCAGCAGGCGGCGGCGGCCAATCTTGGAATCTTTCCCCGCGCCGCCGATATCGGGCGCGATGACCCGCGGCTGGCGCGGCTGGCGACCGAGGCCAAGGCGGACAGCCGGCTCGAACCGGCCGGCGCGCCGCTCGGTCGGCCTGCGACACCGGCTCCGGCACCGGCACCGGCACCGGCACCCGCTCCGGCGCGCGTGGCCGTCGCTCCCACTCCCGCCCCGACGCCTGCGCCCGTGCCAGCGCCTGTTCCGGTTGCCGCGCCTGCGCCAGCGGCCGTGGCGCGGCCGAGCCTTGCGACCTTCGGCCCGCCCGCCGATCCCGCACCGGCGGCTGCTCCTGCACCCGCATCTACACCCGCACCAGAGCCCGCGCGCCCCCTGCGCGTGGCCGATGCCTTCGCTGATCTCGGCGATGATCCGCTGCCCGATGCGCGGGTCAGCGGTGAGGCGGTCGACCTCACGCGAATCACCATCAAGCGCGAAGCGCCCCCGCCGCCACCCAAGCCCAAGGAGCCGCCCAAGCCGGTCTATCCGAGCCGTATCTGGGTGCAGCTGGCGACCGGCAAGAACGTCAGCGCGCTTGGCTTCGACTGGCGCCGCCTGTCGCGCAGTGGCGGCGATCTGCTGGCGAAGCTCAAGCCCTACACCACGCCGTGGGGCGAGGCGCACCGCCTGCTGGCAGGGCCGATCGACAGCCGCGACAAGGCGCAGGCGCTGGTTCGCGAGCTCAAAGCCAAGGGGATTGACAGCTTCCTCTACGTCAGCCCGGAAGGTGAGGAAATACAGCCGGTTAAATGATTTTTCCCGGCTCTCCCCCACAATCTTTGCACAGGCTTTGAACAAGCTTGCGCGGTTCTCCCCAACTCGCCCGCGCCGCTGCATTGCCAAGCTGGCCCCTGCACGTTCATTCGTGCCGCCGATGACTGCACCACGTGCCTTGAGCCCCCTTCCGGGCGTCGCCCTCCGGCCCTGTTGCCGGGACACCGTCCGATGAGGCCGCGCACGATGGACTATTCCGCCGAGGATGATGCCGCACCGGTCGAGATGCTGGCGGCGCTGTTCGAAGCGCGCGGCTGGCCGTGCGAGATGGTCTCCGACGAGGAAATGTGCGGCGAGGTGCAGGGCAGCTGGGCCAATTACCAGCTGCGCGCGATCTGGCGGCCGGAAGACCGGGTGCTCCAGTTCCTGTGCTTGCCCGACATCCGCGTGACCGATGACAAGCGCGCGGCGGCCTACGAGCTGCTGTGCCTCGTCAACGAACAGATGTGGCTGGGGCATTTCGACATCTGGTCGAACGGCGACGTGCTGCTCTACCGCCACGGCGCGCTGCTGGGCGAAGAGGGGCGCCTGACGCTCGACATGGCGCAGTCGCTGGTCGAGATCGCGATCGACGAGTGCGACCGTTTCTACCCCGCGTTCCAGTTCGTGCTGTGGGGCGACAAGAGCCCGCGCGCCGCGCTGGAAGCGGCGATGGTTGACGCGGCGGGCGAGGCCTGAGAGCCTGCCGCCCGGCCATGTTCGAACACCTCCTCATCATCGGCTGCGGCAATATGGGCGGGGCGATGCTCGCCGGGTGGCTGGCTGCGGGCGAGCCGCCGTCGCGCTTTGCTGTGCTCGATCCGGCGCTGGACGGGGTGCCCGATGGCGTCGCGCTCTACCGCGATGCGGGCGCGGTGCCGGGGACGCATGATGCGGTGCTGCTCGGGTTCAAGCCGCAGCAGCTCAGCGCATTGGGGCCGGGCCTCCAGCAGATCACCGCAGGCAAGAATCTGTGCTCGCTGCTCGCCGGAATCACGCTGGCGCAGCTCGCCGCCGCTTTCCCGCTGGCCGCAGCGCAGCTGCGGGTGATGCCCAATCTTGCCGCGCGGATCGGCAAGTCGCCGGTGATCTTAGCCGAGGCCGGACTGGATGAAGCCGGGCGCGCGGCGGCCTTTGCGCTGTTCGACCGGCTCGGCACGGCGGTATGGCTCGCGCACGAGGCGCAGTTCGATCTCGTCACCGCGCTCGCCGGATCGGGCCCGGGCTTCGTCTATCGCTTCATCGATGCGCTGGCGGGCGCAGCGGTGGACCTCGGGCTAGAGCCGGAGACCGCCGCCAGCCTCGCGCTCGCAACGGTCGAGGGGGCGGCGCTGCTGGCCGCTGGCGCCGACGTGCCTCCTGCGGTGCTGGCCGACCGCGTCGCCAGCCCCGGCGGCATGACCCGCGAGGGGCTCAATGTGCTCGACGAGGCTGACGCCTTGCGCAAGCTGCTGACCGAGACCCTTCGCGCCACGGCAGACAAGGGCGCGGCCCTGTCCAAAGGCGCTTAATATTAACAGCCGTTAAGCTGAACGAATTGCGCGCTTTGCAATCCGGTTTCGCTTGAAATGCCGCTACGAAACCCCGATATTCGCTCCATTGGAGAGCGCGGCGTTTCGCGCTCCGGGAAAAGGAACAAAGGTTTCGCAATGGCTGACTGGAAAGACACTTCGCAAAGCGCTCAGCGCCTCGGCTCGGTGCCGCGCGCCGGTGGCGATGTCGCCGGCCGTTATGACGAGGGCCTGCGCAAGCACATGCTCTCGATCTACAACTACATGGCCTCGGCCGTGCTGCTCACCGGGATCGTCGCGCTGGGCGCGGCCAGCACCGGGATTACCCAGGCGCTGGTTGCCACGCCGCTGATGTGGGTGGTGATGCTCGCGCCGCTCGGCTTCGTGCTGGCAATGAGCTTCGGGCTGCACAAGATGAGCCAGGGGACGCTCAATGTCCTGTTCTGGTCCTATGCCACGGTGATGGGCCTGTCGATGTCGACCATCTTCCTCGTCTACACCGGGGAATCGATCGCCACGACCTTCTTCGCGACCGCGGGCGCCTTCGCGGGGCTGAGCCTGTTCGGCTACACCACCAAGAAGGATCTGTCGGGCTTCGGCACCTTCCTGATCATGGGGGTGATCGGCCTGATCATCGCCAGCCTGGTGAACCTGTTCCTGCAGTCGAGCGGCCTGTCCTTCGTGATCAGCGGCCTCGGCGTGCTGATCTTCGCGGGGCTTACCGCCTATGACACGCAGCGGCTCAAGGAAGAGTATGCCTACCTGCGCGGCACCGAGTATATCGGCAAGGCCGTGATCATGGGGGCGCTGTCGCTCTACCTCGATTTCGTCAACATGTTCATGTACCTGCTGCGCTTCCTCGGCAACCGCGAGTAATTGGCACGCAGTCCCGTCCGGCGTTGGGCCTGACGCAGATGTTGAAATGTCGGATGCCCGGGGCCTTTGCGGAGGCTCCGGGCATTTGCTTTGCAAGTCGGGGCGGCTATCCGGTTGCTTCAGGCTGGAGCAAGCCGCGCCGAGGCATGACGGCAAGGCTCCGGCAGCAGGAGAGGTTGAAGCCAATGTCCGTCGTCCCCCCGCAAGCATCCCCGGCCGTCCGGCGCACGCCTTTCGGTCTCACCATCACGGTGGTTGCCGCCGGTGCCGCGCTGCTGGCGGCCTGCGCGACGCCTGCGCCGCCCCCGCCGCCCCCGCCGCCCCCGCCTCCGCCGCCGGTGGTCGAAGCCGTGCCCTATCGTCCGCTCCCGCCGGGCGGGGCGCATTACGTCATGAACATTCCCCCGCGCGGGCCTGACGGGCGCCGGGTGACGGTCAATACCGGGATCAGCAACGATCACTTGGTCTGGCACCTGCGCTCGGCATGGAACGTGGCGGCGCTCAACTGCCTTGCGCCCGAATACGAGCCGATCCTCGAAGGCTATCGCGGCTTCCTGACCAAGAATTCCCGCACGCTGAAGGCGGTCAATGACCGGATCGAGGCGGAGTACATGAAGAAGCACCGGAACAAGCGCGCCGCGATGGTGGCGCGCGACGGGCTGGTGACGCAGGTCTACAACTTCTTCGCCCTGCCGGCGGCGCGTGCGGGCTTCTGCCGCGCGGCGCTCGACATGTCGAACCGCGCGCTTGCTGCTCCTCCGACCGATCCGCTCGGCTTTGCGCGGACCAATTTCGAGGGGCTGCTGGTGCCGTTCGAGACCTTCTTCGACGAATACGAGGCCTATCAGCGCGCCTCGGCCGAATGGGATGCCAAGTGGGGCGCGCAATACGGCGCTTCGCAGCCCGGCTGGGTGGCGGTGCAGGAGGCCCGCGCGAGCGGCCTGCCGGTGCCGAGCGTGGTCGACCTTGCCGGACAGGGTGTGCAGGTGCAGACCGTGATCGATCCGGTGACGGGCCTGCCGGTGCCGGTCGTCCCGGTCAATGAAGGCGTCACCTCGCAGCCGGTGGTGCAGCCACTGGCCGAGCAGCCGGAGCGCAAGTCGGGACAGTGAGAACTGGCGGCAGCGGCGCTCAAAAACGCCGTTGCAAGGGTGCGTGCTTCTCGCTAATGCGCGCCCTCGCCTGACCCCCAGAGGGTGGGCGCGAAACCTGGAACGGGGCCGTAGCTCAGATGGGAGAGCGCGTCGTTCGCAATGACGAGGTCAGGGGTTCGATCCCCCTCGGCTCCACCAGTTCCACGCAAAGGGCCTTCCCCGCAGGGGGAAGGCCTTTTGCGTTGCACCGGAGTGTTTGTCTGCGCCCTCAGGCGCCGGGCGCGGGCCGTCCGGCCCGCTTGGCTTCCGCCGCATAAGCGGCGACGGCCGGTCGGCCTTGCGGCCCTTTGGGCCGTTACAGCGCGCTCAATCTTGCTATGCCTTACGCCGCTTGCCGTCAGCCTGGCCTGACGCTATCCACGTCATCGCGCCAAGGTAACGGGAATGCGGTGCAAATCCGCAGCTGTCCCTGCAACTGTAAGCGGTGAGTGTGGTGTGCGCTCCCTTTTCGAAGGGCAGCCACTGGGGGCCTTCGGGCCGCCGGGAAGGCGAGCACCCCACGCGCTGATCCGTGAGCCAGGAGACCGACCGGGGCGTGTCGCTCTATGCCTAGGCTCAGGGATTGGCCAGGCGCGGAAACAGACTTTCGTTGTGAGCGACATCGCCGGGCTGTGCGGGGGAGGGATCGCCCCCTCGCAGCCACCATGTTGCTGATGACGGGAGGAATCCGTGAAGAATTTTGCATTTTTGGGAAGCGTCGCTGCGGCGGCGCTGGTTTGGGCTGTGCCGGTGTTGGCGCAGGGCACGAGCACTGCGGACGAGGAGCAGGACCAGCCTGAAATCCGCACAGCGGCCGCGCGCGACGATGAAATCGTCGTAACCAGCCGCTCTGGCCGCCTCGATCTGCCCGCCCGCTATCCGGGTTCGGTCACGGTGATCACAGCCGACGACCTCGACAAGCGCCAGACCCGCGACATCGCCGACGTCCTGCGCGACGTCCCCGGCGTCGCGGTCGCAGGCGTGGCGGGACAGACCCAGATCCGCCTGCGCGGCTCGGAAGCCAATCATGTGCTCGTGCTGGTCGACGGGATCGAGGTGTCCGATCCCTTCGCAGGCGAGTTCGACATAGGCACGCTGCAGGCCGAACCCGGCGCGCGGCTCGAAGTGCTGCGGGGTGCGCAGTCCGCGCTCTACGGGCCCGACGCGATCGGCGGCGTGATTGCCTATCAGAGCGCCAGCGGCCGCGATGTTCCGGGCTTTGCCGCGCGGGTCGAGGGCGGCACGCAAGGCACGGTCAACGGCGCGCTGCGCTACGGCGCTTCGGGTGACAGCTGGGACGCAGGCCTCTCTGCCGTCGTCGTCAGCACCGACGGCCAGCCCAACGCGAGGGGCGGCACCCGCGACATTGGCCGCGACAGCTATACGCTCGCGGGCAAGGGCAGCGTCAGCCTGACTGACACCCTCACCCTGCGCGCCGCCGCCCGCTTCATCCGCACCGAGGGCCAGACCAACGACAGCGATTTCGACAGCACCAGCCCGACCTTCGGCTTCATCATCGACAGCCCCGGCGTGACCTTCACCAACGAAGCCTTCTACGCTCTCGTCGGGGCACGGCTGGAGACACTGGAGGGGCGCTGGACGCATGACCTTTCGGCCCAGATCGCCGATGTCAGCCGCGAGACCGACAGTCCCTTCGGCATCACCTCGGCAAGCGAGGGAGACCGCTTCAAGGCGTCCTATGTCAGCGCCTTCAGGCTGGCGGACCGGCACAACCTTACCTTCGCAGCCGATTACGAGGTCGAAGGCTTCCGCAACGCCACGCCGGGCGGCTTCGCCTTCAACGGCCGGCGCGAGATCGAGCAGGTCGGGCTGGTGGGCGAATACCGCTACAGCGACAGCGCGTTCGATTTCTCCGCCGCGATCCGCCACGACTTCAACGACCTGTTCCAGGACGCGACCACCTTCCGCCTCGGGGCGGGCTACCGCATTACCGAGACAACCCGCCTGCGCGCGGCGGGCGGGAGCGGCGTCAAGAACCCCGGCTTCTTCGAGCTCTACGGCTTCGTCGACGGCCGCTTCATCGGCAACGCGGCGCTGCGCCCCGAGAAATCGACCGGCTGGGAAGTGGGCCTCGATCAGGACATTGCCGATGCCGCGCGCCTCTCGGTGACATATTTCGACAGCGAGCTGGAGGGCGAGATATTCACCACCTTCCCAGCCCCGACCTTCATCGCCACGCCCGCCAACCGCACCACGGAAAGCCGGCAGCGTGGGGTTGAGGTTTCGCTCAATGCCCGCCTTGCCGAGCAGTGGAGCCTCGATGCCGCCTATAGCTACCTCGATGCCGAGGAAAACGGCCGCGAGGAAGTGCGCCGCCCCGAGCACATCGCCAGCGCCGCGCTGACGTGGACCGCGCCGGGCGATGCCGCCTCGGCCACGCTGGTGGTGCGCCACAATGGCGAGAGCCTCGATGATGCCTTCACCGATCCCAGCTTCGTGCCGGTGCGGGTGCAGCTTGACGACTATACTCTCGTGAACCTCAATGCCCGCGCGCGGCTGGCTGACGGGATCGACGCCTTCGCCCGGATCGAGAACCTGCTCGGCGAGACCTACGAACAGGTGTTCAGCTTCGTCGCGCCGGGGCGGAGTGCCGTGGTGGGGGTTGAGGCGCGTTTTTGAGTTCCGCACCCCGTCCGGGGTGCGAAATCCTCGCTCATGCGACCTGAAGGTCGCGTCGCTGCGGGCGGCCGGTCGGCCTTGCGGCCCTACGGGCCGAGGTCGCTGCCGCCCAAAGCCCTCGCAATTGCAGCAGGAATTGCCTATGCGGCCCCCATGCATTTCCTTGACCAGGCCAAGATCTATGTGAAGTCGGGCGGCGGCGGCCCCGGTGCCGTCTCGTTCCGGCGCGAGAAATATGTCGAATATGGCGGCCCCGACGGCGGCAACGGCGGCAGCGGCGGCGATATCGTGTTCGAGGCTGTGGCGGGCCTCAACACCCTGATCGACTTCCGCTACACCCAGCACTTCAAGGCCCCGCGCGGCGGGCACGGCATGGGCCGTGACCGCACCGGCGCGAGCGCCAAGCCGCTGGTGATCGAGGTGCCGGTGGGCACGCAGATCCTGTCCGAGGACAAGGAGGAGGTGCTCGCCGACTTCACCGAGGTCGGCCAGCGTGTCGTGCTGCTCGAAGGCGGCATGGGCGGTCGCGGCAATGCCTCCTACAAGACCTCGACCAACCGCGCCCCGCGTCAGCACCAGCCCGGAATGCCGGGCGAGGAGATGTGGGTGTGGCTGCGGCTGAAGCTGCTCGCCGATGTCGGCCTCGTCGGTCTGCCCAATGCCGGCAAATCGACCTTCATCAACGCGGTGTCGAACGCGCAGGCCAAGGTCGGCGACTATGCCTTCACCACGCTGGTGCCCAAGCTCGGCGTCGTGCGCCACAAGGGCCGCGAATTCGTGCTGGCGGACATCCCCGGCCTGATCGAAGGTGCGGCGGAAGGGGCGGGGATCGGTGACCGTTTCCTTGGCCATATCGAGCGTTGCCGCGTGCTGATCCACCTGATCGACATCACCGGCACCGGCGATGCCGACCCGGCCGAGGCCATGCGCATCGTCGAGGATGAACTGGCCGCCTATGGCGCCGATCTCGAAGACAAGCCGCGGCTGGTGGTGCTCAACAAGCTCGATCTCGCCGACCACGAACTGGTCGAGGCGTTCCGCAAGGAATTGCTGGCGGCGGGCGCGGACAAGGTCTTTGCCGTTTCGGGCGCAACGGGGGCGGGGATCCCCGAACTGCTCGACGCCGTGATCGGCTACCTGCCCGATCGCACTTCGACCGAGACCCGGGCGGTGGAGGTCGAGGATGATGGCGACGCACCCGAATGGTCCCCGCTGTGATCTGACGCGATGCTGATCCGATCATGCTGAACACCCTGGCAGACATCACCACCGCGCGGCGGATCGTGGTGAAGATCGGTTCGGCGCTGCTGGTCGGCGGGGGCCACGCGCGCGAGGCGTGGCTGACGCGCATGGCGGGCGATCTGGCGATGCTGCGCAAGGCTGGCGCGCAGGTGATCGTCGTAAGCTCGGGCGCGATTGCGCTGGGCGCGGCGCGGCTCGCTTTGCCCAAGGGCGGGCGCGGGAGCCTCGCCGATGCGCAGGCCGCGGCCGCCGTGGGGCAGATCGCGCTGGCCGATCTGTGGAGCCGCGCGCTGGCCGCGCAGGGCATCACCGCGGCGCAGATGCTGCTGACTCTGGGCGACCTCGAAGACCGCCGTCGCTATCTCAACGCCGCCGCTACGCTCGACCGGCTGCTGGAGGCGGGCACGATCCCCGTCATCAACGAGAACGACTCCGTCGCCACCGAGGAAATCCGCTTCGGCGACAATGACCGGCTTGCCGCGCGCGTGGCGCAGGCGGCCAATGCCGATCTGGTGCTGCTGCTGTCGGACGTCGACGGGCTCTATGACCGCGACCCGCGCGAGGATGGCGCGGCGCTGGTGCCGGTGGTCGAGGCGGTGACTGCGCAAGTGATGGCGATGGCGAGCGGGGCTTCGTCTTCCGGCCTCGGCTCGGGCGGGATGGTGTCGAAGCTTCAGGCCGCCCAGATCGCGACACGCGCCGGGATCGGGCTGGCGATCCTCAACGGCACGCATGACGCGCCGATCGCCCATGCGCTTGGCGCGGGGACGGGAACGCTGTTCCTGCCCGTCAGCGCGGCTTCGGCGCGCAAGGCATGGCTCGGTGGGCGGCTGGCTCCGGCAGGCGAATTGCGGGTCGACAAGGGCTGCGCCGAGGCGCTGAAGGGCGGGGCGAGCCTGCTGGCGGCGGGCGTGGTGGGCGTCTCGGGCAGCTTCCGGCGCGGCGATCTGGTCAGCGTGCTGAGCCTCAAGGGCGAGCGGCTGGCGCAGGGCCTCGCCGAATATGACGCCGCCGAAATGCAGCTCATCGCCGGCAAGCGCGCCGAGGATCAGGCCGAACGGCTGGGCTATGCCCCGCGCTCCTGCGTGATCCACCGCGATCACATGGTGCTGCTGTGAGCCTCTTGGCGATCACCGGCGCGACCGGCTTTGTCGGCAGCGCGGTGCTCGATGCGGCTTTGGCCGGGGGGCACTGCATCAAGGCGCTCGCCCGGCGCGATCAGCCCGCGCGGGACGGCGTTGCGTGGGTGCGCGGCGACCTTGGCGATAGGTCAGCGCTGACAACGCTGTGCGAAGGCGCGGACGCCGTGATCCACGTCGCGGGCCTCACCAATACCCCCGATCCGGCCGCGTTCGAGACCGCCAATGTCACCGGCACCGGCCATGTCCTTGCGGCGATGGGCGAGACGGGGGTGCGGCGGCTGGTGTTCGTATCCTCGCTTGCTGCGCGCGAGCCGAAGCTGTCGGTCTATGGCGCATCCAAGTCGCGGGCCGAGACGCTGGTCGAAGCCTCCGGCCTCGACTGGACGACAGTGCGCCCGCCCGGGGTCTATGGCCCGCGCGATATCGACTATCTCGACATGTTCCGCACTGCGAAATGGGGCTTCGTCCCCCTGCCGCCGGGCGGGGCGAGTTCGATCATCCATGCCGATGATCTGGCGGGGTTGCTGGTTGTGCTGGCAGCGAGCAACGCCGCGCCGACGCGCAAGACAATCTACGAGCCCGACGACGGGCGCGAGGGCGGGTGGAGCCACAAGGAACTGGCACAAGCGATCGGGCAAGCGGTGGGCAAGCGCTCTGTTTTCGCCCCGCACCTGCCCGAAGCCGTGCTGATCGCCGCCGCCGCTGCCGACCGTTTCCTGCGCGGCGACCGCGCCAAGCTCACCCCCGACCGCGTCGGCTACATGGCGCATCCCAACTGGGTCTCGCGGTCTGATCGCAAGGTGCCGCCCGGGGTCTGGCAGCCTCGCATCACCGGCGAGGAAGGGCTGAAGGCCACCGCCGAGTGGTACCGGCGCGAGGGCTGGCTCTGATACCCTAGAGAAACGGTTCCTCGCCCGGCTTGTGGATGCCGCATTCGGTCTTGTCCCAGCCCTTCCAGCGGCCCGAGCGCGGGTCTTCGCCCGGCGCGACCTGGGTGGTGCAGGGCGAGCAGCCGATCGAGGGGTAGCCCTGCGCGATCAGCGGGTGGCGCGGCAGGTCGTGCTGGATGAAGTAGCCCTCGATCTGGCCCGCATCCCAGTCGATCAGCGGGTTGATCTTGAGCCGCCCCTGCGCGTCCGAGGTGTCCACCTCGAAGCGCGGCAGATTCGCGCGGGTCGCGGCCTGGAAGGCCTTGCGGCCGGTAAAGCTCGCATCGTAGTTCACCAGCGCCTTGTCCAGCGGCCGCACCTTGCGGATCTCGCAGCAGCCATCGGGATCGTAAGACCACCTGAGGCCGGTCTCGTCCTTCTTGGCGAGGTCCTCGGGATCGGGGGTGAGCACCACGAGGTTGAGCCCCAGTTGCGCCACCAGCGTGTCGCGATAGGCGAGCGTTTCGGCAAAGTGCTTGCCGGTATCGAGGAACAGCACCGGCACCGCCGGATCGACCGTGGCCACAAGGTGGAGCAGCACCGCACTTTCCGCCCCGAAGCTGGAGACCACCGCAAGCTCGCCCGCCAGCCCGTCGCGGATCACCGCTTCGAGCATCTCCTGCGTCGTGCTGCCCCGGAACATCCGGTTGAGGCGCACCGCGTCATGCTCGGTGAAGCGGGGAGCCAAGTCGAGCGCGTCGCGGGTGCGCTCGGTCGCGGCGGAGGTCGTGTCAGGCTTCATGGCGCTTGTCGGCAATGGTGCGCCGGGCATCGGCGGCGCGCTGGTAGACATTGTCCCACGTTGCGAAGGCGCGCGCGGCGTCTTCCTCGTCGAGGCGCTTGTCGGGGGCGAAGCTGTCGAACCCGCAGCGGCGCATGTGGCTGAGCTGGTCGATCAGCACCTGTCCGACCGCGCGCAATTCGCCGGTATAGCCCGCCTCGCGCAGGATACGGGCCGCCGAATAGCCGCGCCCGTCACCGAACACGGGGAAGTTCACCTCCACCAGCGCGAGGCGATCGAGGAAGGGCAGCAGCAGGCGCGCATCGTCACCCGGCTCGATCCGGATGGCGGTGGCGTTGGTCTGGTCGCAAACGGCATCGACGGTGACGGCGGCGTGATCGACCGGCTCGTCATCGCGGAAGCGGAACTGCACCTCGTCAGGCGAGGTGCCGAGATCGCGGGCCTTATCCATAGAGCGCCTCCTTGAACGGCTCCATGCCGATGCGGCGGTAGGTATCGAGGAAGCGCTCGCCATCGGCGCGGGCGGCGAGGTAGACATCGGTGACCTTCTCGACCGCAGCGATCACGCCGTCCTCGTCGAAGCCGGGGCCGGTGATCTTGGCGAGGCTGACGTCCTCGGCCTCCGATCCGCCGAGCGAGAGCTGGTAGTTCTCCACCCCCTTCTTGTCGACGCCGAGGATGCCGATGTGGCCGGCATGGTGATGCCCGCAGGCGTTGATGCAGCCGGAGATTTTCAGCTTCAATTCGCCCACGACTTCCGTGCGGCCCGTCTCGGCGAAACGTTCGGAAATGCGCTGTGCGAGCGGGATCGAGCGGGCGTTGGCGAGCGAGCAGTAGTCGAGGCCCGGGCAGGCGATGATGTCCTCGATCGTGTCCATGTTGGGCGAGCCGAGACCCGCCGCGTCGAGCGCCTGCCATACGGCCGGAAGGTCGCGGATAGCGACATGGGGCAGCAGCAGGTTCTGCGTGTGCATCACCCGCAGTTCGTCGAAGGAGTACTCGCGTGCGAGTTTCGCCACGACGCGCATCTGCTCGGCGGTGGCATCGCCGGGAATGCCGCCGGCGGGCTTGAGGCTGATGACCGCCGAGACATAGGAATCGTGCTTGTGGCGATGGGTGTTGCGATCCACCCAGAGCGCGAAATCGGGGTCGGAACGGTCGAGCGTCTTGGGGCCGTCGACAAAGGCGGGATCGGCGAAATGCGCCGCGATCCGCGCCAGTTCCTCGTGCGGGGGCTCGACGCCGACGCTCAGCAGATGCGCGAATTCCTCTTCGACCTGGCGGATATACTCCGCCGCGCCCAGCTCGTGGACGAGGATCTTGATGCGCGCCTTGTACTTGTTGTCGCGCCGGCCGTAGCGGTTGTAGACGCGCAGGCAGGCCTCGGCATAGGTGATGAACTGGTCGATGGGGACAAAGTCGCGGATCAGCGGCGCGATCATCGGGGTGCGGCCCATGCCGCCGCCGGCATAGAACTGCGCGCCGATTTCGCCGTCACGCCTGACGATCCGCACGCCGATATCGTGCAGCCGCATTGCCGCGCGGTCTTTCTCCGACGCGATCACCGCGATCTTGAACTTGCGCGGCAGGTAGGTGAACTCCGGGTGGAAGCTCGACCACTGGCGCATCAGCTCGGCATAGGGGCGCGGGTCCACCACCTCGTCGGCGGCAGCGCCCGCGAAGTGATCGGACGAGATGTTGCGGATGCAATTGCCGCTGGTCTGGATGGCGTGCATCTCGACCGTCGCGAGATCGGCGAGAATGTCGGCCGCGTCCTCCAGCCTGATCCAGTTGTACTGGATGTTCTGGCGCGTGGTGAAGTGCCCGTAGCCGCGATCATACTTCTCGGCGATGTCGGCGAGCATGAGCATCTGGCGGGCATCGAGCGTGCCATAGGGGATGGCGACGCGCAGCATGTAGGCGTGGAGTTGCAGGTAGAGCCCGTTCATCAGCCTGAGCGGCTTGAACTGGTCCTCGGTCAGCTTGCCTTCCAGACGGCGGCGGGCCTGATCGCGGAATTCCTCGACGCGGGCATCGACCATCGCCTGGTCGAATGAATCGTAACGGTACATCTCAGATCACCCAGTCCCAGCCGGTCTTTTCGGCAGTCGGCACGGCGAGGTCGCGCCGCACGGTCGGGCCCAATGCGCGCACCCGGTCCTTGATATGCGCCGGGCGCACATGGCCCTCGGCGTCGATGCTGGCGTCGATGGCGTAGGGCACGTTGACCCGCCGCGCGGCTTCCTCGCGGGCGAGGATTTCCTCGGCCTCGTCGCCGACGTCGATCGCATCGTCGACGAACAGCGACCAGCCGGAGCCGTTCCACCACGTCACCGCGCCGCTGCGCAGGTCATTGCCGGTAAGGATCTTCATTGCGCGGTCTCCTGCACAAGCGCGGCGAGCGCCACATCCTCGCGCGCCGTCACCTCGCCGATGACGATGAGGGCGGGGCTCTTGACCGCGTGCGTCTCGACCAGCTCGGGCAGCCCGGCGAGCAATCCGCGCAGCACCCGCATTTCGGGGCGCGCGGCGTTCTCGATCACGGCGACCGGCATGCCCGGCGCGAGGCCATCGGCCATCAGCTTGTCGGCAATCGCGGCGGCGGTGGAGACGCCCATATAGATCACCAGCGTGCGGCCCTTGCCGGCGAGGCCCGACCAGTCCTGTTCGGCAAGGCCCTTGCACTGGCCTGCCACGAAGCTGACGATGCTGGAGGCGTCGCGGTGGGTCAGGGCGATCTGCGCCGCCGCCCCCGCGCCCTGCGCTGCGCTGATGCCGGGGATCACCTCGACCGGCACACCTGCCGCCCGGGCAGCCTCGGCCTCCTCGCCGCCGCGTCCGAAGATGAAGGGATCGCCGCCCTTCAGCCGCACGACGTCACGCCCGGCGAGCGCCTCGCGGATCAGGAGCGCGTTGATGCCCTCCTGCGGCATGGTGTGGCGGGCGCGGCTCTTGGCGACCGAGATCAGCCGCGCACCGGGCCGCACAAGGCCGAGGATGTCGGGGCCGATCAGCCCGTCATGGACGATCACTTCCGCCCGCTCGATCAGGCGTATGGCGCGCAGGGTGAGCAGGTCCACCGGACCCGGCCCTGCGCCGACGAGATAAATGGTGCCGGTCTTTCGCATGGCTCGCACTTGGGCGAGGCCGCGCGCGGGTGCCAGCGAGAATGGTTTGGCCGGAGAGTAGCGGAACTATATTGTCCTTGTGTGCGGGGCCGCCTCCGCGGCCCCGTCCTCAGCGCGGCTTCAAGTCCTGCGGACTCGAGCGCCTGCGGCTCGCGCGCGTGCGCTCGCGGCCCGTCCGCTGGCGGGCCGATGCCGGAACCTAAATCTGCGCCAGCGCCTGTCCCAAGTCCGCGATCAGATCGTCCGCATCCTCTAGCCCGATCGACAGGCGGATCGCGGGCTTGCCGCCGGTGCCGGGCATGACGGAGCGATAATCCTCCGGCGTTATCGCCAGCGCGAGGCTTTCGTAGCCGCCCCAGCTGTAGCCGATCCCGAACAGCTCCAGCGCATCCACCACCCGCGCCGAGGCCGCCGGATCATCGCTTGCCAGCACGAAGGCGAACAGCCCGCAACCGCCGGTGAAATCGCGCCGCCACAGCGCATGGCCGGGGTCGGACGCAAGCAACGGGCACAGCACGCGGGAGACCTGCGGCTTGGCTTCGAGCCACTGCGCCACCTTGAGCGCCGAGCGGGTCTGCGCTTCCAGCCGCACCGCCATCGTACGCAGTCCGCGCGCGGCCAGTGCGGCATCGTCGGGCGAGACCACCTGCCCCAGTTCCTGTGCCGTGCGGCGCAGCGCCGGGTACCAGCGCCTGCCCGCACTCGCGCTGCCCATCATCAGATCGGAATGGCCCCCGACATGCTTCGACAGGCTCATCATCACGATGTCGCAGCCATGCTCCAGTGCCGCAAAGCCCAGCGGGCTGGCCCAGGTGTTGTCGATCAGGCTGACCGCGCCATGCTCGCGGGCAATCGCGGCGAGCGCAGGGACATCGCACATCTCGAAAGTGAGGCTGCCGGGGGCTTCGAGCCACACGGCCTGCGCGCCCTCGCCGCAGAGCGCGGCAAATCGCGCCGGATCGCGCGGATCGAAGAAGGCTGTCTCCACGCCCATCCGCGCCAGCAGCCCCGTCGCCATGCTGCGCGAGGGATCATAGGCATTGTCGGCCATCAGCAGCCGGTCGCCGGGCTTCAGAACGGCGAGCAGGCAGCCGGCAATTGCCGCCACGCCGCTGGGGTAGAGCACCGTGCCGTAGGCGCCCGGCTCGATTGCGGTCAGCGCCTCGGCCAGCGCCCACTGGGTCGGCGCGCCGCGGCGGCCATAGAAGAACTGCCCGTCATTATTGTGCTTGCCCGCCTCGCGCCGCTCGGCATCGCTGGCGTAGAGATGGGTCGAGGCGCGCCACACCGGCGGGTTGACCACCGGGCCGGTCCATTCGGGCCGCCGTCCGCCGCGCACGAGGCGGGTGGCGGGCTTGCGGGCGCTATCGTCGCCGCGGCCGCTCATGCATCTGGCCCCCCTTGTTCTTGCCCCTGCGCCTTGGGGGTCGCCGGGTCCGCGCCCCACTCGCTCCAGCTGCCGTCGTAGAGCGCAGTGTCGTGCTTGCCGATCAGGTGGGCGGCGAACAGCACGACGCTTGCGGTCACGCCGCTGCCGCAGGTGGCGACCAGCGGGCGGGCGAGATCGATGCCCGCCGCCGCAAAGGCGGCCCGCAGCGCATCGGGCGACTTGTAGGTGCCGTCGGGGTTGAACAGCGCGGTATAGGGCAGATTGCCGCTGCCCGGAATCCGGCCCATCGGCAGGCCGTTCACCGGGTCGATGCCGGTGCCGAACACCCGCTCGGCGGCGCGCGCGTCGATCACCTGTTCGGTCTGGCTTTCGAGATTGGCGAGCATTTCGGCCTTGCTGCGCACCCGCTCCGGCGCTGTGAAGGTTGCAGCGGCGGCGGGCGCGATAGCCGCCACGCCGCTTTCGAGCGGGCGCCCCTCGGCGCGCCACTTGCCCAGGCCGCCGTCGAGGATGGCGACATTGCGGCGCCCGCTTGCGGTCAGCACGAACCACGCCCGCGCCGCCGTGCGGATCGCGCTGTGATCATAGATCACCACTGCATCGCCTGCGCCGACACCCAGATCCGCGAGGCGCGCGGCGATCTGCCCGGGCGTCGGGAAGGCGTAGGGAACGCTCGATCCCGCGTCGAACAGGCTCGCAAGGCCGAGGAAACGCGCGCCCGGAACATGCCCGGCGGCGAATTCGGCGGCCGCATCACGGGCGGCTGCGGGCAGGTGGTAGGAGGCATCGAGCACGACAAGGCCCGGTTCGCCCAGACGGGCGGCCAGCCACTCGGTCGATACGAGGCTCGGGAAGGTATCGTTCATACCGCTCGGCCTAGCGGGCAATGCGCATTCCGCCAAGGGGAGCCGGCGATCACGCCGGCGGCGGTGCCTCGATCGCCCGCGCGCGCAGATCGGGAACGGAGCCGGGCAGCATGTCCATGCGCAGCGGCTGGACCCGGCCTTCGGCCATGCCCGGCGTGCCGATCACGAAACTGCGGGTAAGCGCCTGCTGGCCTTCGCCTTCGAGCGTGACGTGGAGCAGCGGGATGAACAGCATGGTCTGGCCCTGCATCACCGGCGCGATCCCGGCGAAGGGCAACTGCACCTCGCCTGCCACACTGCGGCTCTGGTGCGGGCCGATCCGCTCGATCCGCGTCACGGCCTGCGCGGCGGCAAGCGGGGCGGCGTTGCTGTGTCCCTGCCGGGCTGTGGTGAGCTGCACCGCGACGGCCAGATCATTGACCGCGCGCTCGCTCCGGTTGGCCAGGATGATGCGATACCGCAAGGTGAAGTTCATCACGCTGCGGCTCGCGCCCGGGATTTCGACCGAGACATCGATGCGGGGCGGGACGGGTTCATCCTCCTCCCCCCGGGCCGCGACCGGGGCGGCGAGGCGAAGCACCCTGGGCCTGCGCCCCCGCCACAGCAGCCAGCCGCCCAGCAGAGTGGCGAGCAACAGCCCCCCGGCAGCGAGCCAGCGCCAGTCGAGCACGGTATTGCCCAGTGCCTCGGACGGGGCGGCGGTCGGCGCGCCTGCAACAGGCGGCGTGAAGGCCTCGAAGCCCGGCAGTGCACCGGGCTCGTCCGTGCCGGGCGGCTGCGAGAGCGCGGGAATGGTGTCCGGCACCACGGCGTCCGCATCCACCGGGGCAGCCGAGGCCGGTGCCGGGCTCGGGAGCGGCGTCGGAGCAGAGCCGGCAGCGGGTCGCGCAGGCGCGGCGGGCAAGGGGGTAGGGCGCGGCGAAGGCGATGCTTCGGGCACCAGCACCGGCGCGGGCGCGATCCGGGGCTGCTCCACGCTGCGCGGCGGGATTGCCACGCCGGCCACCTCGTCAGCCGGTCCGGCCGGAGCGGGGGAAGGGGTCGGTGTCGGCTCGGGCAGCGAGAAGCTGCCGCCCGGCGTCGCCTGCGCCGCCAGCGGCGCGGCAGCGGCCAGCGCGACAAGCGCAGCAGAGTGGCGAATGAGAGGAGCGGGGCGCGCGCGGTTCATGGGTTCGGGATCGGATATGCTGGCGCTCGCCAGCTGAACATTTGCTGGCCCATAGGGAACCTTGCCCGCCCTCGTCCAGTTGCCCGCTTGCGCCCATCCCCCATTCAAGGCAACAGCCTGTCCCATGACGACCACACCTCAGCCCCCCAAGCCTGCCCCGCAGTTCCTCGGCAAGGAGACGCCGCTTCCGGCTTCTCCCGACGAGGCCGTGCTGGATTACGTCCCCAATCCGCGCCCCGGCCTCACCTATCTGGTGCGCTTCGTCTCGCCCGAGTTCACTTCGCTGTGTCCGGTGACGAACCAGCCTGATTTCGCGCATCTGGTGATCGACTACGTGCCGGGCGAGACCATCGTCGAGAGCAAGAGCCTCAAGCTGTTTCTCGGCTCGTTCCGCAACCACAACGGCTTTCACGAGGATGTGACCATCGGCATCGGCGTGCGCCTGTTCGAGGAGATGCGCCCGCAATGGCTGCGCATCGGCGGCTACTGGTATCCGCGCGGGGGCATCCCGATCGACGTGTTCTGGCAATCGGGCGCGCCTCCGCAAGGGCTGTGGCTGCCCGATCAGGGCGTGCCGTCCTATCGCGGGCGGGGCTGAGGGCCGGGCTGAGGGCGCTGGCCGGTCATTGCCGGGTCATTGTCGTTTCATTGCCGGGTCATTGCCTGATCGCGCGATGTTCCACGTGGAACATTGCGGCCCGCCCGATCAATGGCCCGGGACGCTGAGTTCGAGCTGCACGAACTTCGGAGAGCTCTTGTTTGCCTCGCGCCACTTGGCCAGCGGGAAGGCCCCTGCGCCCAGGGCGGCCAGCGGAATGCCCGCTTCGGCCAGCGAATAGGGCGAGATGCGGTGGCGGGTCATGAAGCCGCCGCTGCCGTCGCTGATCAGCGGGGTCTCGAACTTCAGACCCTGACTGTTTTCCGAGGCATTGACCACCCGGCTCACCACCAGCTGCCCGTGCCCCAGATCGAGCACCACATCGGTACCGACCGGCACCCCGGCGAGCCCGTTGATGCGCGCGCCGGTCTTGGACAGGTTGCGCAGGATCACGTCGTAATAGTGATCCTCGTGGATCAGGCCGACCTTGCGGAAGATCGAGATGCGCTCGGCCCGGTGGCGGGGCGGGCCGCTCGGCGTGACTTTCATCCGGCCTTCGGCAAGCGCACCCTGCACCTGTTCCTGCGAGATCGCGGGCGAATAGACATAGCCCTGCACCAGATCGGCACCGCGTTCCTTGACCAGTTCGAGCTCGTCCATCGCCTCGACGCCCTCGGCCACGGTCTCCATCCCGAGCGCCTTGGCGAGCGCGACGATCGCGGTGATGATCGCGGGGTTGATGTCGCCGTTCTCGGTGCAGCCGCGCACGAAGCTCTGGTCGATCTTGATCTTGTCGAAATGGCCGTTCTTGAGATAGGCGAGCGAGGAATAGCCGGTGCCGAAATCGTCGAGCGCAAGCCGGATGCCGAGCTTCTTCAGATCGCGGAACACCGCGTCCACCGCCTCGAGATCGCCCACGAACACGCTTTCGGTGATCTCCAGTTCGAGCCGCTGCGGCGGCAGGCCCGATACCTCAAGCGCGGTCGCCACGGTCTTGCGGAAACCGGGCCGGACGAACTGCTTGGCCGAGACATTGACCGCGACGTGGATCGTCTCGGGCCACCGCATCGCATCGGTGCAGGCCTGGCGCAGCGCCATTTCGCCGATGCGCAGGATCAGATCGTCGTTTTCGGCCACGGGGATGAAGTCGGCGGGCGAGATCGCGCCTTCCTCGCCATCATGCCAGCGCAGCAGCGCCTCGAAGCAGCGCACCTGGTTGTTCGAGGGGTCGACCAGCGGCTGGTAGGCGAGGCTCAGCTCCCCCCGGTCGACCGCGTCGCGCAGCCGTTCGCCCAGCTGGGCGCTCTTGGAGGCGGCATCGCGCAGCTCGGTCGTGAAAAAGCAGAAGGTGCCGCCGCGCGAATCCTTGGCGGCATAGAGCGCCATGTCTGCCGCACGGGTCAGCTCTTCGGCGGTCACCCCGTCATAGGGCGCGATCGCGATCCCCACCGAGGTGCCGATGATCGCCCGCCGGCCGTTGACCTGGTAGGGCTGCGAGAGCGACTGGACGATGCGGTTGGCCAGTTCACCCAGCGTGCCGCGGTCATCCATGTCGGGCAGCAGCACCTGGAATTCGTCGCCGCCCAGACGACCGACCTCGCCGCTGTCCTTGACGATGCTCTTGAGCCGTTCGGCGACCTGCTTGAGCAGCTCGTCGCCTGCGGGGTGGCCCATGGTGTCATTGACGTGCTTGAAGCGGTCGAGATCGAGCATCATCAGCGCGCAGCTGCGCTGGCTGGCGCGGAAGGCGGCAAGGGTCGCCGTCAGCCGCTCGCCGAGCTTGCGGCGGTTGGCGAGGCCGGTCAGCTCGTCGATCTGCGACTGGCGGGCCACCTGCATTTCATGGGCGTACTGGCTGGTGATGTCGACCGCGCTGCCGCGATAGCCGAGGAAATTGCCGCCCGCATCCACCATCGGCCGCCCGTTCAGCCGCCACCAGCGGGTCGCGAACTCGGGGTTGCGGGCCTTGGCCGCAGTCACCGCGACGATGTGTTCCTCGATCCGGGAATGGGCCTTGATCTTGAAGCCGATCGCGCGCTGCTGCGGTGCGCCGGGTTCGGGTTCGATATCGGTGAACACCTGCGAGACCGGCTTGCCGACCAGCTCCTCGGCGGTGAAACCGAGATCGTCGAGCGCACGCTGTGACAGGAACGAGAGCCGTCCCTCCGCGTCGGTTGCCCAGAACATGCCGATGCCCAGCGCTTCGACGTCGCTCAGAACCGTGGTGCGTTCGGGCCGGGTCTGGCTCTCGCCGCTGCCCGCAGCGGGTCTGACGGCGTTAGCCGAGCGTGACGCCTGTTCCCTGACCGACTTGAGAAACCCCAATGGCATTGTTCATCCTCGCGCGAGCATCCGGTTACGACCCCGGTGCCTTCCCGGGCGGCATGCGGTGCAGGTTGCATCCCGGTTAACCTTGTGCCGACTAATCCAAGGCGATTGAAAAAACGTTACGCCCCCTCGGCGGCTGCGTTTTTCCGGCCGTGGCGGCAGGTCGGTCAGGAACGTCCCGCGATATCGCGCGTTACGGCACCATAAGGTCTTGGCGGAAGAAAATTGTCCGCTGGCCGTTTGTGGCGTAATTTTCATGCATGCAGTCCGGCGCGGGGGGATCGGCGGGGGCGGTTTGCTGACATTGGGGGAAGCGAGAATGCCCGAAGCCGGTGCAGGCACAGCCGGGTCTGAAGCCGTGACCAATCCCGTGCGCACGCGCGCCGACTGGGAGTCCATGCGGGCCGCCGTTCTGGCCGATCCCGGCGCGTTCCACGGCGCGATTGCGGCGCGCAACATGCATTGGTTCGTTGCCGGTGTCGGCAACGATGGCGCGTGGCTGGCCAAGGGCGAGGATGGTCGCTGGCATGGCTGGGACGCTGCCACCGCCGCGCCCGTCAGCCCCGATCTCGCGGAAGATTTCACCCCCTGGCACACCGGTTTCGACGGCTCGACCCCGCCACACTGGCGCTGGTTCGTGGGCGGGCGCACCAATGCCGCCTTTTCCGAGCTCGACCGCCATGTGCTTGCCGGCCACGGCGATGAAGCCGCGCTGATCTTCGAGGGCGACCGCTGGGATATGAGCGCCAACGGCGGCAAGGGCGCGCCGATCGACTGCTTCACCGTCAGCCGCAGGCAGTTGCTGCTGGAAGTGGCGAAATGCGCCGTTGCCCTCCAGGCGCTGGGCCTCAAGCCGGGCGACCGCATGGCGCTTAACATGCCCAGCATCGTCCCGCAGATCTACTGGACCGAAGCCGCCAAGCGCATGGGCGTGGTCTATACGGCGGTGTTCGGCGGGTTTTCGGACAAGACCCTGTCCGACCGCATTGCCGATACTGCGGCACGGGTGATCGTCACCTCCGATGGCAGCTACCGCAACGCGCAGGTCGCCGCGTTCAAGAACGCCTATACCGACCCGGCGCTCGACAACTTCGTGCCGGTGACGACGGCGCTGGAAATCCTGTCCGCGCTCGACATGGGCCTGCCGGTGGCGGACGCGGCGACCATTGTTGAGACCGTCCGCGAGGCGCTGGCCGGCGAGATCACGGTCGACCGTTCGGACGTGATGCGCGGGGTGGGCCGGGCGCTGATCAATCTCGGGGCGGAGGGCCGCATCACCTCGGCGGACGCAGCGCGGGTGCGGATCGCGATTGCCTCCAGCCTCGTCACTCTGCCGCCGCGGGTGGAAGCGGTGATCGTGTGCCGCCACACCCACCAGCCCGACATGATCTGGCGCGAGGAGCGCGACCGCTGGAGCCATGAGCTGACCGACGCCGCGCTTGTCACCGTGCTGGAAAAGGCGCGCGCGGCGGGCTTTGCCGTGCAGTCCGAGGCCGATCTGCTCGCGCTGAGCGATACCGAATTCGTCCGCGCGATCTGGGCCTCCTCGAAGCCCATGCCGGTCGATGCCGACTATCCGATGTTCTTCATCTACACCTCGGGCAGCACCGGCAAGCCCAAGGGGATCGTGCACAGCCACGGCTATGCTGCGGGCGTTGCCGAGACGATGAAGGTCTGCTTTGACGCACGCGCCGGCGATACGCTGTTCGTTGTCGCCGATCCGGGCTGGATCACCGGCCAGAGCTACCTGATCTGCGCCCCGCTGATGACGCGGGTGACGACGCTGGTGTCCGAAGGCTCGCCCGTCTTCCCGCACGCGGGGCGGTTCGCTTCGATGATCGAGCGGCACAATGTCCGCATCTTCAAGGCCGGTGTGACCTTTCTCAAGTCGATCATGTCCGATCCGGCGAACCTTGCCGAGGTCGAGCGCTATGACATGAGCGGCTTGCGCGTGGCGACCTTCTGCGCCGAGCCTGTCTCGCCGAGCGTGCAGGCCTTCGGGATGGAGCACGTCACGGAGCGCTACATCAATAGCTACTGGGCGACCGAGCATGGCGGGATCGCGTGGACGCACATGTTCGCGAATGACGATTTTCCGCTGCGGCCCGATGCGCATGCCTATCCGCTGCCGTGGATCGTCGGCGATGTCTGGGTCGAGGACCAGGCGGGCGCGCCTGCCGATGTGCCCTTCGCCCGCGCCGACGCGGGCGGGGTGCCGTGGCGGCGGGCCGAGACGGGCGAGAAGGGCGAGATCGTCATTGCCGCGCCTTACCCCTATCTCGCGCGCACCATCTGGGGCGATATCGCGGGCTTCAAGGTTGCCGATGGCCAGGTCGATCCCGCCTGGCGCGGCGATGCGGCGCGCTGGGAAGACGGCTACTGGCGGCGCTGGAAGGGCGCCTGGGCCTATACCCAGGGCGATTTCGCGATCCAGCACGCCGATGGCTCGTTCTCGCTGCATGGCCGCTCGGATGATGTGATCAACGTCTCCGGCCACCGCATGGGCACGGAAGAAATCGAAGGCGCGGTCCTGCGCGACAAGGCATTGGCGCCGGACTCGCCGGTCGGCAACGTGCTGGTCGTCGGCGCGCCGCACCGCGAGAAGGGCCTGACCCCGCTCGCCTTCGTCGTGCCGGCCCCCGGCCGCAAGCTGACCCATGAGGACAAGCGCCGCCTGTTCGATCTCGTGCGCACCGAGAAGGGCGCGGTTGCGGTGCCGGCGGACTTCATCGAGGTCAGCCAGTTCCCCGAAACCCGCAGCGGCAAATATATGCGCCGCATGGTCCGCGCTCTGGTGGTGGGCGAGGATGTCGGCGACGTCACAACCTTGCGCAATCCCGAAGCGCTGGACGAGCTGCGCACCGTCATCACCGACTGGCAGCGCAAGCAGCGCATGAGCGACGAGCAGGCGCTGTTCGATCGGCATCGCTATTTCCTTGTGCAGTACAACACGCTTGCCCCCGGCAAGCAGGTCGCGACCGTCACCGTCACCAACCCGCCCGTGAACGCGCTCAACGAACGCGCGATCGACGAACTGGTGCTGGTCACCGCAACACTGGCGCGCGATGACAGCGTGGTCGCGGTGGTGTTCACCGGCGAGGGCACATCGTCCTTCGTTGCGGGGGCCGACATCCGGCAGATGCTGGAGGAGATCCACACGGTCGACGAGGCCATGGTGCTCCCCAACAACGCGCACCTCGCGTTTCGCACCATCGAGAGCATGGGCAAGCCCTGCGTCGCGGCAGTGCAAGGCGTGGCGCTGGGCGGCGGAATGGAATTCGCGCTCGCCTGCCACTACCGCGTGGCCGAGCCGGTGGCGCGCTTCGGCCAGCCCGAGATCCGGCTGCGGCTGCTGCCCGGCTATGGCGGCACCCAGCGCCTGCCGCGCCTGCTGGCCGACCGGCGCGGGGCGGAAGGCGTGCGTGATGCGCTCGACCTGATCCTCGGCGGGCGGAGCATCACCGCCGAGGCGGCGGCCGAGATCGGCCTCGTCGATGCGCTGGTCGAGGGTGCGCAAGATGCGCTTTCGGCAGCGCACGCGGCGGTGCGCGACTATGTCAGACACGGTGCGGCTTCCGCGCTCGGCCAAGCCTTTGCCGAACGACACGCGGCGGTCGCACGCTGGGAGACGACTTCGGACATCAGCCTCGACGCCGTGCTGGAGGACGACTTCCTCCAGCGCATCCTGCGCCAGCTCGACTGGGCCGGACGAGGGGTAGCGGGCGCGCGGGCACTGGATGCGGTCCGCACCGGCCTCGAACAGGGCATCACCGCTGGCACCGCGCGCGAGGCCAAGCTGTTCGCCGAAGCGATCGTCGATCCCGAGGGTGGCAAGACCGGCATCAAGCAGTTCATGGACAAGGTCGCCCCCCCGCTACCCGTCCGGCGCGACGGCGTGTGGATCGATGCCGAGCACGAATTGCGCAGCGCATCGCTGGAGGCGGCGGGCGATCTTCTGCCCGTCGGCGCGCCGTTCTATCCCGGCGTGACCCCGATCCCGAGCCACCAATACGCTTTCGGCATCGCCCGCGATCCCGATACCGGCCAGCCGCGCTTCGGCCCGCCTGCGAGCCACGAGAAGGAGCTGATCGTCAAGGTGCCCGAGCCCGCGCCCAACGAGGCGCTGCTCTACATGCTGACGAGCGAGGTCAACTTCAACGACATCTGGGCGCTGACGGGCATTCCGGTCTCGCCCTTCGATGCGCACGAGGAAGACGTGCAGATCACCGGTTCGGGCGGCATCGCGCTGGTCGCGGCGCTCGGCTCCGAGACGCGTGCGCAGGGGCGGATCAAGGTCGGCGATCTGGTGACGGTCTATTCGGGGACGAATGATCTGCTGTCCCCGCAGGTCGGCAATGATCCGATGTATGCCGATTTCAGCATTCAGGGCTACGAGACCGAAACGGGGAGCCATGCGCAGTTCCTCACCGTGCAGGCCCCGCAGATGCACAAGGTTCCGCCCGATCTGACGCTGGAGCAGGCGGGGAGCTATGTGCTCAACCTCGGCACCATCGCGCGCTGCCTGTTCACGACCTTGCAGATTGCGCCGGGGCGGACGCTGTTCGTCGAGGGCGCGGCTACGGGGACGGGGCTGGATGCGCTGCGATCTTCGGTGCGCACCGGCTTGCAGGTGACGGGCCTTGTGTCCTCGGAGGAGCGCGCCAGATTCATCACCAGTGTGCAAGGCGCGGTGGGCGCGATCAACCGCAAGGATGCGCGCTTTGCCGATCTCTACACCGTGGTCCCGGAGGACAAGGCCGCGGCGCGGGCATGGGAAGCCGCAGGCGCACCGCTGGTCGAGGAATACAAGGCATTGAACGGCGGAAAGCTGGCCGATTATGTCGTCAGCCACGCGGGCGAGACCGCCTTCCCGCGCTCGTTCCAGCTGCTGTCCGAGGGCGGCACGCTGGCTTTCTACGGCGCCTCGTCAGGCTACCACTTCAGCTTCATGGGCAAGCCCGGAACGGCCTCCCCCGAGGAAATGCTCCGGCGCGCCGCCCTGCGGGGCGGCGAGGCGGTGCTGATTTTCTACGGGCCGGGATCGGGCGAATTGCTCGACGAGACGGGCCTTGAAATGATCGAGGCCGCGCGCCGTTTCAACGCCCGCTCGGTGATCGCCACCACCACCGATGGCCAGCGCGAATTCCTGCAATCGCTGGGGCTGGAGGACGCGATCGAGGGCATCGTCAGCCTCGAGTCCATCCGCCGCCGCGAGGGGGCGAATTTCCACTGGCCCGACACCATGCCGCGCCTGCCCGACGCCAAGGCCGACATCGAGGTCTTCAAGGCGGCGGTGCGCGACTATCAGGACCGGGTGATGAAGCCCTTCGGCTCGGCGGTGGGCAAGATCCTGCGCTCGCCCGACAATCCGCGCGGCAGCCCCGATCTGGTGTTCGAGCGGGCGGGGCAGGACACGCTCGGCATCTCGACCTCGCTGGTGAAGCCCTTCACCGGGCGGGTGATCTTCGCCGAGGATCTGACCGGCTGCCGCTTCACCTTCTACGCCCCGCAAGTCTGGACCCGCCAGCGCAAGATCCTCATGCCGACCGCGAGCATCCTCGGCACCCACCTGTGCAACGCCTACGAGGTCGCGCGGATGAACGACATGATCGCCGCAGGCCTTCTCGAAGTCACCGAGCCCGAGGTCGTGCCGTGGGATGGCCTGCCGGAAGCGCATCAGGCGATGTGGGAGAACCGGCACACCGGGTCGACCTATGTCGTCAACCACGCGCTCCCCGAACTCGGCCTCAGAAGCCGCGATGCGCTGCTGGAGGCATGGGCGGCAGCACAATCTGCCGGGGAACCGGAAGGCTGACCTGTGCGTTGCGGTTTTTGAAACGTTCTTAGCTCTCCTCCCCAGGGTTTGAACGAAACACAAAGCGAAGCGCCGCTTCGCCGCAATTCTGTGAGGAGAGAGCTTATGGCCAAATCTAAAGCTGTTGCCGCTGCCCCTGCCTTGCAGGGGACTGTCCCGGGCCGTCTCGCCGGGAAGATCGCCGTCGTCACCGGCGCGGCGGGCAATCTGGGCGGGCATATCGTCACGCACTATCTTGCAGAAGGCGCAACCGTGGTGATGACGGGCCGCACGCCCGATCGCACCAAGGCGGCGGCCGAGGCGCTGCTCAAGGCGACCGGGGCCGATCCGGCGCGGCTCGCCACTGTGGCGCTCGATGGCGGCGACATCGCCTCGGTGCGCAGCGCGATTGCCGAGGTGGTGAAGACGTTCGGGCGGATCGACATTCTGGTCAACAACGCCGGCAGCGCCGGGCCCAAGCAACCGATCGAGAATCTGCCGCTCTCGGCAGAGGAACTGGCGGCCCTGCAAAAGAAGGGCGCGACCGACAGCGAGACCGTGGGCGAGGCGCTGCGGAACATCTTCGGCGTCGCGTGGAACGTCGCGCGGGTCGCGGCGGAGCACATCCCCGAAGGCGGCTCGATCATCAACGTCTCGACCATCTTCAGCCGCACGCCCTATTACGCGCGCGCCGCCTATGTCGTGCCCAAGGCAGCGATGAACGCATGGAGCCGCGAGCTCAGCCTCGAGCTTGGCCCCAAGGGCATCCGCGTCAACCTCGCGTATCCCGGCCCGATCGAAAGCGAGCGCATCCGCAATGTCTTTGCCGCGATGGACACCGCGCGCGGTGACGCGGCGGGCACCACCGCGAGCCAGTTCTTCGACATGATGAGCCTCGAACGCGCCACCGGCGGGAACGCGAAGGCCAAGACCTTCCCCACGCCCGAAGACATCGCCACCACCTGCGTGTTCCTCGGCTCGGACGAGAGCGCGGCCTACAACGGCCACGATTTCGAAGTCACCCACGGGATGAGCGTGCGCAAGGAACAGCGCTCGACCTATCTCGCGCGGCCCACCATGCGCTCGATGGACGGCACCGGCCTTGCCGTGCTGATCGCTGCGGGGGATGACTGGGAGGAAGCGCTGGAAATCGCGCAGGTGCAGCTGGCCTGCGGTGCAGCCGTGGTGCTCGGGCTGCCGCGCGCGGCCGATGTCGCGATCGCCGAGAAGCGCTGCAAGGCGCTGGGGCTGACCGACGGGCTCTCGATCATCCGCTTCAGCCGCAAGGATCCGGCGGCGATGGAAGCCGCGCTGGAAGAATACACCAGGGGCGGCACTCCGGTCAGCGGGGCGCTGTTCCTGCCGGCGCTCGGTGCAGGTGAACTGAGCGGCGCAATCACCGCCGCCGATGACAGCGTCGTCGAGGCGCTGATGGATGCCGAACTGGCCGGCAACATGGCCTTGGCGCGCACCATGAGCCGCTACTGGAAGCGTCACGACAACTTGCTCCAGCCCCCGCGCTTCGTGTTCGTCAGCCATGCGAGCGACGGCAAGGGCGACATCTACGGCCACATCCTGCGCGCCGCGACCGAACAGCTGATCCGCATCTGGCGCGACGAGAGCGAGATCGACACCGCCCACGGGCGCCGCCGTCAGGCCGAGTGGGGCAACCAGATCGTGCGCTTCACCAATACCGAGGCCGAAAACATCCGCTTCACCGCGGGCCACGCCGCGCGCATTCTGCTGAAGGAAAGCAAGCTCGGCGAGATCACGCTCTATGTCCCCGCCAACATCGGCGAGGCGACCGGGGCGAGGAAGGCGATGCCCGGCTTCTCGGAGAACATCACCGGGCTGCATCTGGGCAAGGTGGCGCTGATCACTGGCGGTTCGGCCGGGATCGGCGGGCAGGTCGCGCGGCTGCTGGCGCTCGCCGGCGGCAAGGTGATGATGGTCGCCCGGCGCGAGAGCGAGCTGGCGGTGGCGCGGGCGCGGATCGTCTCGGAACTGGAAGACATCGGCTTTGCCGGTGTCGAGCGCCGGGTGCAGACTCTCGCGAATGTCGATGTCAGCAATTTCGAGAGCCTCAAGGGCGCGGTCGACGCGACGCTGAAGGCCTTCGGGCGGATCGACTACCTGATCAACAACGCGGGGGTTGCGGGCGCGGAGGACATGGTCGTCGACATGACCGTGGACGCGTGGAACTACACGCTCGATGCCAACCTCGTGTCGAACTACTTCCTGATGCACCACGTCGCGCCGCTGATGAAGGCGCAAGGCTCGGGCTACATCCTCAACGTCTCGTCCTATTTCGGGGGCGAGAAATATCTCGCGGTCGCCTATCCCAACCGCGCCGACTACGCCGTGTCCAAGGCGGGCCAGCGCGCGATGGTCGAGAGCATGGCCCGCTATCTCGGCCCTGAGGTGCAGTTCAATGCCATCGCGCCGGGGCCGGTGGATGGCGACCGCTTGTCGGGCACCGGCGGCAAGCCCGGGCTGTTCGAGCGGCGCGGCAAGCTGATCCTTGAAAACAAGCGCCTCAACGCTGTCCACGCCGCCGCGATCAAGGCGATCCGGCGCGGGGTGCGGGTCGAGGCGGTGCTGGCGCGGCTGGCGCGCAACGACACCGTCAAGATGAGCCACGACACCAACAACCCGCGCGAACTGCGCGAACTGGCGCTGGCCTGCGCGCGCGAGGGCGATGGCACCTGCACCTGGGACCAGTACCTCCTGACCCCGACGATTGCGGCGGCGCTGGTCAGCCGCCTGCGACAGGCCGGCCTGTTCCTCGATGCGCCCGAGTGGGCCGAGCGGCCTGCGTCGGAAGACGGCGACTGGCTGCTGCGTGTGCCGCCGGAAGACGTACCGTTCCTGCCCGCCGACAAGATCGCGGTGGAGGCGAAGAAGGTCGGCTCTGGGGTGCTTTCCAAGCTCTATCTCGGCAAGATGCCGACCGAGCATGACGTGGCGCAGGCGACGGTGTTCTTCCTCGCCGACCGCGCCGTTTCGGGCGAGACCTTCATGCCCTCGGGCGGTCTCAGCGTCGAACGCTCCACCACGGAGCGCGAGCTGTTCGGAAGCCCCAAGCAGGAGCGGCTCGACCAGATGCGGGGCAAGACGGTGTGGATCATCGGTGAACACCTCGCCGATTACCTCGCCGAAACCGCGCGCGCTTTCATCGAGGATTGCCATGTCGCCAACGTGGTGCTGATCACCCGCACCGCCGAGGGCTTCGAGGCTGTCAAGGCGCAGCTCGAAGGCGAGACCGCCGAGGCGCTGACCTCGCTGGTCGTCACCTCCGATATCGAAGCCGCGATGGACGAGGCGCTGATCGCCTGGGGCAAGCCGACGACGATCCTCTCGACGCCGATGGCCGCGCTGCCGGGCAAGCTCTTCGCCACCGACGATCCGCTCACCCCCGAGGAATTCCGCGCTGTGGTGGCCGATAACCTCACCCACCACTTCCGCGTCTCGCGCCGCGCGTCGCTCTATGATGATTGCCAGCTGGTGCTGACCAGCCCCGACGTGCCGATGGGCGACAAGTCCCCCGCCTTCGCGCTGGCGAACTTCATCAAGACGACGCTCCACGCCTTCACCGCCACACTGGCCGTGGAGAACGAGCGGCTGGTGCATGACGTGCCGGTCAACCAGATCAACCTCACCCGCCGCGTCCAGTCCGAAGAACCGCGCGATCTCGACGAGCATCTCGAAGAGGTGCGGCGCTTTGCCCGCGCGGTGCTGCTGGTCGGCGCGCCGCTGCCCGATGCCGAGGACTCGCGCTATCGGGCGCGGATTTATCGCGGCATGTCGATGACGGTGTGATAGGGGCGCAAGGTGATCCAGTATCTGCCCTTCGAAAAGCCGATCGAGGCGCTCGACAAGCATGTGGCGGAGCTTGCCAAGCATGCCGAGGGCACGGCCGAGGCGCGGATGCTCGAGGAGCGGGCGGACAAGCTGCTCGCGGACACCTATGCGCGCCTGACACCGTGGCAACGCACGCTGGTGGCTCGCCACCCGCAGCGCCCGCGCTTCGAGAAGCTGGTGGCGGGGCTGTTCTCCGAGTTCCTCCCGATCGCCGGTGATCGCACCTTTGGCGACGATCAGGCGATCATCGGCGGGTTTGCGCGCTTCGAGGGACGCAAGGTGGTGGTGATCGGCCATGTGAAGGGCGAGGACACGCCGGGGCGTCTTCGCCACAATTTCGGCATGGCCCGGCCCGAAGGCTATCGCAAGGCGATCCGCCTGATGGAGCTGGCCGACCGCTTCGGCCTGCCCGTGGTGACGCTGGTCGATACCCCCGGCGCTTTCCCCGGGGTTGATGCCGAAGCGCGCGGGCAGGCCGAGGCCATCGCCCGTTCGACCGAGGCCTGCCTTGCGCTGGGCGTGCCGCTTGTCGCGGTGATCATCGGCGAGGGCGGATCGGGCGGGGCGGTGGCGCTGGCGGCGGCGAACCGCGTGCTGATGTGCGAACATGCGGTCTATTCCGTGATCAGCCCCGAAGGCTGTGCCTCGATCCTGTGGCGCAGCGGCGCGCAGGCCGAGCTGGCAGCCGAGGCGATGAAGGTGACCGCGCCGGATCTGCTCAAGCTGGGCGTGATCCACCGCATCGTCTACGAGCCGAGGGGCGGGGCGCACCGTGATCCGGACGAGATGGTCAAGCGGTTGACGCTGGCGCTGCGGGCAGAGCTGGACGCGCTAGCGGCGCTGGCTCCGGACGAACTGCGCCGCGAGCGCGAGGAGTTCTTCCTGCGGTTGGGGTGAGCAACTGTGCTGACCTACCGCCGCGCTGCTTGAGGGCTGTGGTGCCGGCTGCAGGGATCGAACCCGCGGCCCCCTGATTACAAATCAGGTGCTCTACCATCTGAGCTAAGCCGGCTTTCAGTGGAGGCGCGTCTATCTCCAAACCGCCTCGCCCTCAAGTAGTGGTTGCGTAGAACAGCTGAAAGCTGAACCGGCAGGGCGACTAGAACGCGCCGAAAGTCCACCCTTCCGTGCGCGCCACTTCGGGCTTGAGGCCGGGGGGATGCCACAAGTCGTGATCGGCATGCACACGGCGCAGCCACGCGGCGGTGAGCAGCGCGTCGGAGGAATGATCGTCGATCGCACCTGCGCCCTCGACCGGCGGGGAGCCGAGCCGGTCGAGCGCATCGTTCAGCGCCGCATAGCTCCTGATCTTGGTCGCCGCGCCCGAAACGCCGCCCAGCCGTGCCGCGACCGAGGTGTAGATCTCGGTCACCACCGATCCTTCCTCCGGCAGCGGATCGACCGGCCACACCGTCACCTTTCCGCCGAGCCGGTGGAGCATCCGCATCCCTGTCAGGCTCGACTTGCCGACCTGCGCCGCGCCAACGAGATTGAAATTGCTCACCGGCCGCACGCCGGCCGCGCGCTGCGCCGCCTCGGCCAAGCGGAAGCGGCCCTCGCGGGTGGCGGCGCCGGGGAGCAGGAAGCGGTCGCCCTCGATGCCTGCGCCGTGCCGGAAATAGCGTGCGGCCTCGGGATGGCTGACGAAGCCGCCCGCCTCAAGGTTCGGATCATCGGCGCACAGCACGTCGATCAGCGCCCACAGCCCGCGCGCGTCGGCTGGCGAGGCGTCCCAACCGGGGAAGAATGCGCCGGCATCGACGAAAGGCAGCCCGATCCCGAGATCGAGCCCGACCAGCGTCGGCGCTTCAAGCCCTGCCAGCAGCGCCAGCACCTCGGCTCGCGCCCAGCCTCTGGGATCGGGCGGGGAGAGCAGCAGCGGCGGGCCACCTTCGGCATGGGCCACGGCCAGCGCGATTCCCTTCTGCCGCGCGCCCTTCGCCCCCGACCAGTCGACGGCGAGGAAACGGGAGAAGCGGCTCATCCCCGCCGCTCCCCGCGCAGCTTGTCCCAGTATTCGAGGCGCTTCCTCACCTCGCGCTCGAACCCGCGCTCCACCGGCGAGTAGAAGGTCTGGCGCTCCATTTCCTCGGGCCAGTAATTGTCGCCCGAAAAACCCTCGGGCGTGTCGTGGTCGTAGGTGTAGCCCTTGCCGTAGCCGAGGCTTTCCATCAGCCCCGTCGCCGGATTTACGATGTTCATCGGCGGCATCAGGCTGCCGGTCTCCTTGGCTGATTTCCACGCGGCTTTCTGCGCCATATAGGCGGCGTTCGATTTGGGCGCGGTGGCGAGATAGAGGCAGGCCTGCACCAACGCGAGTTCGCCTTCGGGACTGCCGAGGAAGCGGTAGGCCTCCATCGCCGCCATGCATTGCGGCAGCGCGTGGGGATCGGCGAGGCCGATGTCCTCCACCGCCATGCGCACCAGCCGCCGCGCGAGGAACAACGGCTCCTCGCCCGCCACCAGCATTCGCGCCAGCCAGTAGAGCGAGGCCTGCGGATCGCTCCCACGCACCGCCTTGTGAAGCGCGCTGATCAGGTTGTAATGCCCGTCGCGGTCCTTGTCATAGACTGCGACACGGCGTTGCAGGAAGCCGCCGAGGCCCGCCGGATCGAGCGGATCTTCGAGCCGGGCGTTGTAGAGCGTCTCGGCCTGTCCGAGCAGAAACCGCCCGTCGCCATCGGCCTGCGCGATCAGTGCGGCGCGGGCTTCGGAGGTTAGGGGGAGGGGGCCTTCGAGCGTTTCCGCCTTGCCAAGCAGCGCCTCCAGCGCCGCATCGTCCAGCCGGTTCAGCACCAGCACCTGCGCGCGGGAGAGGAGCGCTGCATTCAGGGCAAAGCTCGGATTCTCGGTGGTCGCGCCGACCAGAGTCACCACGCCGCGCTCGACATAAGGGAGAAACCCGTCCTGCTGGGCGCGGTTGAAGCGGTGGATCTCGTCCACGAACAACAGGGTCTTGCGGCCAGCCTTCGCCATCTTTTCCGCTTCGGCAAAGGCCTGCTTCAGATCGGCCACGCCCGAAAACACCGCGCTGATCGCGGCGTAGCGCATCCCCACGCTATCTGCGAGCAGGCGTGCGATGCTGGTCTTGCCGGTGCCGGGCGGCCCCCACAGGATCATGCTGGCGAGCTTGCCCGCCGCCACCATCCGCCCGATCGCGCCTTCGGGGCCGGTCAGATGTTCCTGCCCCACCACCTCGGCCAGCGTCGCCGGGCGCAGCCGGTCGGCCAGCGGTGCATCGGGCGCAGAGGCGTCGTCGCCACGCGGAGCCTCGGGGGCATCTTGTCCGAACAGGTCAGCCATTCGTCGAGCGTGATAGGCTGGTCAGCGGAAAAGGAAACTCCCGCCGCTACGGTCTCTTGAAACGATAGATCTAAGATATATCTTGAATGTATCGCAGATATAGGCGTGGAGGATTTTGATATGACCTGGAACCGGTACGGCCGCGGCAATGGCTGGGAAAAGTTTGCCGAGGCAATGGCGACGATGGCGATGAGCGGGGCTATGAACGGAAACACGAACTTCGGCGGGCCGGGCTGGAAGATGCGCGCCCGTTTCGACGAGGATTTCCCCCGCGGCCGCGAAGCTGACGGCGAAGGCGACGAGCGCGGTCCCGGTCGCCGCGGGCGCCGCGGGCGGATGTTCGGCCAGGGCGAGCTGCGCCTCGCGCTGCTGGCGCTGATCGCCGAGAACCCCTCGCATGGCTACGAACTGATCAAGGCGATCGAGGAAATGACCGGCGGCGACTACGCCCCGAGCCCGGGTGCGGTCTATCCGACGCTCCAGCTGCTTGAGGATGAAGGCTCGATCGAGGAGGCACAGGCCGAGGGCGCGAAGAAACCCTTTGCCGCGACCGATCAGGGCCGCGCCGAACTGGAGGAGCGCAAGGACGAGGTCGAAGGCCTGATGCGCCGCCTCGGCCGTCACGGAGAACGCACCACCTCGGTGCGCTCGCATGATGTGTTCCGCGCGATGGGCAATCTCGGGAGCGTGCTCAAGAACCGCGCCCGGGCAGGCAAGCTCGACGAGCGCACCATCAACGAGATCGTCGACATGATCGACGAAATGGCCAAGCGCATCGAGCGGCTGTAACGCTGCCCGATTGCCGCGCGCCCGATTGAGGCGTATTCCTTCTCCATCCGGGTCGCAGCGGATGGGGAGGGAAAACCCATGAGCACACTTGGCACTTCGCGCAAGGCCACCCCGTGGCATCTCTGGCTGGTCGGTGTTCTGACCTTGCTGTTCAATGCGATGGGCATTCTCAGTTACACCGCGACCAAGCTCGGCATGCTGGCCGAAATGGGCATGGCCCCCGATCAGATCGCTTTCATGAACTCCTATCCCGCATGGGCGAGCGCTTTGTGGGCGCTGGGGGTGTGGGGGGGCTTTGCCGGATCGGTGCTGCTGTTGCTGCGCTCGCGCTTCGCGGTGCCCGCGATGCTGGTGGCGCTGCTCGGGCTGATCGGGACCACGGCCTACAATTACGGTATGGCGGACGTGCCGGCCAGCATGCAGGCCCCCGCGCTCGACGTGGCGATCTGGGTGGTGACGGTGTTCCTGCTGGTCTATGCCCGCGCCATGCGCGCGGCAGGGGTGCTGAAGTAACCCGCGCTCAAGCAGCGGTTGCAAAGCACAGCCGAAGGCTGAACCGGTAGCGCGACAAACCCGCGCTCAAGCAGCGGTTGCGAAGCACAGCCGAAGGCTGAACCGTTAGCGCAGAAAACTACGCGGCTTCGGCGGCCTGCAGTGCGCGGCGTGCCTCGACCAGCCGGACATAGGTATCCGCGACCACCGCGTTGATCGCTTCCCAGCTGTATTCGCAGGCGCGCGTCTCTCCCGCAGCGCCATGCGCCGCGCGCAGGGCCGGATCGAGGCAATAGGGCGCGAGCGCCTCGGCGAAGGCGGCGGCATCGGCATACTTGCTGGCCGGCACTACCAGCCGTCCGGTCACGCCCTCGGCGACAAGGCTGGCGCTGCCGGTCGCCCCGGCGGCGACCACGGGCAGGCCGCTGGCCATGGCTTCGAGCGTGACATTGCCGAAGGTCTCGGTGACGGACGGGTTGAAGAACACATCGCCGCTCGCCAGCGCCTGTCCGAGCGCCTCGCCGGTCTTGAAGCCTGCGAAGATTCCGCCCGGCAGGTTCGTCTCGAACCACCCGCGCGCCGGCCCGTCGCCGATCACCAGAACCTTGTGCGGCACCTGGCGCCGGCGCAGCTGGACGATGGTCTCGGCAAAGACATCGAGCCCCTTTTCCATCACCAGCCGCCCGAGGAACACGATCGCCACGTCCTCCTCGGCGAGGCCAAGCGAGCGCCGCCATTCGGGATCGCGGCGCGCGGAGGAGAAGATCGTGCGATCGACCCCGCGGCTCCACAGCCCGATATCGTCGTGCATCTCCATCGCCAGCAGTTCGTCGATCATCGACTGGGACGGAGCAACCAGCGCATCGCAGCGGTTGTAGAAGCGCCGCAGCAAACGGATGATCAGCGGTTCGAGGAAGGCCATCTTGTAATAGCGCGGATAGGTCTCGAACCGGGTGTGGACGCTGGCCAGCACCGGAATGTCGTGATCCTGCGCCCAGCGCAGCGCAGCGTGCCCCGCCGGATCGGGCGAGGAGAGGTGGACGATATTGGGCTGGAACTTCGCCAGATCGCGCTTCACTTCCGCACCCAGCCCGGTCGGCAGGCGATATTCGCCGCGGCCCTTCACCGGCATCGGCACATTGGGCAGGCCGATCAGATCGCCGGTCGGGGCGAAATCGGGATTGGCGACCTTGGGCGAATAGACGCGCACCGCCGCGCCTTTGGCGAGCAGCGAGCCGACCAGCCGGTTGAGCGCCTGGTTGGCCCCGTCCCGGGTATAGTTGTAGTTGCCGCTGAACAGGGCGATGCGGAGGTCGGACGTTCTCATGGAGAGGCCTGATTAGTGACATTTGCGCCACTTGGCGAGAGGGCGAGCGCGGCATTTTGATCGGTGCCACGGGGCGGCTCGCCGCGGTCACGATATTTCACGTTGACTCTTCGCCGCGCAACTCTAGTGCGGCCGACGGGCCACGCGGTCCCAACGCCGCGCGAGCTCTCTGCAAGGAGAGAATACATGACTGAGTATGCACGCGGGCTCGCACACGAGCCTACGCTCAAGCCTGAGCGCCCGTTCTTTTCCTCGGGTCCTACGGCGAAATTCCCCGGCTGGTCGCTCGATAAGCTCAAAACCGATTCGCTCGGGCGCTCGCACCGTTCGGCGCTGGGCAAGGCGCGGCTGAAATACGCCATCGACCTCAGCCGCGAACTGCTCGGTATCCCCGACGATTACCTGATCGGCATCATGCCGGCATCGGACACCGGCGCGCTCGAGGCGGCCATGTGGTCGATGCTCGATCCCGCGCGCCCGGTGACGGTCGCGGCGTGGGAGAGCTTCGGCAATATCTGGATCCAGGACGCGGTGAAGCAGCTCAAGCTGCCCAACCTGCAGGTGCTGACCGCCGATTATGGCGAGATCCCCGATCTCACCACCATCCCGCAGCGCAACGACGTGGTGTTCACCTGGAACGGCACAACCAGCGGCGCGATGATCCCGAACACCGACTGGCTGGAGCCGGGGCGTGAGGGCATTACCATCAATGATGCGACCAGCGCGATCTTCGCGCAGGAAATGGACTGGTCGAAGCTCGATGCCACCACCTATTCGTGGCAGAAGGTGATGGGCTCGGAAGCCCAGCACGGGATGCTGATCCTCAGCCCCAAGGCGGTCGAGCGGATCGAAAGCTATGATCCGGCCTGGCCGCTGCCCAAGCTGTTCCGCATGAAGAAGGGCAACAAGATCAACGCCGGCATCTTTGCGGGCGAGACGATCAACACCCCTTCGATGCTGGCGACCGAAGATTACATCGCGGCGCTGGAATGGGCCAAGAGCATCGGCGGGCGCAAGGCGCTGGTCGAACGGGCCAATGCCAACGCCAAGATCGTCAAGGACTGGATCGAGGCCACCCCGTGGCTGCGCAACATGGTGTCCGATCCGGCCCAGCAGACCAATACCGGCGTGTGCATGGTGTTCCAGGGCGACTGGTACGACAGCCTCTCGGTCGAGGACAAGGCGGGCGTTCCCAAGAAGATCGTCAAGCTGCTCGAAGAGCGCAATGTCGGCTACGACTTCAACGGCTACCGTGATGCCCCGCCGTCCCTGCGCATCTGGTGCGGTTCGACCGTGGAGCAGGAGGACGTCAAGCGCCTGCTGCCATGGATCGAATGGGCCTACGAGAAGGTCAAGAACGGCTGAGGCCGTGCGAATTTGCGTCGCCCCGGACTTGATCCGGGGCCGCTCTCCCCAATTCCCCATGCGCGTGTTGCGCGCGGTCCCGGATCAGGTCCGGGATGACGATGGAAGGTATTTGAAATGACCCGTCCCAGAGTTCTCATTTCCGACAAGATGGATCCCAACGCCGCGCGCATCTTCGAAGAGCGTGGCTGCGACGTCGATGTGATCACCGGCGAGACACCCGAACAGCTGATCGCCCGCATCGGCGATTATGACGGCCTCGCCATCCGGTCCTCGACCAAGGTCACCAAGGCGGTGCTTGATGCCGCGACCAATCTGAAGGTGATCGGCCGCGCCGGCATCGGGGTCGACAATGTCGACATTCCCTATGCCTCGTCCAAGGGCGTGGTGGTGATGAACACTCCGTTCGGCAACTCGATCACCACTGCCGAACACGCGATCGCCCTGATGTTCGCGCTGGCCCGCCAGATCCCCGAGGCTAATGCCCAGACCCAGGCCGGCCTGTGGCCCAAGAGCGGGTTCATGGGCGTCGAGGTCACCGGCAAGACGCTTGGCCTGATCGGCGCGGGCAACATCGGCTCGATCGTCGCCAGCCGCGCGCTCGGCCTCAGGATGAAGGTGATCGCCTATGATCCCTTCCTGACCGAGGACCGCGCGGTGGAAATGGGCGTCGAGAAGGTCGATCTCGACACGCTGCTGAGCCGCGCCGATTTCGTCACGCTCCACACCCCGCTGACCGAGGATACCCGCAACATCCTCAGCCGCGAACGGCTGGAGAATGCCAAGAAGGGCATCCGCATCATCAACTGCGCGCGTGGGGGCCTGATCGACGAGGCGGCGCTGAAGGACTGCCTCGAAAGCGGGCAGGTGGCAGGCGCCGCGCTCGACGTCTTCGAGATCGAGCCGCCGGCCGCCGATCACCCGCTGTTCGGCACGCCCAACTTCATCTGCACCCCGCACCTTGGTGCTTCGACCAACGAAGCGCAGGTCAATGTCGCGCTGCAGGTGGCCGAGCAGCTGGCCGATTACCTCGTCAATGGCGGCGTCACCAACGCATTGAACGTGCCTTCGCTCAGCGCCGAGGAAGCCCCCAAGCTGCGCCCCTACATGGCGCTCGCCGAGAAGCTCGGCAGCCTTGTCGGCCAGCTCGCCCACGGCAACCTCACCCACATCAGCATCGAGCGCGAGGGCGCGGCGGCCGAACTCAACGGCAAGCCGATCACCGCTGCCGTGCTGGCGGGCTTCATGCGCCGCTATTCGGACAGCGTGAACATGGTCAACGCGCCGTTCCTCGCCAAGGAGCGCGGGCTCGACGTGAGCGAGATCCGCCACGAGCGCGAGGGCGCGTTCAACACGCTGGTGCGCGTGACGGTGGAAACCTCGGCCGGGCCACGCTCGGTCGCAGGCACGCTGTTCGGCAATGACGCGCCGCGTCTGGTCGAGATCTTCGGCATCGGGATCGAGGCCGAGCTCGCGGGGCACATGCTCTACATCGTCAACGACGACAAGCCGGGCTTCATCGGCCGGATCGGGACGCTGCTGGGCAACCACGGCATCAACATCGGCACCTTCAACCTCGGCCGCCGCGAAGCGGGCGGGGAAGCGGTGCTGCTGCTGAGCCTCGACGAGGCGCTGACCCCGGAAGTGGTGGCCGAGGCCGAGAAGGTCGAAGGCGTCAAGACGGTCACCGCGCTGGCATTTTGATCGAGATGCCGTCGCCCCGGGCTTGACCCGGGGCCGCTGTCCGGTCAGTCGGGTGCCTGACGATAGCGATCCCGGGTCAGGCCCGGGATGACGAACGAGCAATATGACCAAGCCCAACGATCTCCTGCCCGAAGGTCTGGAAGACCGCCTGCCCGCCGAGACCGCGCGGATCAATGCGGCGATGCATGCCTGTCTCGATGTGCTGGACGCGCATGGCTATGATCGGGTGCGCCCGCCGCTGCTCGAGTTCGAGGCTTCGCTGGCCGGACGCATGGCCGGGGTCTCGGTCGGCGAGGGGAGCGCGATGTTCCGCTTCGTCGATCCGGCGTCCTTGCGCACGCTGGCGCTGCGCAGCGACATGACCCCGCAGATCGGTCGCATCGCATCCAACAGCCTCCGGGATGCCGCGCGGCCGCTGCGGCTGGCCTATTGCGGCGACACCGTCGTCATCAAGGCAAGCCAGCTCGATCCGGCGCGCGAGCGGCTGCAGCTGGGGGCCGAGCTGATCGGGGCGGACAGCGTCGCGGCGGCCTGCGAGATCGTCAGCCTTGCGGTCGAGGCGCTGGCGGCTGCGGGGCTGACCGGCATCTCGGTCGACTTCACGCTCCCCGATCTGGTCGACACGCTGGCCGACAACACCTTCCCGCTCGCGCCCGAGCAGATCGCTGGCGTCCGGCGCGAGCTCGACACCAAGGACGCGGGCGGCCTCAAGGCGGCGGGCGGCGACGCCTACCTGCCGCTGCTCTACGCCACCGGGCCTTTCGCCGAGGCGCTTGCTGCGATGCGGGCGATCGATGCGGGCGGAGCGCTCAAGTCCCGGCTCGACGCGCTCGAAGCCATCGCCGCCAGCCTCGGCGAGGCGGCCCGCATCACCCTTGACCCGACCGAGCGCCACGGCTTCGAGTACCAGTCGTGGTTCGGCTTCACCCTCTATGCGGAAGGGCTCCGCCGCGCGGCGGGGCGGGGCGGGACCTACCGGATCGCCGGCAGCAACGAGGCCGCGACCGGCTTCACGCTCTATCTCGACCGCCTCGCCGAGGCCGCGCCGCAGCCCGATGCCAAGCCGCTGGTCTGGCTGCCGTTCGGCCATGACCGCGCCATGGCGAGCACGCTGCGGGCCTCCGGTGCGCGCACGCTGGCCCAGCTGGCCGAGGGCGAGGACCCGCTTGCGCTCGGCTGCACGCACACCATGAAGGACGGCGCGCTCGTCGCACTGGAGCCGCGCCCATGACCGAGACGCCCAAGCCGATCACCCTCGCCAACGATCCGCTCGCGCCCTACTTCATCGCGCCCGGCTGGCAGGTCGGAAACCTGCTGTTCCTTTCGGGCCAGGCCAGCATCGGGCCTGACGGGAGCATCGTGGGCGTAGGCGACTTCGACGCGCAGCTGGCCCAGACCTTTGCCAATATCGAGACCGTGCTGGCAGCGGCCGGCAGCGACCTGTCGAAGGTGGTGAAGGTCACCATCTACCTTACCGACATGGGCAACTTCCCCAGGATCGTGGAAGCCCGCCAGCGCTACTTCACGCCGCCATACCCGGCCGACACCACCGTCGAGGTGAAGGGCCTCGCTCTCCCTGAGCTGATGGTCGAGATCGACGTGATCGCCACCACCGCCGCCGCCGCCTAGCCATTTTTTCGCATCGCTTGGTGCCGAAAACCGCAATCCACTTTTCGGCGCGATGCTTCAGCCCAGCACCCGTTTCAGGAAGGCATCGACCGCCTCGGTCTGGGCCTTGCCGGCTTCGGTGCCGAGCTCGCGGTTCATCCGCCCGTGATCGGTGCCGGTGATCGCCACGGCCTGCGCATCCCGGCCGGCCTTCGCCAGCGCCGCCACCAGCGCTTCGGACTGGGCCTTCGATCCCGGGCGCTCGGCGACGTAGAGCGCCAGCCAGTGGGCTGCGTCCTTGCCGCCGACATGGGTGATGGGGGAAAGCGCCTTCTGCCGCGCCGGATCGGTGCCGAACACGTCCTTGTAGAGCGTCGGCAGTTCCATCGAGGGGCGCGCGGCGGCCTCCACCACGTCATAGCCCGCCCCGTCGAGCAGCACGACGCCCAGAATCGCCGCAAAGGCGTCCCCGGCGTATTGCGGATCACTCGCCACCAGCGCGGCGAGGTGCGCGCCGGCGCTGTGCCCCATCAGCACGATCTTGTCGGGATCGAACCCGCCGCTCTCCGCCTGTCCGCGCAGCGCCCGCAAGGCAGTCCCGATATCGGCCGCCTGGCTCTCCACCGGCGCATCGGGCAGCAGGCGGTAGCCCGCCGAGGCGAAGACATAGCCCTGTTCCTTGAAGTGCTGCGGCTTGGCCTGCACCGTGGCCTTGTGATTGCCGATCTGCCAGCCGCCGCCATGGATGAACACCACCAGCGGCGCATCGCCGACTGCATCATCGGGGGTGTAGACATCGACCTGCTGGCGCAGGTGCTCGCCATAGACCACCGTGCTGGAGACCTTGCCGCTGCCATACTGGCCCATCCCCGCTCCGGCCCCCGCGCCGCGCCGTCCCGCGCCTTCGCCGCCTGCGCGCTGCTGCTGCATCCGCTCGCGCAATTGCGCCGCGCAGCCTTCCGACAGTTCGGCGTATTTCTCGCGCAGGCAGGTGCGGATCTGGGCGCGGTCACTCCCGCACAGCTTCATGATCTCCTCGCGGCATTCGGGCGGTAGACGCTCGCCCCCGCGCCGCTGGGCGAGGATCGGCGTCGCCAGCACGGCGGCGGCGGACAGGGCGAGCAGGGCTTTGGCGGCAGTCTTCATCATTGTTCCCTTTTCTGGCGGGTGTCCGCCCTCCAACGCCCGAATCGCGCCAACCCTTCGCGCCGTGCGCTTCCTGTTCAGGTTCAGCGGCGCTTTGCTGAAGTTGGAGACACAGGAGACACTGTCCTGAAACCAAAAACCAGCCCTGTCCCGCGCCCGCAAACCCGCGGCCTGCGCGGCAAGGCAAGCGGACTGCGGGCAGGGCAAGGGTGAAGCGGAGGCCATGGGGCCAGCCTGCCCCAATCAGCGGGTCGTAGGAAAGCGCGAAAGCCGTGGCGGCCCCGCTTGCCTCTGAGGCCCCAAACGCCTAGGCCCCGCGCGCGCAATTCTCCCGCCACCCGCCAGAAGGATAGCAATGGCCAACGTCACCGTGATCGGCGCCCAGTGGGGCGATGAGGGCAAGGGCAAGATCGTCGACTGGCTCGCCAGCCGCGCGGACGTGGTGGTGCGCTTTCAGGGTGGCCACAATGCCGGCCACACGCTGGTGATTGACGGCAAGACCTACAAGCTCTCGCTGCTCCCGTCCGGCATCGTGTCGGGCACGCTGTCGGTGATCGGCAATGGCGTGGTGCTGGACCCCTGGGCGCTGCGCGACGAGGTTGCCAAGGTCGAAGGGCAGGGCGTTGCGATCACGGACGAGAATCTCGCTATCGCCGACAACTGCCCGCTGATCCTGCCGCTCCACCGCGATCTCGACGCCCTGCGTGAAACCGCGGCGGGCAAGGGCAAGATCGGTACCACCGGGCGCGGGATCGGTCCGGCATACGAGGACAAGGTCGGCCGCCGCGCGATCCGCGTGTGCGATCTGGCGCATCTCGACACGCTGGAGCCCCAGCTTGATCGCCTCTGCGCCCACCATGATGCGCTGCGGGCGGGTTTCGGCCAGCCGCCGGTGGACCGCGCCGCGCTGCTTGAAGAACTGCGCGAAATCGCGCCTTTCGTGCTGCGTTTTGCCCAGCCGGTGTGGAAGCGGCTGAAGAAGGTGCGCCGCGCGGGCGCCAAGATCCTGTTCGAGGGCGCGCAGGGCGTGCTGCTCGATGTCGATCACGGCACCTATCCCTTCGTCACCTCGTCCAACACAGTGAGCGGCACGGCGGCTTCGGGCTCCGGCCTCGGCCCCAATTCGACCGGCTTCGTGCTCGGGATCGTCAAGGCCTACACCACCCGCGTCGGCTCCGGCCCGTTCCCGACCGAGCTGGAGGACGAGATCGGCCAGCGTCTGGGCGAGCGCGGGCATGAATTCGGCACGGTGACGGGGCGCAAGCGCCGCGTCGGCTGGTTCGATGCGGTGCTGGTGCGCCAGTCTTGCGCCATCAGCGGCGTGACCGGCATCGCGCTGACCAAGATCGACGTGCTCGACGGGCTTGAGCGGGTGAGCATCTGCACCGGATACCGCCTGCGCGGGAAGGTCTATGACTACCTGCCCAGCCACGCCGCCGACCAGGCGGAATGCGAGCCGATCTACGAGGACATGCCCGGCTGGTCGGAAAGCACGGCGGGCGCGCGCTCCTATGCCGATCTGCCGGCCAACGCGATCAAGTACATCCAGCGCATCCAGGAGCTGATCGAATGCCCGGTGGCGCTGGTCTCGACCAGCCCCGAGCGGGACGACACGATCCTGATGCGCGATCCGTTTGTGGATTGATCGCTGGGCCGCCAAGGGGTTATCCTCGGCGGCCATGAAGCGTCTCGCTCTTCTGCCCCTGCTCGCGCTTGCCGCCTGCGCCAATCCGCCGCCCAAGGTGGCCGAGGGGGCGCCCGCCCAGCCTTCGCTGGAGCGCGAGGCGGCGCGGATCGTCCCCTCGCGCAGCTATACTCAGGTCGATTACCTGCTCGTCGACAAGTCCGAACGGCTGATGATCGGCTATGCCGGCGGGCAGCCGGTCAGGGTGTGGCGGGGCCTGCAATTCGGCGATGTGCCGCAGGGCCACAAGCGGTTCGAGGGCGATGAACGCACGCCGGAGGGGCGCTATGTGATCGAGGGGCGCAATCCGGGCAGCGCCTATCACCTCAGCCTCAAGGTTTCCTACCCCAACTCCGCCGACCGCGCCTATGCTGCGCGCTATGGCCGCTCGCCGGGGGGCGACATCTTCCTCCACGGCCAACCCAATGCGCTGCCCTTTGGGCGGGTGCCGGGCGACTGGACCGACGGCTGCATCGCCTTCTCCAACGAGGAAATCGAGGAGCTGTGGCGCATCGTGCCGGATGGGACGGTGATCGAGATCCGGCCCTGATTGCGGCGCGGCCAGCCGCGCGCAGACCTCCCGCCCCGCCTCCCCACCCGGCCACCATAGGCTGATGGTATCATTGGTGGCCGGGTGGGGAGGCGGGGCGGGAGGTCTGAACCGAATACGCACTTATACTTGACCTGATCCGTTTTTGTTCTAGTCTCGTTCCAACACTGCTGGAGTCGAGTCGATGCTCACCACTGCTTCGGAACAGGCCGATTTTTCCTATGACATCGCCCATGACGGCGCGGGCCTGCCCGCCCGCGTGGCGATCTATGGCGAAAGCGCGGCCTTGCGCGAACAGATCGCCGCCGATCTCGGCGGGGCGGGGTTCCGCACCATCGACGGCGGCAGCATCGCCGCGCTGATCGAAGGGCCGATCGCGCTCTTGGGCGATGTGGTACTGGTCGATTGTCCGGTGGCGGGCGGACGCGGGATGGAAGGGCTGATGCTCGCAGGCCTCGCGCGGCTCGACATGCGGGTGGCGCGGTCGGGAGCGAAGCTGATCGTGTCGACCGGGATGGCGGGCCTCGATGATGTGTTTGCGGTGCTCGACCAGTCGGCCCCGCAGATCCTCGTCGATCCGAGCCGGGCCGAACGCGTGGTCGCGGTGGGCCGGGTGATGGGTGAGGCAGGGGCCGCGCGGGTGCGCGAAATGGCCGAGGAAGACCGGCTGGCGCTGCTGCGGCTATCCCAGCAGGTCGAGGCGATTGCCCAGTCGCTCGACCGGATCTCGCGGCCCGATCCGCACGAGGCCACGCAGATCGATTCCTTCCGGCGCGATCCTCGCAGCGCCACGGCCGCGCCGGCTGGCGGCTTCGTCACCCCCGTCGGCCAGCCGCCGTTGCCCGATCCGCGCATGGTGCGGCAGGTGATCGCCAACCGTCAGGCGCGCGCGCGGTTCTTCGATGCCGAACTGTTCGGCGATCCGGCGTGGGACATGCTGCTCGATCTCACCGCCGCGCGGGGGGAGGGGGCGCAGGTCTCGGTCACTTCGCTGTGCATCGCCGCGGGCGTGCCCGCGACCACCGCGCTGCGATGGCTGACCCAGATGGTCGAGGCCGGACTGTTCGTGCGGGTGCCCGATCCGGCCGACAAGCGCCGCGCCTTCATCGCGCTCTCCGACCGCTCGCTGACGGCGATGGCGGGCTATTTCGCCAGTCTGCGCAGCCCGGTGACGCTCGCGGCCTAGGCCCCTAGGGCCGATAGCGCAGCACGAGGACAAGGCCGGCGTCGGTCTCCTGTGCCGGTGCATCGGCAACCCACACCCGCCGCGCCGCATCGGCACGCGCGCGGGCGAGGATCGCAGGCGGCACCTCCCCATCCGTCAGCAGCACATCGGCCTCGCCCAGCAACCGTGCCTGCCGCACCGTCAGGTCTTCGGGATCGGAGCTGGCGAGGGTGATCTCCACCATCGCGCCCGCCCGCGCTCCGACACTGCCCGAAGCCCAATCAGGCACCCGCTCATGCGCCAGCGGGTCGAAGGGATCGAGCATCCCGCCTTCGCGCAAGGCCGCATCCACCGCGCGCCGCCGCTCGGCCCCTTCGGGAAACCGCGCCCGCAAGCCCGGCCGCGCCGCCTCCAGCGCCTTCGCCAGCAGCCCCAGCGTCTCGGGCAGCACCCGCTCCAGCCGCAGCCGCACATGCTTCGCCAGCCCTGCAGAGGCGCCGCCGGTGCCGATCGCGAGCAGCAGCGGATCGCGATCAAGGATGCTCGGCGTGGTAAAATCGCACAGCTCGGGCCGGTCGACGACATTGACCAGCATCCCCGCACAGCGCGCATTGATCGCCGCGACCTCGCAGGCCTGCGCATCGTCATAGGCGATGAAGGCCAGCCGCACGCCCTCGTCGATCGCGCGGGCGAGATCGTCCACAACCACGCCCCCGGCGCGTTCGACCAGCCGCCGCTTGGGCTCGGCCGCCGGCCCGTCGCCCAGCACCAGCACCTGTTGCCCGGCGATCTGGTGGAACAGCGGCAGGCTGGCAATCTGGCTCAAGCGCGCCTCACTCCAGCCATTCCGGCACGCGCTCGGCATCCATGATCGCGCCCGCCGCGATCCGGTCGGCGACAATCGCGAACCTGTCGCCGTCCACCAGCACTTCGGCAACAAAGCCGCGCGAATTGTAGGACGATGCCATCGTCGCCCCGTAAGCCCCGGCGGTGCGGAACACGGCGAGTTCGCCCGCCTTGAGCGCATCGCATTCGCGGCCCATGGCGAAGGTATCGCCGGTCTCGCAGATCGGGCCGACGATGTTCGCCGTCATCCGGCCCCCGTGGGGTTCGACCGCCTCGAAATGGTGGTACGCCCCGTAAAGCGCAGGCCGCGCCAGATCGTTCATCGCCGCATCGACGATCACAAAGGGATCGTTGATCCCGCGCTTGACCCTGACCACGCGGGTCAGCAGCACGCCCGCATTGCCCGCGATCACGCGGCCGGGCTCGAAGATCAGCTTCACGCCCCAGTCCTTCGTCACCCGGGCGACCATCGCCCCGTACTCGGCCGGAGCCGGCAGCACCTCGCCGACCTTGTAGGGCACGCCCAGCCCGCCGCCGAGATCGACATGGGTGATGGTGTGGCCTGCCCCGCGCAAGCTGGTCACCAGCGCGCCGAGCTTTTCGAAGGCGGTCTCCAGCGGCGCAAGATCGGCCAGCTGGCTGCCGATATGCACCGCCACACCGCGCAAGGCTATGCCGGGAAGGCCTGCCAGCGTCCCGAAGATCTGCCCCGCCTCGCTGATCGGCACGCCGAACTTGTTGTCGGCCTTGCCGGTGGAAATCTTGTCATGCGTTCCGGCATCGACATCGGGATTGATGCGCAAGGTGCACTGCGCCGTCATGCCCCGCGCCGCGGCGATTTCAGCGAGCTCCAGCCCCTCTTCCTCGCTCTCGATATTGAACTGGCCGATTCCGGCTTCGAGCGCGGCGACCATTTCGGCGGCGGTCTTGCCCACGCCCGAGAACACGATCATTTCCGGCGCGATCCCCGCCGCCAGCGCGCGGCGCATCTCGCCCACAGAGACGACGTCCGCGCCCATGCCGTGCGCGCCCAGCACCTTGAGCACGGCAAGGTTGGGGTTGGACTTGACCGCGAAGGCGATCAGCTTGTCCGGCACGTCCGCCAAAGCCTCGCGGAACACCCGCGCGTGGCGTTCGAGCGTCGCGCGCGAATAGACATAGACGGGGGTGCCGACCTCGTCCGCAATGCGCGGCAGCGGCACGTCCTCGGCGTGCATCACGCCGTTCCTGAGAGTGAAATGGTCCATCGTTCTTTTCGTTATTCAGGGGGTAGATCGAAGGGATCGTCCTGGCGTTCTTCGGAGCGGCGGCGCAGTTCGACGCTGCGTTCGGGCGCGGCGAGAGCATCGCGGCGCAGCAGTTCATCGGCGCTGGGTTCAGTGGTGGCACCATGCGGCGCGACCGGCAGGCTGGCCCCGGCGGGCGGGGTGAGCGGCGCGCGCGAGCCGCAGGCGGCGAGCAGCCCGGCACCGGCAAGCAGGACAAAGAGCCGCATCATTCCTCCATCCCCAGCGCGGCGCGGGCGCGGGCAACCTGCAAACGGACCTGATCGGGCGCGGTTCCGCCGTAAGAGGCCCGCGCCGCGACCGAGGCATCGACCGACAGCGCGGCATAGACGCTTTCCTCGATCCGCGCATCGATTGCCTTGAGGTCTTCGAGCGGCAATTGGTCCAGCGCCACGCCGCGGCTTTCGGCCAGCTTCACCGCGCTGCCCGTGATGTGGTGCGCCTCGCGGAAGGGGATGCCGCGCGCGCGCACCAGCCAGTCGGCAAGGTCGGTGGCGGTGGCATAGCCGAGTTCGGCCGCGGCGCGCATCCGCGCGGTGTTGAAGGTGCTGCCTGCGATCATGCCCGTCATCGCCGCAATGCTCAGTTCCATCAGGCCAGCGGCCTCGAACACTGGCGGCTTGTCGTCCTGCATGTCCTTGGAATAGGCCAGCGGCAGGCCCTTCATGGTGATCATCAGGCTGGTGAGGCTGCCGATCACCCGCCCGCTATGGCCGCGCACCAGTTCGGCCGCGTCGGGGTTCTTCTTCTGCGGCATGATCGACGAACCGGTCGAGAGGCTGTCGGGCAGGCGGATGAAGCCGAAGGGCTGGCTGGCCCACAGGATCAGCTCCTCGGCAAGGCGCGAGAGGTGCAGCGCGGTGGCCGAGCAGCACCACAGGAAATCGAGTGCGAAGTCGCGGTCGGAGACGGAATCGAGCGAATTGGCGGTCGGGGCGTCGAAGCCGAGCGCCGCGGCGGTGGCGGTGCGGTCGATGGGAAAGCCGGTCCCGGCCAGCGCCGCCGAGCCCAAGGGACATTCGTTCATCCGCGCGCGCGCATCGGCAAGGCGCGAACGGTCGCGCCGCAGCATCTCGTAATAGGCCATGAGGTGGTGGCCGAGGGTGACGGGCTGCGCCGTCTGCAAGTGGGTGAAGCCGGGCATGATGCTGTCTGCGTGCTCGCCGGCGCGGGCGACGAGGGCGCGTTGGAGCCCGGCGAGGCCTTCGTCCATCCGGTCGAACCGGTCGCGCACCCAAAGGCGGAAGTCGGTCGCGACCTGATCATTGCGGCTGCGGGCGGTATGGAGGCGACCGGCGACAGGCCCGATCAGCTCGGCCAGCCGCGCCTCGGTGGTCATGTGGATGTCTTCGAGGTCCCAGTCCTCGGGCACGCCGTCGCGCTCGTATTCGGCGGCGACCGCATCGAGCCCCGCGCTGATCGCCTGCGCGTCCTCGGCGGCGATGATGCCCGACGCGCCGAGCATCGCGACATGGGCCTTGGAGGCGGCGATATCCTCGCGCCAGAGCGCCTTGTCGAACGGGATCGAGGCGTTGATTTCGCGCATGATGGCGCTAGGGCCGTCAGCGAAGCGGCCGCCCCACATCGCGTTGGTCGCAGCCCTCTGACTGGAGCCTGTCATGTCCCGCTCGTCGTTCATTCTTGCACTGCCGCTCCTGCTGCTGGCGGGTTGCGATAGGCCCGCCGACGCGCCAGCGCAACCGGCTGAGACAGGCGCGGCAGGCGAGGCGGCGGCGGGCGTGGTGGAGCGCAGGTTTGCCGGCACCCCGATCCCGGCGATGCAGTTTGCCGATCCGGCGGGCAAGACGCTCGATCTGGGCGCGCAGGACGGGCCGGTGCTGGTCAACCTGTGGGCGACCTGGTGCGCGCCCTGCGTGGTCGAAATGCCGCAGCTCGATGCGCTCGCGGGCGAGCTGGAGGGCGAGGTCAAGGTCCTCACCATCAGTCAGGACATCCGCGCAGCCGAGGTGGTGGAGCCGTTCTTTGCCGAAAAGGGCTTTGCCCGGCTCGAACCCTGGCTCGATCCCGAAACGCGGCTTTCCGCCCAGTTCAGCCCCGAAGGCGTGCTGCCGCTGACGATCCTGTTCGACGCATCGGGCAAGGAAGTGCTGCGGGTGGCGGGCGGCTATGAATGGGACAGCCCCGAGGCCATCGCGCTGATCCGCGACAGCCTCAAGCCCGCCCCGCGCTGACCGGTCGCCCCTCCCGCGCCCTAGAGCACTTTCCGGCCATTCCGACCCGCCCTGACGGAGCCGATTTTGGCTCAGCGCCAGGAACGACGAGCGAGCCATGCCAAAGCATAGTGAGCGAGGAGAGACGCCGCGCTGGGCCGAAATCGGCCCGCCCCTTGCGGGGTCGCGTCAGGAAGCCCGCTGGCTTCGTCGTGACGCTTGTCCGGGGGCCGACGGGCCCGCCCTGCGCGCCACTCCTGTCCAGCGGGCTTCCTGACGCGATCAGGGCGGGTCGGAATGGCCGGAAAGTGCTCTAACGCGAGAGGTGTTCGGTCAGCAGCTTGTGGAAGTGGCGGATCTTGGTCTCGCCGTAATTGGCGAAGACGATCTCCTTCGACTTGATCGACTTCATCCCCTTCTGCACGTGCGGCAGGTTGACGACGTCCTGGTTGAACACCTTGGCCAGCATGCCCAGCTCCGGCGCTTCGCAATAGTCGTCGTCGAAATCGAGCCAGTGCACCTTGGCCGGCGCGGGGCGCGGCTGGCCCTTGGCGACAGGAAGCATGAACATGATCTCGTGGATGCACTCCTCCGGATTGTCGCCATGGGGGCGGAACCGGTAGAAGATCGGGTTGAAGCATCCCCACGGGCTGATGTTGGGGAAGAGGTTGTAGTAGATCGTGTCGACGAACTCCGCGTCGCTGACCGCATCGACCTCGTCGCCGAGGCTCGCGCGCCATTTCTCGCGGGCCTCCTGCGCCATCGCCTTGCGGCGCTCGGGCACGGGGCCGGTGGTGGTGTGATCGGGCAGGGTCTCCCACCCCGCCGGCAGCATCCCGCCGACCCAGTCGCACAGCTGGATGTCGGCATGATCGAGCGCGCCTTCGATGTGGTGCGCGGCGTGATCGAAGATGCCCCAGCGCCCGTCGCGCGCGGTGACCTTCACCCGGTCCTCGCCGAGCCGTTCGTAGATGTTGCCCGACAGCGCATGGCGCACCTTGGCGAAGGTCTTGGCGCCCTCCAGCGGCTCGGCCACCAGCGCGGGATTGACGTGCGGGCTGAGCAGGCCATTGGGCGAGATCGCGCGGGAAAGGTTGCCGAACACGTCATACTTGGAATTGGCATCGCCCATCACGTCGAGCAGAGTCGGATGGGTGGCGACCACGTGATAGGCCTCCATGAAGGCCTCCTGCGCGACCTTCCAGTTGCAGCGCAGCTTCTTGGCGACGTGCACCGCCTTGTAGCGCCGCTCGAAGGGGATCGGCTCGAAGTGGCGGTCGATGTCGCCGAGGAAGTCCTCGAAGGGTTCCGCCTTGTCATCGGGGTTGATGAACACGAACCCGCCCCAGCGCCCGACCCTGACGGGCGGCAGCGAATGGGTGCGCTCGCTCACCGAAGGGAAGTCCCACTGGCACGGCACTTCCTTGAGCGTGCCGTCGAGCTTCCAGCCCCAGCCGTGGAACGGGCAGCGGAAGCCCTTGAGCCCCTTGGCGTCCTCGGTCAGCAGCGCGCGGCCGCGGTGGAGGCAGGCATTGGGAAAGGCCTTGATCTCGTCCGGCGCGGTGCGCACGATGATGAAGGAAAGATGGGCGATGTCATAGACATGGCTGTCCCCGACATGGGGGATGTCGTCCTCGTGGCAGGCCATCTGCCACACCTTCTTCCACAGTCGCTCGACTTCCAGATCGAAGAAATCGCGCGAGTAATAGATGCTGGGATCGACGATCGTCGGCCCCGGGGGCATCGGGCTGTCCTCGCGCAGCCGCGCGGGCACGTGATGCGTGTCCATGTCGAGCAACGCGTCATAGCTGATGCCCCTGGAGCGGTTGGTGCCAGTCAGTGTCTCGACCATCGTCTCTCTCTCCCGCTCGCGCCGAGCCGGCATGTGCCGGTGCTGGCGTGATCGGGAGATGTGACGCAAACGGGGCGGGTGCGGCCTTGATCCTGATCAAAACCGCGCCTCGCAAAAGTGACAAGCGCGCTAGGCTCCGGCCGCGCTCCTGTCCGCAAGCGCCTCGATCGCTTCGAGCGGAAGGTCCTCGGCCGCCAGCCGCTGGGCATCGGCAAGGATCGAGGGGCCTTTGTCCGCGGTCAGCGCCTCGCCCGGCACTGCGGCTCCCGCCACGCCTTCGACCATGTCCCAGCGCGGCCCGAAGCGGTAGACCGCGTAATACATGATCCGCGCCTTGGCCCCGCCGACTCCGCGGCACAGCATCGCGTCATAGAACATCCGGTGCACGTCGCGCCACGGGCGGACATGGTGATCGCAATAGTAGTCGTGCACCACCGAGGCTTCGAGATAGAGGCCCGAGAACGGCCCGCCGATCAGCGACCAGAACGGGCGCGGGATCGAGGCCCCGTCGAGCCATGCGCCCTCGGGCACCGGCCAGTTGTCGCCATCGGGCTGGGTATAGGCGAGCGGCGAGAGCAGATTGGCGTAGCGCCGGTCGTCGTCATCGGTGTTGAACACCACTTTGAGCGGTAAGCCGTCAAACCGGCCATGATCGCGCGGAGGGCCTTCGAGCGCCGCTTCCCCGGCGACCATCGCCGCCACCGCCGCGATCGTTCCGGCAAGCCCGGCACTCTCGCTTTCGGCCATGACGGCATCATACTGGTCTGCCGCCAGCAGTTCGGGCGCGAAGTCGATGCTGCCGAGGTCCGCCACCAGATCCACAAGCCGCACCATGTGCCGCTGCCAGCTTTCGGGCACGGCGAATTCCATCGGCGTCGCCGAAAGGTCCTGCGCCAGCACGAAGGCGAAGGTCTTGAGCCTGTCGCCATCGCGCGCGACCACCACTTTCCAGTACTTGCGCGGGATGCGGATCTTCACCCCGCCCAGATCGTCCACGCCGGTGAATTCGGGATCGTCATCCTTCAGCACCGGCCCGGCCAGCAGGCAGTAGCGTTCGGTCTTGGCTTGCTTGAGCACGAGGTCTTCAAGCGCGCCCCAGTTGTCCTTGCGGTTGGAACGGTTGAACCCGGCGGTCTGGGGCGAGCAGTTGGTGACGAAATAGGTGTCGCCATTGGCGCGGCGCACCTCGGCAAAGCTGGTGCCCCAGGCGACATCCTCGCGGCGCACGATGTGGCCCTTGTCGAAGGCCTTGCGGTCCTTGGTGAAGAAGCGGTCGGGCAGTTGCTCGGTGCCGCGGATGCGCGGATCGGTGAACCACTTCTCGATATCGCCCTCGGCCAGCCCGGTGAGCCCTGCTCGGGTGTAGCGATAGCCGGGTTCGGGCTCCTTGGCGGCGGGGCTGGCATCGACATTGGAGGCGGCGAACAGCGCCAGCCGCCTCTGCGCGTTCATGACGACCGAGAAATTGTAGTATTTCAGCTCGATCGAGCCGTCCGACAGTGTCGCGCATTCCTGCGGCCGGCGCGGGGTCGGCATCGGCACGGGCAGGCCGAGGAAATCGGGATCATAGCCGCCTCGCGGCAATTCGATGGGATCGCGGAAGGGTTCGACCATCTTCTCGGTCAGCGCCGCGCCGCCTGCCGCGCTGGCGGTGCCTGCAAGGCGCGCGCCGGCGAGGCTGATCGACAGTTCGACTTCGAGCGGCACCGTGAGGCTGATCGTGCCAGAGGCCGCGGCATTGCCCGCCGACAGGGTGAGGCCGCTGCCGGCAGTCGTGCCAGCTGCACCGCCACTACTCTCGTGCGGCTCCCAGAACCGGTCCCACGGCCCTGCTGCGGGTGCTGCGGGGGGCTCGAAGCTCAGCCCGGCATCGATCATCCGCGGATCGCGCGCCAGATCGGCGGCGGGCACGGCGAAGTTGGTGTCGCGGTAGATCCCGGCAAAGTGCAGTCCCAGCGCGAAGCCGGAGCGCGAATCGACCAGCACCGATCCCGAATTGCCGCCCAGCGTCGAGGCATCGTGGGTGGCAGCGTTGACCGGCTTGCCGAAGCTGTCGATCAGGCGGCGGCCGTTGAACAGCCCGGGCTGCAGCCGCTTGACGTTGTAGACCCCGCCGAACACCTGATCCTGCACCTGCGCATTGTTGCGCGGGTCGAAGGCGGGATAGCCGATCACCGCTATGCGCTGGGGATCGGCGGTCTCGGGCTCGGCCGGGTTGAAGGTGAGCCAGCCGCGTGCCGCCAGCCCCTCGGTCTCCAGCAGGGCGAGGTCCCAGAAGGGATGGATCAGCACGATCCGGCGGATCGCGAAGGGGGTGCCGGTGGCCGCGCCGCCATGTTCGCGGGTGAAGTCGATCCCGGCCCCCATCCGGTCGATGAAGCGGAGGCCCTTCGTGCCGACCCCGGCCGCGAACAGCTGCGCGACGTGGCGGTTGGTCATCACCAGATCGGGGCCGACCAGAAAGCCCGTCCCGCCATAGGGGATCGCCGGGTTGCCGAAGACCTCGATCCGCCCGACTTTGGGGATCGCCGCCTTGAGCAGCGCATGGGCCGCGCTGCCGCGCACGTAATCGGGCCAGGCCTTGTGCTCGACGCTGAAATCGTCCCCCGAAACCAGCACTGCGGGGCGCAGGTCGGGGATGATGATCGCCTCGGTGATGTATTTCTCGCGCGGGTCGAGCGTGTCGGCGGCCAGCACCTTGGCCGCCACCGCGGTCACCTCGTCGCGCGAGAAGCCGGGCGGGACGCTGGCGGGCACCAGTTCCTCGACCACCGGGCCGACCAGTTCGGCCATCGCGCCGCCCCCGTCGAGCCGCGCGCTTTCAGTCAGAGTGGCGGCACCCGGCACCGCCGAGGCGAGCAGGTTGCGGGCGAAACGGGCGGTGGGCAGCAGCTTGTCCATGACCTTCGTGTCCTTGTCTGCGAGGGTGGGGCGGGGCGGTGGTGTCAGGAAGCGTAGATCCAGACCTCGATCGTTCCGGTCTTGACCCGTTCGGCGAGCGAGGAACCGACCAGCGGGATCATCGCCTCGTCCGTGCGCGGCTGGGACAGGCCAAGCGCGCGCGCGACCAGCGCGGCGGTCTTGCGCGCATCTGCGGCATCCTGTTCGTAGTAGTAGCGCACATCGAAGGGCAGCGTTGTCCCGCTCCGGCCGAGATTGGGCACCGTCTCGACGGGCTGAACCGCGAAACCCTCCTTCGTCAGCGCCTTGCGCAGCGGATCGAGCGGGAGCGCGGTGCCCTCGGCCCGCTGGATGTAGACCACCGGGATCACCCGTACTCTGGCCCAGTATTGATCGGTGCCGTTGACGGTTACGAAGTCCACCGGGCCCTGCAGTTCGATCACGACATTGCCCGAAACCTGCCCGATCCGCTGGCCGGCGATGTTCTCGGCATTGGCCATGGCGTTGCGGATCTTGAGGTTGGCGCGGGTGCGCAGCTGCGCGCCCTTGGAAAGGTTGGCCAGATCGGCCGCCGTGCCATCGGCCAGCACGACCTGCGGGAGCGCGCTCGATCCGAGCCAGATCCACCCGGTCGACCCGGCGGCGGTGTCCTTGCCGTCGTCCTGCGGCGTGTCGGCGACGACGATCTGCTGACCGGCGGTTTCCTCTGTGGCCGCGATTTCCAGCGAGGCCTGCGGCCAATAGGCCTTGTAGCCTGCATAGGCCAGGAAGATCAGCAACAGGCCCATGACCGCGATGATGCCGTAAAGGATGTTCCGCTTTCGCTGGTGGTGCTCCTCGGCGGCCTTGACATAGGCCAGCAGCGTTTCGTCCTGATCGGCCAGTTCGGTCGCCTTGGTCAGGCTTTCCCCGCGCGGCAGTTCGATGGAGCCTTTGTCCTTGCTCCACGCCTCGGCATTGCTGCGAAGCCGTTCCAGCTCGCTGCGCAGGCGCGCGTCCTCGTCCTGCCACTCGGCAAGGCGCGACCATGACCGGGGCAGTTCCTCGTGGACGAGACCGAACCCGGGACCGGGATGATCGGCGGGCTGGCGGCCGAGCACTCTGGCCTCGGCAAATGGTTCGAGCGCGGCGATCTCGGCAGCACCGAGTGTGCCGTCAGGCTGGAGCAGCGCCAGAAACCCGCGCCGCGCCGCCTCGCGGGCATTATCGTCGGGCAGCGCGGAAAAGCACCGCTCGGCGCGTGCGGCGGCATCGGTGGCGGTGGCCGGATCATAGGGTGCCAGCAGCTTGGCTGTGGGCGGCTCGGGCCGCATCGTCGACTGCTGTTCGGCCGGGACGAGGCGCTGTGCCATCGCGGCCAGATCGCTTTGCTGCAAGGCCCAGAAATCGAGCATCGACTGGGCCAGCGCGCGGCGGTTGCTGCTGTCGGGCAGTCGCGCCCCGGTGGCGACCAGCCGGGCCTCGAATTCGGCAATGTCATCGCGCAGGCCGGCGAGTGTGGCCGCTGGCCCGCCTTCGGCAGCTGCGCTTTCGGCCGCGCCGCTCTCCCCCGCCATGCCCATGGCGGCGCGCGTCCGCTCGATCAGGGCCAGATGGGCCTTTTCGGTTTCGACCGGGGTGGTGAAAGGTTCGGCCTGGCTTTCCTCGATGGCGACGCGATACATGGCGCGATCCTCATAGTTGAGCGAGCTGGCTGGTGACTTCGCGCAGCTGGTTGCAGATATCGAGCAGGCGGGAGTCGACCCGCTGGAAGACCGTCCGCAATTCGGTGACAAAGCTAGCGAAGGGCTCTGCCGCCGTCGCTGGTGGGCCAATGGTGACGGGCACGGGACAGACTGCAAGAAACCCGTCGCGCAGCGTCGTGACCCGATCGAAGCGATCGGGCGGGAGGCTGGCCGACAGGCTGGCGATGGCGCGATCGACCGCGTCCCATTCGAGATTGAAGGCGCTGTAGATCGCCGGGCCGAACATCAGGAAGCCGAACAGGCGTTCGGTCGATACGAGCCTTTCGTCGAGCCGCTGCCACTGGCTGTGACGCGGGCCGATCACGTTGAGATCCTGTACGATCTCGCCGAGCTTGCTTGCAAGGCGACCGGCATCGTCCCTCAGCGCGGCATTGGTTGCGTCCTCGGCCATGACGGTCAGCTGCATGCCGACCAAGGCCAGATCGAGGCCTCCCCGGTAGTTTTCCATCCGCTCCGCATAAAGCGGCATGTCGCCCTTTACCGTGTCGGCCACCCGTTCCATGACCGAGCGCAGTGTCGCTGTGTCTTTCCCCGCCAGCGCAGCTTCGGCGGCCTGACAGTCATGTGCCAGCCTGTCGCTGGTTGCCTGCGCCTCGAGCCGCAGCGGTTCGTTTGGCTGCAGGATGCTGCATTCGCGTGGCAGTGCGTCGGTCTTGTCGGCCAGCTGGCGCAGCTGCGCGGCGATCAACCCTTCGGCAAGTCCCGGATCGCTCTCTGCGACCCCCAGCGCCTTGTTCCACAGCGGCAGGATATTGAGCTGGATATGGTGGAGTGCGTCGTGCACCCGCTTGCTGACCAGCAGGTTGGTCGCCCGGGTGCCGATGCCCGGCATCGACCCGCGCAGCACCTCCACCGCGACCTTGACCTTCTGGTTGCTCTGTTCCTCGGCCCGCGCACCGTCAATGACGCTGACGGCGGTGATGGGTCTGGGCGGTCGGGGCGGAATGGCAGCGACCTTGGCTGCCATGTTGCGGAAGAACTGCGCTTCCGGCGGGCGGTTGGCGTCCAGCCTGTCCGCTGCATTTTTCAGCCAGACCGCGAAGTGGTAGCCGTTGGTTTCGGTGTGATTGACATAGCTGTTGAGACGGCCAAGCTCGATCTTGAGCGCATCGGCCGGCGTGTCGGCGCGCGAATAGATCATCGACCGCACGGCATTGTCGATACCCATGAAAAGAGCATCGCGCGCGGCAAGTGCCAGTCCGGCGTCCAGCGCGCCTTGGTAGATTTCGTCGAGATCGCTTTGGTCGAGCAGCGTCTCCATCGCCTAGACCACCTCGGCCCCGAGGCTGTTCCACACCATCGCCTGGTTCGCCTTCAGATCGGCAATGATCGCCGGCATCACCGTGCCGACATTGATCCACGCGGTCGGCTTGCCCTGGAACGAGAGGTTGCCAAGTGCGGTGGTGGTGGCCTTGTGCAGCGCCATCACCCGCCACTGGTCATCACACACCGGCGAGCCCGACGAGCCCCCCTTGGTGTCGGTGAAATAGGCAAGGTCATTGCCGTCGATAACCGCGGCGAGATTGTCGCGGATGCCATATTGGCGCGGCTCGCCGGCAGGGTGCTGGATGATGTTGGCGGCCACCGGATCGGCCCCGCTGAGCGCGGGCATGGCCGAGAGCAGCGGCAGCACAGGACGCGCTTGTTCGGGCTGTTCGAGCGCGATGATCGCATAGTCGAGCGCCGGATTGCCGCAGGCGATCCCCGCGGATTTCACCACATGGGTGACGCCGGCCGCATCGGTGTAATCGAACTCGATCCTCATCCCCGCGACCTGTTGCGCGATGTCGGCGGCAGCCGGCGCCGCCTCGCCGGTTTGCCGCGCGGTGACGACGTGCCAGTTGGTGATGATATGCCCCGGTCCGATCAGCCAGCCGGTGCCGAAAACGCCATCGGGATTGCCCGAAGGTAGCAGCCGCGCCTGTCCGCCTTCATAGGCAAACACCGTCAGCCTTGCGACCGACCGGGCCCGCGCCGCCGCCAGCCGGAAGAAGCTTTCAGGCAGCAGATCGTTGCGGAACAGGACGACCTGCGGAATGGTGATCGCTGGTGTGGCGGCCGCAGCAGCCGGTCCGTCAACCGGCGGGGCAGCCTTGTGCGCCGCACGTTCGGCGGCGGCGAGCGCCATCTCGTTGAAGAACTTCGCATCCTCGGGACGGGTGGCGGACGTCATCGCATGGGCATTGCCGAGCCAGACGACGAAGGGAATCTCCCCGGCAACCGGGGATTCCAGCTGGTTCAGATCATTGGCATCGGCCTTGAGCGCGTCGGCGGGGCTGTGCTGGCTCCAGCCGGCCAGCGAGGCGGTGAAGGCGTGGGAGAAGGCGAACAGCAGGCTTTCCCGGCGCATCGCCAGTCCGCAGCCGATCGCGCGGGTGACGATCTCGCTCAGCTCCTGAAAGGTGAACAGCGCCATCCCGACCTCCCTCGCTCCCGCGTGCCTCCGCGTTTGCCCGCGATGACAGCGGGCGCTTTCACATTCGTGACGCGATCGGGCGCGGGCCGCTGGCCGTTCCCGGGCCGGACGCCATGCCCGCTCCGGCCCCGATCTGGGCAATGCCGACAGCCGCGCGGCGCGGCCAGCGGCCACGCAACTGCTTGTCCTGTGTGAAAGAATTATCGGCGACCTTGGGCCGGGTTATCGGCACGCGTGGTCCTGTAAGTCAAGCGCCTTGATGGCGCGCGCCGGAGCTAGAGCGTCGCGGTCTGTCCGCCGTCGACCTTGATCGCGCTGCCGGTGATGAACCCGGCGCGCGGGGAGGCGAGGAAGGCGGCGATGTCGCCGAATTCCTCCGGACGTCCGAGCCGGCCGGCCGGGATCGCGGCGACCGAGCGGGCGGTGACCTGATCCTGCGTGGTTCCGTTGCCAGCGGCCATCATCGCGTGGAGGCTGGCGAGGCGGTCGGTCGCGATCTGGCCGGGCAGCAGCAGGTTGACGGTCACGCCGTCGGCGGCGACTTCGGCCGCGAGCGTCTTGCACCATGACGCCAGCATCGCGCGCACCGCGTTGGACAGCACGAGGCCCGGGATCGGGGTGACGAGGCTGGTCGAGGCGACCGCGAGGATGCGTCCGAAGCCGCGCGCGCGCATCCCGGGCAGCAGCGCCTGCGCCAGCGCGATCTGGGTGTTGAACATCCGCCCCATCACGCCGGCGAATGCATCCGGCCCGGTAGTCGCTGCCGCGCCCATCGGCGGGCCGCCGCTGTTGAGCACGAGGATATCGACCGCAGCATCGCCCAGCGCGGCATGGATCGTCTGCGCGGCGGCGGGATCGTCGAGATCGGCGATGATGTGGCGCCCGGCAGCGTCGCCCGATCGGGCCACGGTGAACACCTCGGCACCTTCGGCTGCGAGACTTTCGGCAATCGCGCGGCCCAGCCCCTTGCTTGCGCCGAGCACTAGCGCGGTTCTGCCGTCGAGCCCGAGGTCCATCGCCATGATCTCCGATCGTAACCTGCGTGGTGGGCGGTAACGGGCTCGAACCGCTGACCCTCTCGGTGTAAACGAGATGCTCTACCAACTGAGCTAACCGCCCCACGGCACGCCGCCCGGTCTCTAGCGCGGCGCGGCGCAAATGCAATTGCCCTGTAGCCTGCGGGCCGGAGCGGGGCTAGGGCCGCGGGCATGAGTTCCCCGCGCATCCTCGTTCTCGGCACCGGCGGCACGATTGCCGGTGCGGGCAGCAGTGCCACCGGCGCGGCCTATCGCCCGGGCGGCCTCGCGCTGGAGGTGCTCGTCAGCCACCTTGCCGCGCTCGGGCTTGATGCCGAACTGGTGCCTCGGGAGATCGCGCGGATCGGCTCGCAGGACATCGGCTTTGCCGAATGGCGCGCGCTCCATGCGGCCTGCGCCAGCGCACTGGCGGATCCGGCAGTGGACGGGATCATCATCACCCACGGCACCGACACGGCGGAGGAGACCGGCTTCCTGCTCGATCTGACCCTGCCGACCACCAAGCCCGTCATCCTTGTGGGCGCGATGCGGCCTGCGGACGCGGTGGGGGCAGACGGGATGCGCAACTTCGCCAATGCGGTGAAGGTGGCGAGCGATCCGGCGGCGGCTGGCCGTGGCGTGATGCTGGTGATGGGTGACGCAGTGCTGGCAGCGCGCGATGCGCGCAAGGCCGCGACCAGCAGCATCGATGCCTTCAGGAGTTTTCCCCGCGGTCCGCTGGCGCGCGTGACGCCTGCAAGTCTCGACTGGTTCGGCCCGCCGCACCGCGCAGGCGAGGCCGCGCGCTATCCCTTCCCCGAGGAATTGCCGCGCGTCGCGATCCTGACAGCCGGGGCGGGCATGGACGATCAGCCTGTCGCGGCCCTGCTCGGCATCGGCGCCAAGGGCATCGTGCTCGCCGGGATGGGGCAGGGCAACGCCCCGGCGCGGGTGATCCGGGCGCTCGCCCGTGCGGCGGCGAACGGCGTGCCCGTGGTGCGCTCCACCCGCGTCGACGAGGGGCTGGTCGACCGCAATGTCGAGGTGGATGACGACAGCCTCGGCCTCGTCGCCGCGCGCGCGCTCGGCCCGGCCAAGGCGCGGGTGCTGCTGATGGTGCTGGTGGCGAACGGGATTACCGATGCGGCAGCGGTGCAGGCGGCGTTTGATGGGTAGGGGGCGGCTTTCGCGCTTTTTCTGCCAAAAGCGGAAATTCTGGAAACGACCCCTGTGTGGACGGCCCTCCGTTGGCAAGGGGTTTTCTTTACTGCGCTGGCTGGTCGT
>VFQM010000122.1_pt1 | contig 97244 bp, 71 predicted proteins | sample 3512391 | NCBI WGS metagenome assembly VFQM01 (sample SAMN10412369, study PRJNA504923) | tailings metagenome | isolation source: Replicate 1 from Balatoc abandoned mine | place: Philippines | reverse complement strand
AGCGGGATATCAATCTGGTCCTGTGGCATTGGACGCGAGACAAGCCGCACAAGGTTGCCGTCGTCGATGACGATAATCGCCTGCCGAAAGACCGCTCATCCTGGCGACAATAGGAGTGATGTTTTGGGCTTTCCTGCCGTCACAGAAAAAGCCAGGTTTGTCCGGTGAGATCTGATCTGGTCCCGACAAACCCGGCGTTCCAATCCGTTTCATCCGATGCCAACCGCGTAATGTTTTTGTTGCAAGGAAGCGAAGGCTACCGTCCACGTAGCTGCCGAGCTGAAGAGCCTGTGCTGAAGGCGAGAACACGATTGCTGCCACATCAAAAGCTGGTGTGTCCAAGGCTTGGCGATCCCATCCAAGCGAAGCGTTGGGAAAATTGTGGGTAACAATTTTCATTTGTTATATAATTACATGAAAATACTATATAATTAGCGACTTCTAGTCGGACTCCTGCTCCGCCAGATTTCCTTCTAGAATTCACAGAACTTGAGGCGAAGGATCGCTCCCCTGATCCGTGCCCCGATAATTCTCGCGCTCGATCGGCGCGGGCCTGATCGATCACGCTAAAGGGGCTGCGAATGTTAGGTCTGGCCAGCTTGCATCAGGGAGCGAGCCAGCCCCCGTCGATCGTCAGCGTGGCACCGCTGATGTAGTTTGCCTCACTGGAGGCAAGCCAGAGCGCGGCATTGGCGATGTCATCGACATGGCCGATGCGATGCAACGGCACGTCGTTGATGATCGGGGGCGGCCAATCCGGACCGCCGCTGCGCAGCATCGGCGTGTCGATCGGCCCGGGCGCGATGCCGACAGCGCGGATGCCGAACTGCCCGTTCTCAAGCGCGGCAGCACGTGTCAGCGCCACGACTGCCGCCTTGCTGGCCGTATAGAACGCCGCTCCGTGGAACCCGACGCGGAAGCTCTGCACCGAGGCGAGGTTGATGATGACCCCCGAGCGCGCTGGGATCATATGGGCAAGCGCATGCTTCATGCTCAGCACCACGCCCTTGAGGTTGATGTCGATGACCAGATCGAGCTGCTCGCGCGGCTGCTCGGCAAGCGGGGCCCAGTCGCCCTTTACCCCGGCATTGCAGATCATCACGTCGAGCGCGCCGGTGGGCTGGGCGGCGCGGGCGGCGAAGGCTTCGACGGCCGCCTCGTCGCGCACGTCGACGATCATGGCCGTGATGCTGCCTGACGCGGAACCCAGCTGCGCTGCGGTCGCTTCAAGCCCTGCGGCGTTGACGTCGCAGGCCATCACCGCTGCGCCCTCGCGCGCGAAGGCCAAGGCCATTGCCCGGCCCATGCCTTCTCCTGCGCCGGTAATGGCCACGGTCTTGCCTTCGAAACGTCCACTCATCGCTCATCCCTTCCCATTATCGAAATTCAGACCGGCAATCCGCGCCAGCGCCTCGTCGATCGCTTGGCGCTGCTTTTCGGCGGGCCATGTTTCGGGGTCGAAGATGGCCTGCGTCACGATGCCGAACAGTGCCGCCAGCAGCGCGGGGGCAATGTCGGGGCGGCGCTCTGCCGCGAGCGGGGCGCAAGCCGGGTCGGCTGCGAGAATGGCGGCAATCTGATCCACGAAAGCGCGCATCCGGCCGCGCTGTTCGGCGGCGAATTCCGGGTCGGCCATCGCAAGACCCCAGAACGAAAACCACACCCGCCAGTCGCGCTCCACCCTGGGGTCGGTCGGCAGCAGGGCGTGGAGCAGCGCTCTGATATCGCCGCCGCCGCGGGGCTGGGTGGCATCGGTGCGCGCCTGCGAGCTCAAGGCCGCGTGGCGATAGGTCAGCAGCATCAGCGCACGCTTGTCGGGGAAGTAATGGGTGACCGCCTTGGTGCTGAACCCGGCCGCTGCCGCCACAGCACGCACGGTTGCTGCATCGGCGCCGCCGCTCGCCACCAGATCCGCAGCGACCTCGGCCAGCGCAGTCCGGCGGGCGTCGTGATCGATTACGGCTGGCATAGCAGTTCCGGCAGTGCCGCATCGTCTGCCGCGATCACCCGGTCGAGCCAGCGGTGGAAGTGCTGCAAGCCGCCCTCGTTGCGCCCGAAGCGGACCTCGCGAAGCAGGCCGGTCGCCATCACCTGCTGCTGGAAAGTGGAGGTCGGCAGGTCTTCATCCCCCACGACATGGGCCAGGAAGGCGCACATTTCACGCATCGCTGCACGGGCCATATCATCGGGCGGCGTTTCGGCAAGGAAGGTCTGGGTGGTTGTCGAGGTGCCAACCTCGGCGCCGGGCGTCACGATCGACACCAGCACACAGCGAATGCCACCGATGTAGAAGGTGTTGATCGAAGTGCCGGGGAACAGGATCCATTCGCCCATCAGCAGGGGATCGGCAGGTTCGCTCCGGGTGGGAACGCGGCCAAGGGCATAGAGATCGTCCGGTGCGCTCTCGCCCGGGCGGGCCTGCGGCGCGATGACCCGCTGGTGGGGGCCGTGCGCGAAATAGAAGGCGCGGTTGGAGCGTTCCGGGCCGAAGGTGTCGCGGTGCAGCACCGGCACGTGATAGAATTCAAGGTGCGCATCAAAGGCGAGTTTCCAGTTCGGTCCGTGAAGCTGGCGGCTTTCGATCAGGGTCCACCCGGCAAGACCGAAGGGGGCGATCAGATCGTCAATCCCCCCGATCATCGCTGCCGGATCATGGGGACTGGCCGGATCGAGGATCGCCCAGACCAGACCAGCACGCTCGGTGACCGGAAAGCGCTTCATTGCCAGCCTCGCCTTGTCGATCGCGCCAAAATCGGCGGAACTGGCAACGCCCAGTAGCGCGCCGTCCTGTGCGAAGGTCCAGCCGTGATAGGGGCAGGTAAAGCGCGCCGCCGTGCCGCAGCCGCTCGCCACCGCCGCGCCGCGATGGGTGCAGGCGTTGAGCAGCGCATGGGCCTTGCCCTGCCGGTCGCGCACCAGCAGCACCGGAATGCCGGCGACGTCGAGGGTCTTGTAATCTCCGGCCTTCGGGATTTCGCAGGAGGCGGCAAGCACCAGCGGCACGCGCCGGAACACGCGGGCCTTCTCGTCGGCGAAGCGCTCCGGCGAGGTGTAGTGATCGGCTTGCAGTTCCATCACGCCGGGCGCGAGCGGGAAGGTGTCCTCTGCGGTGTGCCGCAGCAGCGTGGCGGCATGCTGTTCCAGCGTCGCCCGAGCCTCGGCACTCAGGGGCCGGCCGCGTTCCATCTCCGTGATCTGCATCGTTCCGCCTCCCGCAGGTCATCCAACGCTTTTGCGAGGTGCTGCCATACTCAGATTATGCAACAAACGTTGCATATCTACTAGCGATTCGCACAGGGAGATGCGCAAATGGACTCTGCGACGGTCACGACGCTCAAGGCGCTGATGGAGTGGGAAGGGCAGCGCAAGGCGCCGCCGCTGGGTTTCCCGAGGCTGCCCGATATCCCCGCCGCTCGCTATACCAGCGCCGATTTTCACGCGCTCGAACAGGAGCATATCTTCCGCAAATCATGGCTGTTCGCCGCGCATCTTGACGAGGTGCCCGAGCCCGGTAGCTTCATGCGCTGGAACAATGCGGGCGATCCGATCATCATCGTGCATGGCACGGATGGCGTGGTGCGGGCTTTCTACAACACCTGCCGCCACCGCGGCGCGCCGGTCGTCACCGCCGACAAGGGCTGCGCGCGGCGGCTGGTGTGCCCCTATCACGCCTGGACCTACAAGACCGACGGCACTCTGATCGGCGTGCCCGAACGGCAGGACTTCGTCGATCTCGACATGGCGACCCGGGGCCTGATCCCGGTCAGGTGCGAAATGTTCGGGAACCTCATCTTCGTCAATTTCGATGACGCTGCGCCGACCTTGCGCGACTGGCTTGGTGCAATTGCCGACGAGTGGGAGGAGTTCGGCTTTGACAAGCTGCGCCTCGCCGCGCGGCATTCCTTCGATCTCGCCTGCAACTGGAAGGTGGCGATGGAGGCGAACATGGAGGTCTATCATGTGCCCTTTATCCACCCCGACACGGTCGCGCCGCTGGTGGATGCGAAGCGCAATGTGAACCACCTCTACCCCCGCGGCCACGGCCGGATGCTTGCACCCCCGCCGCGCGAAATGCAGCGCGAGCACGTCCGGGCGCTGGAGAATGCGCCCAACTGGACCAGCATCGAAACCGTGGGCGAGCTGGGCCGCACCCATACGCAGAGCTACACGATCTTCCCCAATTGGGTTTCGCCGCTGTCGAACTACTTTGTCCCTCCGCTGATCTTCTGGCCGACCTCGCTGACCACGACCCGGCTGGAGCTGATCACCATGGCGCCAGACTGGGGCGATGGTGAGGCGCCCGACCTGTGGACCGTGCCTGACGAGACCGCTCCCAATGGCCGGGCGATGGCAAGGCTCATTCAGGAGGACACCCAGTTCGGCGAGGCGATCCAGCGTTCGATGGAAAGTCGCGGCTTCCAGAGCGTGCCCTTGAGCTATCAGGAATCGCGCATCTACTGGTTCCACCAGCACTGTGACCGGATGATCGGCATTGACGCGATCCCGCCCGAGCTGCGCGTGGAACAGGTGATCGGCGAGGAATGGGTCTCTCCCAACGATCCGCGTGTGGCCATGCTGGCGCCCGATGATCGGGAGGCCGCCCAGTAGACCGCGCAAGCCCGGATCGGCATTTCCCGCGCTATGGAATGGAGCAAAGTCAACCGCTGTCCGGCGAGAATTTGGCCAACTGGTCAAACCAGAAGTCACGATGAATCCACCTTCAAGCCGGCGCACATGAGACTGCGATTGGGGGTTTGCCCCATAGCCCGCGCAGCAAGACCCTGAAAAACGGCCCCAAACCGATATTTGTCCAATTCCGATTGACAGGCCTTACCAATATCAGTCATGGTAATGACCAATTGGAAAAACAAGTTGGAGAGATGTGTGATGGGGCGATTCGGGGTGTTGTTCGCAAGTGCGTCGATTCTGGCATACGCCAGCCCGGCGCTGGCCCAGGAGGCGGTCGATGAAGCGGTTGCAGAGGAAAGCGACAATGTCATCGTCGTGACCGCGCAAAAGCGCGAGCAGGACATCATCGAGGTGCCCGTTGCAGTCACGGCCTTTTCCGACACGGCGCTCCAGGCGGCCAACGTCAATGATTTTGCCGACATCACCCGGATTTCGCCGTCGCTGACGATCAACGGCGCAGCCAATAACAACGAGGCGACCATCGCCCTGCGCGGCATCGGTACCTTTTCATTCTCGATCAGCGTCGAGCCCAGCGTGTCGGTGGTGATCGATGATGTCGCGGTGGTTCAGCAGGGGCAGGCGTTCTCGAACCTTGCAGACATCGCCCGCATCGAAGTGCTGCGCGGGCCGCAAGGCAACCTGTTCGGCAAGAACGCTTCGGCCGGGGTCATCAACATCGTCACCAAGGCGCCGAGCGCCGATTTCACCGGCAATGTCGAAGGCGTGCTGACAACCGATGGCGAAACGCGGGTGAATGCCACCCTGTCCGGCCCGATCACCGACAGCATCGGGTTCCGGATCAACGGCTATTACGTCGACCGTGACGGTTACATCGACAATCTCCAGACCGGCAACAGCCTCAACGGGGAAGAAGGCTACGGCATTCGCGGCAAGCTGGTGGCAGAGCTGGGCGATGCCGAAGTCACGCTGATTGCGGATCACAGCGAGCGCGATGTGCTGGGCAATGCGGCCACCTATCTCACCTTGCCGGCTGGTGCGCAGTTCTTCGGCAATGCGTTTGACCGCAATGGCCTGGAGGTCGGTCCGGGCGCCAACACGGTCCGGTTCGACCGCGATCCCATTGCCAATAACGAACAAACCAGCCTGACCGGCAAGGTCGAGCTCGACCTCGGTTTTGCGACGCTGACATCGGTGACGGGTCTTCAGAACTGGGATTATCAGTTCGGGCAGGACGTCGATGGCACCAACCTGCCGCTGATCTTCCAGAGCGGTCCCTATGCATCCGAGCAATTCAGCCAGGAACTGCGCCTGACCTCGCCTTCGGCTGACGGGTTCGAATACATGTTCGGCCTGTTCTATGCCGACGCCTCGACCGACCGCAGCTTCGCGCGCGGGCCGCTGGCCGTGGCGGACTGGGATGCGACGGCGTCGACCACCAGCTACGCGGCCTTCACACAGCTTTCCTATGATGTGGGGCCTTACACGACGATCATCGGCGGCGGGCGGGTCAACCACGAAGAAATCGCCGTGCGGTTCGAGGATCGTGCGCGGCCGACACCGGTGACTTTCACCGGCGCGGATAGCGATACAGCAGCGACCTGGCGCGTCGCGCTCCAGCATTTCGTCGCACCGGATGTGAACGTGTTCGCTTCGGTGGCAACGGGATACAAGGGGCAGGCCTATGACGTGTCGACCGGCTTCACTGCGCGGCGGGCGTCCAACCCGGTCTCGGCTGAAACCAGCGTCGCTTATGAAATCGGCATCAAGGGCCGGGTGATCGACAACCGCCTGTCCTTCGCGCTGACCGGGTTCTGGACGGATTACAACGACTTTCAGGCCCAGAGCGCGGTCGTCACTCAGACCGAAGGCATCCTTGTCGAACTGAACAACGTCGGCAAGCTGCGCACGAAGGGGATCGAGTTCGAGGGCAGCTTCGAAGTCACTGACAGCTTCGATCTGACGGCATCGGTGGCCTATACCGATGCGCGGGTCCGCGAATTCGTCGGCGCACAGTGCTACCCCGGCCAGACTGCGGTGCAGGGCTGCGTGTTCAACGCGACGCTCAATCGCAACGTGCAGGACCTTTCGGGTTCGCGCCTCGCCAACTCGCCCGAGTTCAAGTACACTCTGGGCGCGGCCTATGACGCGCCGCTCGGCAGTTCATCCCTGGCGGTCTTCGCCAATGCCAATTACAACTGGCAGAGCGAAGTGACCTACGATCTGTTTGGCAACCCGCTGACGCAGCAGGACAGCTACGGCATCGTCAACCTCAATCTCGGCCTCAGGGATGAGGCGGATGACCGTTGGACGCTGACGGCTTTCGTCAACAACCTGTTCGATGTGCAATATGCAGCCGGCATCGCCGACAGTCGCAATTTCTTTGGCGGCAACATCGTCCTCACCCAGCAGCTGGCGCGCAACTTCGCCCGCTTTGCTGGCGTCAGGCTGAAGGTTGGTTTCTAAGGCTTCTCCTCCCCTCGCAGGCCGTTCCGGCGGGACGGCCTGCAACATTGTTCGGGACATTTCAGCCAAAGGGGCTCCTTAAGTGACGCTGCGCAAGTTGCCACTCAGGTGGTGGATCATCGGACTGGTCACGCTGGGCACGGTGCTCAACTATCTGGCCCGCGCCACGCTTTCGGTCGCTGCCCCGACCTTGACCGAGGAGATGGGCCTTACGACCGAGCAGTACAGCTATGTCGTCATGGCCTTTCAGGCGGCCTACACCGTCATGCAGACGGTCGCAGGAGCGGTGCTCGATCTGCTTGGGACCCGGTTGGGATTCTTCCTGTTCGCGGTCGGTTGGGCGCTTGCCAACATGGCGCATGGCTTTGCCACCGGATGGCAGGGGCTGGCGCTGTTCCGCGGCCTGCTCGGCGCGACCGAGGCGGCGGCGATCCCGGCTGGCACCAAGACCGTGGCGACATGGTTCCCGCCATCAGAGCGCCCGCTGGCGACCAGCGCCTTTCAGGTCGGCACCAGCTTCGGTGCGATCCTCGCCCCGCCCATCGTGGTGTTCTGCATTGTCACCTGGGGCTGGCAATCGGCCTTCATTGTGACGGGCGCGATGAGCCTTGTCTGGGCTGCCATGTGGTGGGTCGGCTACCGCGATCCGGACGATCATCCGCGGCTCACGCCGCAGGAACATGCCGTCATTCAGGGTGGGCGAGAGATCGAGGGAGACATGGGCGACAAACCGGCGACCCGGCTCGCCGTGGTCCGCTCCCGCGCCTTCTGGGCGATCGCAATCCCGCGGTTTCTGGCCGAGCCCGCGTGGCAGACCTTCAACTTCTTCATCCCGCTTTACCTCGTCGCGGTGTGGGATGTGAACCTTGCCGGCATCGCGGCGATGGCGTGGTTGCCATTCGTGGCCGCCGACCTCGGTTCGCTTGCGGCGGGCGTGCTGCCCCCGTTCCTGATCACCCGCGGCGCATCATTGGTCGCCTCGCGCAAGATCACCATGACCATCGGTGCGGCCTTGATGGGAGCGCTCGCCTTTATCGGCTGGGCGGGTTCGCCCGAGGTTGCGATTGCGCTGTTCTGCCTTGGCGGCTTCGCCCACCAGATGCTCAACGGCGCACTGTTGACCCTGTGCAGCGATGTGTTCGACCGCCGGGCGGTTGGCACGGCGAGCGGCATGGCGGGCACTTTCGCGTGGATCGGCGGACTGGGCTTCACCTACCTCATCGGCCAGAGCGCGGATGCCTATGGCTATGATCCCCTGTTCGCGGCGCTGGCGGCGCTCGATCTGATTGGTGCGGTTGTGTTGTGGAGCCTCCTGCGCACCCCTTCATCCAAACCCGAACCGGCTTCGGCCTGACACATATCGACCAAAAGAGGGATCAACATGCTCACCCGTTCGATCATCAAAGCCAGCCTGTCCTCGCTTGCCATATCGATGGCGCTGAGCGGCACAGCGCAGGCCGAAGGCGCTCCGGCGCTTGCCTGGATGACGCCCGAAATCGTTGCCGAGCAAGCCGCGGCCCCCGATGATGCCACCCGCGAGGCCATCGCCAATCGCCGCGCCCGGCTGCTGCTGGCGCAGATGAGCCTGCCCCAGAAGTTTCAGCAACTGACCGGCGCCAGGCCCGAAGTCCTGCCCGAACTGCCGCAATGCTTCGGCGCGCGCCATGTCAGCGGGATTGCCGAGCTTGCGATCCCGACCTTCCGCATCACCAATGGCCCCGTGGGGCTTGGGCAGAACGACTGCGTTTCTCTGGAAGTGGCCGATGTGCAGCTCAACATCCCCGGCTTCGGCGGGGTGTCGGCGGCCTATACCCACCCCAGTTCCGCCAAGGCGACCGCGCTGCCTTCGGCGCTGGGCGCGGCGGCTTCGTTCGACCCGGCGATCGCGGGGATGTATGGTGAGGTGATCGCCGCCGAGATGCACAATCTTGGTCTGCACGTGTTCGAAGCACCCGGCGTCAATCTGGCCCGCCTGCCGATCCTTGGGCGCAATTTCGAATATTTCGGCGAGGATCCCTATCTCAGCGGGGTGATGGCCGTGGCTGAAACCCGCGCGATCCAGTCGCAGGGGCTGATCGCGATGCCCAAGCACTTCGCCGCGAACGAGCAGGAAACCAACCGCATGACGATCCAGACTTCGGTGGATCGCCAGACGTTGAGGGAGCTTTACCTGCTGCCCTTCGAGATGGCGGTGAAGGACGGCAAGGCCGCTTCGGTGATGTGCGCCTACAATTTCGTGAACGGCCAGTCCTCCTGCGAAAGCCGCGAATTGCTGACCGACATCCTGCGCGGCGACTGGGGCTTTACCGGCTATGTCCAGTCCGATTTCTTCGCGATGAAGAGCACGGTGGCGACGCTGGCTAACGGCATGGATCACGAAATGCCACTTCCGATGCACTGGGCGCCCGGGAAGCTGGAAGCGGCGATTGCAGGCGGGGGCCTGAATGTCGGCCAGATCGATACCGCGCTGGAGCGGCGCTACACGCAGGCTTTCAAGGCCGGGATTTTCGACCGCCCGTTGACCCAGACTCCGATCGATTTTGCCGCCGGTGGGGCAAAGGCGCGCGAAATCGGCGCGCGGGCAGCGGTGCTGCTCCAGAACAATGGCGCGCTTCCCCTGGCTCTGGATAGCCGTTCGGTGGTGCTGATCGGCAAGGCAAGTCAGGTCTATGCCCAGCAGGCTGTTGCCGGGGGCGCAGTCGTGGGTGAGCCGATGGGAGCAGGCGGCGGCAGCTCCGATGTCGTGCCCGCCTACACCGTCTCGCCGGTGGAAGGCTTGCGCAAGGCGCTGGCAGAGGCCGGGAACACTGCCGCAAGCGTGAAGCTGGTGCTGGTCGACGATGCCAATCAGAGCGCCACGATCGATGGTGCAGCGACGAGTTTTGCCGAGGCTCTGGCCCTTGCCGCGGCTGCGGATTCGGTGGTGATCATGGCGGGCACCATTGCCGAGGAAGGCGCCGACCGTGCGACCTTCACCGACACTTCCGGCAAGGTTCTGGCCGCACCGCCTGCCACCGGCAATACGCTCGATTGGTATGCCCCCCGGTCGAACATCATCGCCACGAATGGCGAGACCAATCCTGCGCGCAACAGCGCCACCACAGCGATGATCGATGCCATCCTCGCGGCTCCTTCCGCGAACGGGGTGCCGATGCATGCCAAAACCGCGCTGGTGCTGAAGGACAATGCCGGCGTCGCCATGCCGCAGCGCCTTGTCGGCGCGGCGGGTCCGGCGATGGTCGAGGTGTGGTTCCCGGGGCAGGAGGACGGCAACATCGTGGCCGACGTTTTGTTCGGCAAGACCAATCCTTCGGGCAAGCTTCCGGTGACCATGCCGTTCGAAGGCAAGGGCTTTCTCGATCATCTCGGGCCGGCGCAGTTTCCGGGTGTGAGCCGCGCAGAGGACGGCCAGCAGGCCGTCACCTACAATGAGCAACTGGCCATCGGCTACCGCTGGTATGATACCCGCCCGGCCAGCCAGTGTCCGGAGATCGAAGGCCGCAACAGTTGTGTCGCTTTCCCCTTCGGTCATGGCCTGTCCTACACCAGCTTCAGCTACGCCGCGCCAACCGTCACCTTCGATCCGGCAAAGGGAGCGTGGCAGGCGCGCATGACGGTGACCAACACCGGGCAGCGCAGCGGAGCCGAGGTCGTGCAGGCCTATCTCACATTGCCTGCAAGCGCGGATACCATCGGCCACGCCCAGCCGCCGCGCCGTCTGGTCGGCTTTCAGCGGGTCGATCTGGCGCCCGGTGCCTCGGGCGAGGCGGTGATCACCATCGATCCGTCAGCCAGCAACCATCCGCTGAGCGTCTGGAGCGAGCGCGAGCGCGCATGGGTGCGGCCGCAGGGTGCGGTGACCGTGTGGCTCGGTTCCTCCTCGGCTCCGCGCGATCTGGTGAAGGCCGGAACGATCGATCAGTAAGGCAGAGGTCCCCGGCGACAGGCACAGCGCGCTTCGGCGGGCTGTGTCTGTCAGTCGCGGGGCGGGATGGCGCCGCGGCGCATGATCGTCCAGCCTGCCAGCCGGTGCCCCTCGGGGGCGGCTTCGGCATAGGACGCCCCGCCCAGCCGTGCGGCAAGATAGCCCGCATTGAAGGCATCGCCGGCGCCGCTGGTATCGACAGGGGCGAGGGTTTCAGCCGGGGCAAGGATGGTGCCATCGGGCAGCAGGCAGCCCTGCGCGCCCAGTTTGACCACGGTTTCCGCGCAGCCCAGACCCTGCCAATGGGCCGCGACGGCTGCGGCGTCGGCCGAGCCGCTCAGAGCGGCCTCGTCCTCCAGCGTCGGCAGGCCGATGGTCGCGCAGGCAATGGCCGCATCGCGCGCGGCGCGGGCTTCAGCCGGTGATGCCCAGAGGCGCGGGCGGTAATTGCCGTCGAACGCGATAATGGCCCCCCGTGCATGCGCCTGACGGGCCAGCAGCAGCAACCTCGCGCGTCCCTCCGGCGGCAGAATGGCGAGCGAGATCAGCGAGAAGGCGAGCAGATCGGCCGCCGCCGCCTGATCGATCAGGGCCCCGATGCCGTCGCAATCAAACAGGCGGCGTGCCGCGCTGTCGCTGCGCCAATAGGCAAAACTGCGTTCGCCCTGCGGGTCTGTGGCGATGGCATAGAGACCTGCGGAGCGTAGCGGATCGGTCAGCACCATGCCGGTGTCCAGCCCCTCAGCCGCCCAATCCCGCTTCATCTGCTCGCTGAACGGATCGGCGCCCAAAGCGGTCAGATAGGCGGTGGAGATCCCCCTGCGGGCGAGGTGGATGGCCGTGTTGAGCGTATCCCCGCCATAGCCCAGGCGCCATGCATCGCCGTCCTGCGACAGCTCCACCATCCCCTCACCGATGAAGACCGCGCGCACTGGTCTACCAGTTCCACATCGTGCCATCTTCCAGACGCGCAACCGGCAGGCAGGCCTGCTGATAAGGGTATTTGGCGGCCAGCGCCTCGTCGATATCGACGCCGTGGCCCGGGGTCTCGCCGCAATACATCATGCCGGCCTCGAAGCGGTAGTCATGCGGGAAGACCGCGTCGGTTTCCGGCGTGTGGCGCATATATTCCTGAATGCCGAAATTGGGCACCCAGGTGTCGAAATGCAGCGCCGTGCCCATCGTCACCGGCGAAAGGTCGGTGGCGCCGTGACAGCCTGTGCGCACCTGATAGAGGCTGGCCAGATCGGCGATCCGGCGCAGGTGGGTGACCCCGCCCGCCCCCACGATGGTGGCGCGGATATAGTCGATCAGCTGGTTCTGGATCAGATCCTTGCAGTCCCAGATGGTGTTGAAGATCTCGCCCACCGCCAGCGGCGTGGTGGTGTGCTGGCGGACCAGCTTGAAGGCCTCCTGGTTTTCCGCCGGGGTGCAATCCTCCAGCCAGAACAGCTGGTAAGGTTCGAGCATCTTGCCAAGGTTCGCCGCCTCCTGCGGGGTGTAGCGGTGGTGCCCGTCATGCAGCAGGTGGTGGTCGAAACCATAGGTCTTTCGCAGTTCCTCGAACAGCTTGGGCACATAATTCAGTGCCTTGCGCGTATCCCATCCGGTGACGCTGGGCAGGCGCGCATCGGCGGGCTCGTAATACAGATCGCCGCGGCCCACACCATAGGCATCCTTGATCCCCGGCACCCCGGTCTGCGCGCGGATCGCCTTGTAACCCATGTCGATATAGCGGCCGACCGCTTCGAGCGTATCGGCAATGTCGCTGCCATTGGCATGACCATAGACCATCACCCCGTCCCGGCTGCGGCCACCCAGTAGCTGGTAAAGCGGCATCCCGGCCATCTTGGCCTTGATGTCCCACAGCGCAACGTCGACCGCGGCGATGGCGCGCATCGTCACCGGCCCGCGCCGCCAATAGGCCCCGCGGTAGAGGTATTGCCAGATATCCTCGATCCGGCGCGGGTCCGTCCCGATCAGGCATGGCACGACATGGTCTTCCAGATAGGAGACCACTGACAATTCGCGCCCGTTCAGGGTTGCATCGCCGATGCCGTAAACGCCCTGATCGGTCTCGATCTTGAGCGTGACGAAGTTCCGGCCCGGACAGGTGACGATCACCTTGGCTGCTACAATCTTCATGACTTTGCCTTGAACTGAGACGAGAATGGAGCATGGTTCTTGACCAATCCATATTGGTCTGTCAAGTTGGTCAAACAGATTTTGGAAAGAGGTAATGATGGTTGAGGCTGCCCCTCACGCACGGCTCTATATGCTGATCGCCGGAAAGCTGATTGGCGACCTGTCCTCGGGCAAATACCCGGTCGGGGCCAAGCTGCCTGCCGAGCGTGAGCTTTCCACGATGTATGAAGTCAGCCGTCCGGTGATCCGTGAAGCGATCATCGCACTTGAGGTGCGCGGGCTGGTCGAGGTCAAGGTTGGATCGGGAGTCTATGTCCGCGCGCTGCCCGATCAGGCCGAATCGACCTCCTACAACGTCACAGCGATAGAGATTACCGAGGCTCGCCTGCTAATCGAGGCCGAGGCGGCCGCGTTGGCGGCAACTCAGATCACCGATGATGAAATCGCCCGGCTCGATGAACTGGTCGAGCGGATCGAGGCGGAAAACAACGACCCGCTCGGCACCGAGAAGGCCGACCGCGCGTTCCACCTCGCGATTGCTGCCGCCAGCCGAAACAATGCCCTGCTCGAAGCGGTCGAACGTCTGTGGCAACTGCGCAGCATCTCGCCCGAGGCGGCGCTGCTCCACGAAAAGGCGCGCACCGCGAACATCAAGCCGGTGGTGGACGAGCACGCGGCGATTGTCGGCGCGCTCAAGCAGCGCGATCCGGCGGCCGCCCGTGGGGCAATGCGGGCGCATCTGTCGCAGGTGCTGGAAAGTCTGCTGTTCGCCACCGAAGAGCGCGCCATCGCCGAAGCGCGGCGGTCGGTTCAGGCCAATCGCGATCGCTTCAACCGCGTCACTGCCTGACACCGGAGCCGCTCCCATGCCCGCCAGGCCGCTTGTGCTCCACCCCGATCGCCTGTTCCCGTCCGATCCGGCCACCCGCGCTATCGCGCGCTCGCTGTATCAATCGGTCAAGGACCTGCCGATCATCAGCCCGCACGGACACACCGATCCCGAATGGTGGGCAACCGACGCGCCATTTGGCAATGCCAGCGAATTGCTGCTGCACCCGGATCATTACGTGTTCCGGATGCTCCATTCGCAGGGCGTTCCGCTTGAGGCGCTGGGCATCCGCAACCCCGGCGCTGATCCGCGCCAAAGCTGGCGGCTGTTTGCCGAACGCTATCACCTGTTCCGGGGCACGCCGTCGCGGATGTGGCTCGACTGGGTGTTTGCGCAGAGCTTCGGGATCGAGGTTCAACTTGGTGCCGACACGGCAGACCACTATTTCGACACCATCACCGCCGCGCTCGCAACTCCGGCCTTCCGCCCGCGCGCGCTGTTCGAGCGGTACAACATTGAGGTAATCGCGACCACTGAAGGCCCGCTTGACGATTTGCGTCACCACCAGACGATCCGCGACAGCGGCTGGGGCGGGCGGGTGATTACGGCCTATCGTCCCGATGCGGTGATCGATCCCGAGTTCGAAGGCTTTCGCGACAACCTCGCGCGGCTGGGCGAAATCACCGGCGAGGATTGTTTCAGCTGGCAGGGCTATCTGGTCGCCCACCGCCAGCGGCGCGCGTTCTTTGCTCAGATGGGCGCGACCTCGACCGATCACGGGCACCCCAGCGCTTGCACCGCCGACCTGTCGACAGCCGAGGCCGAGGCGCTGTTCGCCCGCGTCACCCGCGGCGATACCAGCCCGGCCGATGCCGAGCTGTTCCGCGCTCAGATGCTCACCGAAATGGCGGGCATGAGCGTGGATGACGGGCTGGTGATGCAGCTGCATCCCGGGGTCTATCGCAACCACAATCCGGCCGTGTTCGAACGCTTCGGGCGCGACAAGGGCGCCGACATTCCGCTGCCCTGCGAATATGTCCACGCTCTGCGCCCCTTGCTGGCGAAGTATGGCAACCACCCCGATTTCAGCCTGATTGTCTTTACGCTCGACGAGACCACCTATGCCCGCGAACTGGCACCGCTGGCGGGGCACTATCCGGCCCTGAAGCTGGGCCCTGCATGGTGGTTCAACGACAGCCCCGAAGGGATGCGCCGTTTCCGCGAGATGACCACCGAGACGGCGGGCTTCTACAACACGGTCGGCTTCAATGACGATACCCGCGCCTTCCTGTCGATCCCGGCGCGCCATGATGTCGCGCGGCGGATGGATTGCGGGTGGCTGGCACAGCTGGTGGCAGAACACCGCATGGGTGATGACGAGGCCGCCGAACTGGCGGTCGATCTTGCCTACAACCTCGCCAAGCGGGCCTACAAGCTGTGAGACTGACCGCAGCCAGCGCCGCCCGTCTTCCTGCCGATGTCAGCCATCCCGCCTATGACCGCGATGCGCAGGCGCGCGGGATCGTGCATTTCGGGCTCGGCGCTTTCACCCGCGCACATCAGGCCGCCTATACCGATGCCGCGATGGGTCTGGGCGACCGCGACTGGATGATCACCGGGGTGTCCCTGCGCTCGGCCGCGGTGGCGCAGCAGCTGAACCCGCAAGATGGGCTTTATCTCATAGCGGAACGCGGAGCTGACGGGGCGCGCTATCGTCTGGGTGGCGCGATCCGGGACGTCCTGACCGCCCCGCACGACAATCAGGCCGTGATCGCGGCGATTGCCGATCCGGCGACCCGGATCGTCAGCTTTACCGTCACCGAAAAGGGCTATTGCCGCGCCGCAGACGGAACGCTCGATCCGGTGCTGGCGGGGCAGGGCAGCTTCTACCCGCTGGTCACTGAAGGCCTGCGCCAGCGCCGCGCTGCCAGAGCGAGCGGGGTAACGCTGCTGTCTTGCGACAACCTGGCGCATAACGGCGCGGTGCTGGAGCGGCTGATGCGCCAGTATCTGGATGCCCATGCGCCTGACCTTGGCGATTGGTTCGCTGCGGCCTGCACCTGTCCTTCGACCATGGTCGATCGGATCGTGCCTGCCACCACCGAAGCCGACCGCGCCGCCGCGGCTGCCGACACGGGGGTGGAGGACTCGGCGCTGGTGGTGACCGAGCCTTTTACGCAGTGGGTGATCGAGGACCGCTTCGCCGCCGGCCGCCCGCGCTGGGACGCGGCGGGCGCGCAGCTTGTCAGCGACGTCACCCCCTATGAAACCGCCAAGCTGCGGATGCTCAACGGGGCCCATTCGCTGCTTGCCTATTGCGGGCTGAAAGCCGGCTACGCCTTTGTCCATGAAGCGATTGGCGATCCGGCGCTGCGTGCCGAGGTCGAAGCCCAGATGCGCGATGCCGCAGCCACGATTGCCGTGGCTTCGGGGCAGGACCTTTCGGCCTATGCCACCGCGCTGATCGCGCGCTTCGGCAATCCCGCGCTCAACCACAGGCTGGCCCAGATCGCGATGGATGGCAGCCAGAAGCTTCCGCAACGCTGGCTCGAAACGCTTGCCATCCGTCAGCGCGCGGGGGAGCAATGCCCGGCCATCCTTCATGCGATTGCCGCTTGGATAGGGCACCTTCGCGGGCAGAATGGCACGGTTGACGATCCGTTGGCGGCCGATCTTCTGGCCGCAGCGACTAGCCCGGAGCCGGTGCAGGCGTTGTTCGGTCAGGAGGGGCTGCTGGCATCCTCGTGGAAACCGACCGCGTCCGACACGGCGGCGATCATGTCAGCCTTGCGCTGATCAGTCCGGCCGAAAGTGCTCTAATCCTCGACGTGCCGGAACAGCGCGCGGTTGCGCCTTGCTGGACCTGCGATCGTATCGGGCCGCTTCCACTGAAGCCGCGTCGCGCGGTCCTGTGCGGCCTCGCGCTGTCGCTGCATGAAGGCGCGCAGCAGAGCGCGGTCCGTGCGCACATCGAAGGCTTCCAGCAGATAATCGCCCGTTCTGACCATTTGTGCCCGCGTTGCACGGCGCATTTCTTCGAGCACAGCAGAATGCGCGGGGTTGCCCGCCAGATTGATCAGGCAATCGGGGTCAACCTTCAGGTGGCACAATTCTTCCACCGGGGGCGACAGATAGTAATCGAGCCGCACCCTGACCGCCGCATCTTTGGGCGCGTGCCGGAGCATCTGCTTGAATGACGCGTGGTTCATGTCGTCGTTTTTCAGCGCGTGTTCCCCATCGGACCAGGCGTTGAAGACATAGGCCCAATCGCGGCCAATGGTGCCGCGCATCGGGACCGGATAGCCTCGGGCGTTCTCGTCGAAGCTGCCGAACACATAGTCACGCGGCGGCGCATCCGCGTTCAGCAACGAGCGTCCCGTATAGTCGTGCCCGGTGGGCATGGGGATCCCGGCTGCTTCAAGAATGGTCGGCATCACATCGATCGCAGCGACCAGATCGCTTGACACACGGCCGGGCGCAATCCGCCCGGGCCAGCGCATTACCAGCGGCGTGCGCAGCCCATTGTCGTAGACAGACGATTTGGCGAAGGGGAAGGGCATCCCGTGATCGGAAAGAAAGATCACCAGCGTCTCTTCCTCCAGCCCGCTTGCGGCAAGGGCCGCCATGACCGCGCCAAAGGTGTCGTCGGCGCGCTTTACCGAGTTCTGGTAATTGCGCACGTCGGCTCTGATACCGGGCAGATCGGGGAGAAAGGCGGGCACGCTGACTTCGTGTTCGGCGATGATCCGGCTCGGGGCAAAGGCGTCTGCGCCAGCGGCGGTTGCCTCGGGATCGTTGAAGTTCGGCTTGTGCGGATCGGCGATGTTGACGACCAGATAGAAGGGCCGGTCCGCACGGCGCGCGGTGCCAAAAAAGCGCGCCGTTGTCTGGCCGATCAGCGAAGCGGAGTGCTTGCGCACGCCCCCGAAATTCTCCTGAACATCCCAGTATTTGCGGCTGTCTGGCGAAGGATTGGTATCGGCTGGTTTGCCGATGATCCCGGTGAAATAGCCGTGCTTGCGCAATTCGGTCGCCAGCGACGGCGTATCGGTATCGTCGATGTAGAAGAACCCCGTCGCCCCGGACTGCTGCGGCGTCAGCCCGGTCTGGAGCGCCACGCGGGAGGGCGAACAGTTGGAGGCCGCCACATAGGCCCGCTCGAAGCGACGACCGCTGCGGGCAAGCGCGTCGATATGCGGGGTGATCCCTGCGATCGGCGCGCCGAAGGCACCGACCGAGTTCCAGCCCATGTCATCGACCGTGACGAGAAGAATGTTGGGGCGCCGCGGTGTCGGTTCCCCGGCCAGCGCCAGCGCGCTGCCGATCAGGGCCGCAAGCACGGCCACAACCCTCGCGAGCCATTTCACTGCCATCAGCCGCCAAGTCGCGGCATGGTCTGAGCGAGCGCGTCCATCTTCTCGAAGCCCGATTCCTTGAGCAGTTCAAGCCCCCGCGCCCGGAAGGCATCGCGGCCCGGCAGCGCGCCGGTATCGCGGCACGACTGCGCGACGAAGGCCTTCATCTCGGCCAGCCAGGTCTGGTGCAGCGCATAAAGCGCGCGCTTGCGCCCGCTCTCGTCGATCAGCGACATCTCCTTCGAGGTGCCGTTTTCGGCATACTCGTTGTTGTACATCTGCCAGATCAGCGCAAACGGCAGGTCGAGCGCAAGGGCGCTCTGCATGACGAAGCGGCTCTTCATGTATTGCTGCTTCACGGTCAGCGGCTTGGACTTGTCCGCATGGTAGCCGTATTCGCCGATGAACACGCGGCGCTTGAACGGCAGGCCTTCCTTGGGCGGCAGCTGGCCTTCGAGATAGGCGAGCGTCTGTTCCAGCGGCTGCCGGATCGACATCAGATCGGGCTGGGGCGATTGCTTGATCGCTTCGTAGGCCGAATAGGACACCAGATCGGGATTGGCCTCGGGCAAGACCGAAAGCGCGATGCTGGCGCGGCCCGCCACGGCCTTCTTGACGAGGTTGACTTCGATATAGTGGTAAACCGCCACATCCTTGTGCGCGACCTTGGCGCGGGCTGTGTCGATCGCGAGCTGGCGGATCTTCATCCAAGCGATCATTCCGGCGACTGCGGTGGGCGAGGGATCGGCCTCGCGGTTCTGGCGGCCGAGCAGTAGCCAGTCGCCCTCCCAATTGCCGAGCATGAAGACCTTGCCGGTGCCGGAATAGCGTTCCAGCAGCCACGCGGTCAGGGCATACATCTCGTCGTAATATTGGCGCGCCTCGGTCATATCGACCCCGTCGCGCCAGTTGGCCCCGGTGAAGGAATGGACCCACGCCTGATAATAGGCGAAGTCCATATCCAGCGCCTGCTGGATCGCGGGCGCGCCTTGCACATATTCCAGCGTGGACTTGGCTTTGCGGGCGGCCCCTTCCGAACCGTAATTGGGCGCGGCCCCCTGCGCGAGGGAGATCTTGAGCAGGTTCGATCCCATGCCCTGCACATTTTCAGCCTGTTCGATCAGGCGGTTGCCCTTGGTGTGCTGGTAAGGGCCGCCGATCGCCTGGGTGGCCAGTACGTAATTGTAGTTGCGCGCCGCCGCATCGGGATCGGCAGAACAGCTCGCTTGCGACTGGGCGAGGGCCGGGGCGCCGGCGATCATCGCCAGCGCCCCGGCACCTCCCAGCCACATGGCGGTCTTGCACAACCTTGCCGCGATGCGCACGCTCCCCATCAGAAGCTCACCTGCACGCCGAAATTGAACCGGCGTCCGGCCAGCGACACGTAGTTCACCAGCTGTTCGTACTTGAGGTAGCGGAAGGTGCCGGTGTTGGTGAGGTTGGTCGCATCGGCGGTGAAGCGCAGGTTGCGGTTGACGATGAAGCGCGCCGCAAGATCCAGTTGCCCGCGGGCTGCCTCGATCTCGGGCAGGGCTTCGGGCCGACCAAAGCCAAGCTGCACGACCTCGCGCCGGGTGAAGGCCGAACGCCAGTTATAGGCAAGGCGCAGGTTGAACGTCTTGTCGTCGTAATAGGCGCTGGCGTTCCAGGTGTATTTCGAAAGGCCGCGCCGACCGATCGGATCGCCTTCCTGATCGCGCAGGTCGCTCTTTTCGTCGATGAAGGTGAAGTTGCCTGTCACCCCGAGATGGCGCAGCACGCCCGGCAGATAGGTGAAGGCATGGGCCCCGCCCACTTCGACACCCTTCAGCTTGGTTCCGCCGAAATTGCCGAAGGTGGTGACGGAGAACACCTCGCCGTTGATGTCGCGCGCCGTGGGAATGGGGTCGCGGAAAATCGTGGTGTCGATGTTCTTCATGAAGGCCGCAACCGACAGGAAGCTGCCCTTGTCATAATACCATTCGAACGAGGCATCGAAATTGTCCGACCGCACCGGATCGAGGAACGGATTGCCCGCCACCCCGAAGCCGGCAAAGTTCGGGTCAACGTCCGAACGGGTCAGTTCCAGTCCCGGCGAGATCTGGGTCAGGGCCGGCCGCCCGATCGTGCGCGAATAGGCGAAGCGGGCGATGACCTGCTTCGACAGCCCGAAATTGAGGTTCGCGGTCGGCAGCCAGTCGTCATAGGTGTTGTCGAAGGTGACGATGCTGTAGCTGACCGGCGTGCCCGGATTGATCAGATAGCCCGACGAGGTTGTCTCGGTTTCGACATAGCGCAGACCGACATTGCCGAACATCGACACATTGCCGAGATCGGTCTGGAAGTTGGCCCGCAGATAGCCCGCGAGCGTCTTTTCGGTGACGCTGAAGCGTTCGTCCTCGACCTCGTAGAAGCCCGAGCCCGAGGCCGGGTTGACCGCACGGATATCGAACAGGTTGAAGTATTCCGCGACGCTCGCGATGTCGCAACCGGCGGTCGATCCGAAGGTCATCGGCAGGTTGCCGCCGAAACGCCTGAGGATGTCCGGATTGCCCGCGGTGGTCAGGCAGCTGCTGAGGAAAGTCGAAGTTGCCGCAGCGCCGGTGTTGGTGGTGTTGGCCGGGTTGAGCGGCACGGCCCACACGTTCACCGCCTGCACCGGATCACGCACGCCCTGACCCGCGATCGCGGCGATGCTGCCGCCTTCGTTGGGGTTTTCGTAGCGCGCCCGTTCGAAGCCACGCTCGGCCCAGCGGAAACCGGCCTGAAACGACTGGAAGAACCCGCTGTCGACATCCCATGTGGCATCGAAGCGCAGCGAATCGTCCGTGTTCTCGGTGTCGGCCGCGTTGCGCTGGAATTGGCGGTAGCGATAACGGGCGTAGCTGAGATCGCCGGGGTTGAGCACCACCAGCTGATCCTCGGGCACCACCCCATTCACCCCATAGGCGGTCGAGGGGAAGGGGTTTTCATAGAATGTGACGTTGGGGATCTTGTTATCGCCAAGCTGGAAGTCGACGATGTTGTAGAAGTCCTGCGCGTTGAACACCGGGGCGGTGCCGCCCTGTTGCTCGATGCTGGCGCTCAGCTGCCCGAAATTGAGCGTCGTTGCCTTGCCCCGCGAGGTGGTGCCCTTCACATAAAGTGAAAGGTTGGACGTCACATCCCACGTGGCTTCGGCGGAATATTGCTGGGACTCGCGCGAGACATCGTTGATCGAGGGCGCCGCACCGACGCGGGTGGTGAAGGATGCCAGCCGTCCGCCGGTGAGGACATAGACATCACCAAAGCCCGCAGAGGTGCCAAGCTGCTCGAACGTGGCAGCCGGACCGCCGACCAGAATGCCCGACCGCGGAATGTTCGCGACGATGTTCATGTTCGCGCCGGTCAGGCTTTCGTTCAGATCGGTGAGCACCGCATCGAAACGAATGTCGAGATTGGAGGCGGGCTTCCACTGGAGCGTTCCGTTGAACGACTTGCGGGTATCGTCACGCACACGCTCAGACACGCCAAAGGCACCGGGAATGTAATAGACGTCGTTGGCATCGCTCAGGCCATCGCCGTTGGCATCGTCGAAGGCATAGCGATAGGGGTTGGGGCGTGAACCCCCGCCGGTCGCATTGGGAATCGTGGCGAGCTGGAAGAAGTTGTAATTGGCGGCCGACTGGTTGGCGCCCTGACTGGCAGGCGGATCGATATTGCCGATCTTGCGCGTCCAGATTCCGGGCGCGTCGATCACCTCGTTGCCGCCATAGACATAGGCGTAGCTGGCAATTTCCTTGTAGCCGACATTCATGATCACCCCGAAATCGCCGAGCGGCGTGTCGAGGAATTTCTTCTGCACAAACAGGTTGCCGTCCTGGCGGCTGAGATCGCCGACTTCGGCAAACTTGGCAGTGCCGGTGGCATTGACGATCAGGTCGCGCTTGCCCTTCAGGGGCGCACGGGTCTGAAGGTTGATCGTCCCGCCAAGCGAGCCTTCGATCTGATCGGCGGTCAGCGCCTTGAGGATTTCGACCCCGGCGAAAAGTTCGGCCGGCAGATCCTGGAAGTTGACGCTGCGATCATTGCCCTGACTGAGGTCGACATCGCCGGTGCCCGAAGCGATCGCGCCGTTGATGGTGACATTGTTTTCGGACAGGCCGCGCACCTGCACCTGCCGCCCTTCGCCGTCATTGCCGCGGTTGACCTGCACCCCGGTGATGCGCTGGAGCGCTTCCGAGATGTTGTCATTGGCAAGCTGGCCGATGTCTTCGGCGTTGATCACATCCTTGATCTCGGTCGCGCTGCGCTTGTCATCGATCGCGGTTTCGATCGATTGGCGCACGCCGGACACAACGATCACGTTTTCCGCTTCTTCGGCCGGTTTGCCGGAGAGTGCGGGCGCGCTGTCCTGAGCGGCAGCCGGGCACCCCAGAGCCATGGCGCCGACGATCATGGCCAGTCTTGATCCTGACGCGACCAGATGCTGTTTCATGTCTTCACTCCCCCAGCCGTCATCTTCGGCTTTCTCGAATTCTGTTATCTGTGAAGGCTGCCGAGCTTTAGGCGGAGCGATGATCCGTCGCGGATCGCGCGATCCGCGGCGGAAACAGTCCGCATTCTCCTCACCCTCGGCTCTTAGACTACACCCACCATTTCGCCTTAGTAAAGAAAATTGTTTCATTTAAATTGGAGAAGCTTGGGCCGTTTGCCTGCCTCAGCATGACATGGGGGCAAAGCGAATCTGCGGAAATCCCGACCGCAGGGGGCACAAAGAGGCGGGCGGGGTGCAGTGCACGCATTCTGGCTTGACCGGCCGCCTCATCTATAAATAAAATGCTTTTCGTAATTAAGGCGGGCCGACTCGCCGGGAGAGAGGGTTTATGGTCTGGCTGCGGAAGGCTCTTGCCGTCCTTTGTATTCTTGCAGCGGTAGCGCTTCCGGGCATGCCTCGGGCCCAGCAGGCAAAAGAATCTGCCGTACTGGCCGGTCCGGTCAATGTCGCCATGCCGCCTCTGGGCATTGCGCTGCGCAAGGACCTGTCACAGCCGCTGGCCTTATCGGGAGACTGGACGCTCAAGGGCTGGGTCAAGGTCGCTGATGGCTCTGGCGGCCCGCGCATGATTGCCGCTCTGGTCGATGAAAAAGGGGGCGAGCTTGTCGCCATTGGCGTGACCGAGGGGCGGATCTTCGCCGCTGTGGCAGGCGCGCCGGGTGTGTCGGCCGGGAAAGTCAGGGCCGGCGAATGGCAGTTGCTCACGCTGGCCTCGCAATCTGGCAGGCTCGTTCTCACCGTAGGCGGCGCAGCGCCCGTTCAGGTCGGCGGCCTGCCCGCATCATCGGCAGTCGCGCTTGTCCTGGCACCGCGCAAGGCCGGGCGCGAGATGTTTGGCGGCGCTGTCGCCAGTCTTGCGGTTTGGCAGGGCTCTCCCGAACAGGCTGCGCGCATGGTTTGGGCGACGCCCGACGAGCGCCTCATGCAGTTCGAAAACGCGAGCCCCACATGGCCCTTGCAGGTCAAGCAGCAGATGGGGATGACCGGGCCGCAGGATCAGGCGACCCTGCCGGTCAGCCGTGCGCCCGCTTCTGCACCCGCACTTGCGGCCAAACCGGCACCTGCCTCGCCGTCGCTTGCCCCTGTTGATGCAGATCGCTGGGTGATCGGCGCATGGCGCCTTGCCGCTGCACCCGATGTCGCGGCATCCCCGGAAACGATTGCGCAGCCGGGCTTCGATGCCAGCACCTGGCTGCCTGCAACGGTGCCCGGCACCATCCTTGCCACCTATGTCGCCAACGGCATCTATCCCGACCCCGCGCATGGCCTGAACAATCTGCTGATCCCCGACAGCCTCAGCCGACAGGATTACTGGCTGCGCACCGAGTTCGTGCGACCTGACAGCGGCGCGCGCGGTCTTCAGGCGATCACCTTTGCGGGGATCAATTACGCCTCCGAAATCTGGGTCAACGGCGAGAGGCTGGGCGCGACCGAAGGCGCCTTCACGCGGGGGCGCTTTGTCTTGCCCGCACGCTTTGCGGCAGGCGATCGCATCGCGGTGGCCGTGCGGGTCTCGCCGCCGCCCCATCCCGGCTTGCCGCATGAAGAATCGCTCACCGCCGGGCCCGGCCAGAACGGCGGCGCCATGACTATCGACGGGCCGACCTTCGCCGCCAGCGAAGGGTGGGACTGGATACCCACCGTGCGCGATCGGAACACCGGCGTTTGGCAGGATGTGGCGCTGGAGGCATCGGGCGAGGTCCGGCTCGGCGATCCGCATGTCAAAACCGTCCTTCCGCAGGCGGACAATTCGCTTGCCGAACTGACCTTCACCGTCCCCGTGATCAATGACAGCGCAGCTCTTCGCGCTGTCGAGGTCGAAGTCCGCTTCGGCGATGTCACCTTGCGTCAGAACGCGCAGGTCGCGCCGCAATCGCGTGCAGCAATCCGCTTTGCGCCTGACGCCTTCCCCCAGCTGCGCATCCGCAACCCTGAATTGTGGTGGCCTAACGGCTATGGCGCGCCCAAGCTTCACGATCTGGCGATTGCCGTCCGCACTGACGGGGGGCTGAGCCATTCCCGCAAGGTCCGCTTTGGCATCCGCGAGGTGAGTTACGAGCTCTCCCTTGTTGATGACGCCGAACGCTTGCAGCGCGTTGCGGTATCGCCGGCACGCAGCGGCGGCGAACAGCTGCTCGATGTGGCGCACAAGGCGATCCGCAAGGTCGAAGGCGGCTGGGCTGTCAGCCTGGCGCGCGATGCGACCGGATCGGCGGCGCTCGCACCGGTCGGGGATGCCGCGCTCACGCCGCATCTCCTGCTCAAGGTCAATGGCGTCCCGATTGCCGTGCGCGGCGGGAACTGGGGCATGGACGACTGGATGAAGCGCGTCTCGCGCGAGCGGATGGAGCCTTTCTTCCGCCTCCACCGCGAAGCCAACGTCAACACCATCCGCAACTGGATGGGCCAGAGCACCCAAAGCGTGTTTTTCGAGCTGGCTGACGAATATGGCCTGCTGGTGCTCAACGATTTCTGGCTGTCGACCCAGGATCACAATGGCGAACCCGGTGACAGTGCGCTGTTCCTTGCCAATGCGGCAGACACCGTCAGCCGGTTTCAGCACCACCCCTCGATCGCACTGTGGATCGGCCGCAACGAAGGCGTGCCGCCACCCGTTCTCAATGCGGGGCTCGAAAAGCTGGTCCGCACGATCGATGGCACCCGCGCCTATCTGCCCAATTCGCGCGATGTGAACATGGCGAACAGCGGCCCGTGGAACTACCAGCCGCCCGAAGCCTATTTCACCCGCATCGGGCGCGGCTTTTCGACCGAGGTGGGCACGCCCTCCTTCCCGACGCTGGAAACCTTCAAGGCGATGATGCCGCCCGAGGACCAGTGGCCGATCAGCGACGCCTGGGCCTATCACGACTGGCATCAGGGCAAGGCCGGCGATGTCGCCAGCTTCATGAGGGCGATGCAGAACCGGCTGGGCGCACCGAGCGATCTCGAAGATTTCGAAAGCAAGGCGCAGTTGCTGAATTACGAATCGCACCGCGCGATCTTCGAAGGGATGAACGCCGGGCTGTTTACCCGCCATTCCGGGCGGCTGCTGTGGATGACCCATCCCGCCTGGCCGAGCACTACCTGGCAGATATACAGCCACGATTATGACACCCATGCAGCCTTCTTCGGCGCGAAGAAGGGATCGGAGCCGGTGCATGTGCAAGTCAATCTGCCCGATCGCACCGTCGTGGTGGTCAACAGCCTCGGCACACCGATTGCAGATGCAAGGCTGCGGGTCCGCAGCTTTGCCCTGGACGGCACGCTTCTGGATGAACGGACAACCGCACTTACCGCGGGCGCCTATGCCGTCACGCCCGCCGGAGAGGCTGTTCCCGATGCTGCATTTGCGCGCACGCCGGTGGTTCTGACCAAGCTTGAACTGCTCGGCCGCGACGGCGGCACGCTCAGCGAGAACCTCTATTGGCTGGCGCGCGAGCCGGAGGCCTATCGCGCCATATCTGCGATGGAGAAGGCGGCAATAGGCATCACGGCGCGCCGGCTTGCCGATGATGGCGCAGAGCAAGTGGTCGAGGCGACCCTGACCAATCCGGGCAGCCAGCCTGCGCTGCTGGTCAAGCTCGGCGTTCTCGATGCGGCAGGCAAGCGTGTGCTGCCCGCCTATTGGAGCGACAACTACGTCTCGTTGCTGCCGGGCGAGACGCGCGTGGTTACGATCCGTGCCCCGCTTTCGGTCGCAGTGCCGGTGCAGATCGGGGTGCGCGGGTGGAATGTCGAACCGGCCACGACGAAGGTGATGCCGTGATGATCGGGCAATCTGGGGGGAGCTGGTAATGGCGGAAACTTTGCTGGCGGGCGTTGAACTGGGCGGGACCAAATGCGTCTGCGTGCTCGCCACCGACAGGGGCGAAATCCTTGCGCAGGAACGCATCGATACCCAAGCGCCCGCTATCACCCTGCCGCGGATCCGGGCGATTCTGGACCAGTGGTTCCAGGCGGACCATTCCATCGGAGCGCTTGGCCTTGCCGCGTTCGGTCCGATCGATGTCGACCATGGATCGCCCCATTGGGGAAGCATCGGGCAGACACCCAAGCCCGGCTGGACCGGGGTCGATCTTGTGGCGCCGCTGACCGACGGGCTCGGCGTTCCGGTTGCGCTGGATACCGATGTGACTGGCGCTGCGCTTGCAGAAATGCGGTGGGGTGCGGCAGCGGGGCTTTCGGATTATGCCTATGTCACTGTCGGCACCGGCGTAGGGGTTGGCCTCATCGCTGGCGGTAAGCCGATCGGCGGTTTCGGACATGCCGAGCTTGGCCATATGCGCATCGCCCGGATGCCCGGCGATGCCTGGCCGGGCTCCTGCCCCTATCATGGCGACTGTGTCGAAGGTCTTGCGGCTGGCCCGGCGATTGTCGCGCGGTCGGGCAAGCACGCCAGCCTGATCGCGGTCGATGACCCGATCTGGCAGCTTGTCGGGCATGCCATTGCGCAGATGCTGCACAACATCGTGCTGACCGCCACGCCGCGCCGGATTTTCCTCGGCGGCGGCGTGATCAGCGCCCAGCCGCAGCTGTTTCCGATCATTCGCCGCGAATTGGTGGCGAGCCTTGCCGGATATGTCAGCTCGCCCGTGCTCGACCGGATCGACGAGTATGTCGTCCCGCCCGGTCTTGGCACTTTGGCAGGGCCGCTTGGCCCGATCGCGCTGGCCGCTTCCCTCGCCCCGCTGGAGGCCCGGCAACCGGCCTCGGTCACCTGAACCCTAGGCGTCGATCTTCATCAGCGCGGTGCGGTTAGGCAGGAAGCGGCTGGAGAACGGCAGGATCGCTGCGCCGATGGCAGCGGCATCCTCGGCCAGCTCAGCGCGGCGGACCGGCGCGCGGGCCGGGAGCGACAGCCCCCTGTGGCGAATGTTGAGCGCAAGTCGATCGCACAACTGATCGACAAGCCCCGTCGGCAACCGTCCGCCGATAAAGATCGCGTCGGGATCGATCACGGCGTTGATCACCATCAGCGGGTCGGTGAGCAGATCGGCCGCCTTTTCGACCCACTGCGTTGCCGCTTCGATGACAGCGGCATCACGCCAGTCGGCCGCCGCCGGATCGGGAAAACCGGCCTGCGCAAGATGGCTGGAGAAACCCGACAGCGAAACCACATCCTGCAACACCACCGGATTGCGCCGTGCGCGCCCGATCGGCAGGAACCCGATTTCGCCGCTTCGCCCCGATGCGCCGCTGACCGAATGCCCATCGATCACCAGACCGCCGCCAAGGCCGGCATTGACCAGCAGATAGAAGAATGTCTGCGACACCCGGCCATGCCCGAATTGCAGCTCGCCGATGGCCGCGGCAGTGGCATCGTTTTCGGTGACGACTTCCAGCCCGTGATTGCCCAGCAGATGCTTGGGGTCGATCGTTTCCCAGATGCCGAATTCGGCCGGACGGTTGGGCAGATCGACCCCGCCGAAGTCATCTGGGATGGCCAGTCCGATGCCCGCAATCCGGTTCATGTCGATGGCCCCGCTCGCGCGCATCGCATCGAGGTTGCGGCTGACGAAATCGCGGACCTGATCGGGCATCGGGAAGGGGACGTTTTCGGCGACCCTGAAACGCAGCTCACCGAGGAAATCGAGCGCGACGATCGTCATGTGGTCACGATCGACATTGACCCCGATCGAAAAGGCACCGTCAGGATTGATCGCCAGCTTGAGGGCGGGCTGCCCGCGTTCGCCGCGGCGACGTCCGGCTTCGATGATCAGCCCGTCTGCAAACAGCTTTCGGGCAATATTCGTGATCGAGGGCGGGGTGAGCCCGGTGATTTCGGCCAGTTCGACCTTGGTGACCGGGGCGTTGAGGCGGATGGCCTGAAGTGTGACGCGCAGATTGTGCGAGCTGCCACGTTCGAGATTGGTGCCCGAAAGTCCGTTGCTGAGCAGGTTCACCCGTTCTTCGGGCGCGATACCGACAGCTGACGGCTTGCGTTCAGTTGTCGCCATCTGAAAACTCGTCTCCAACTCCGTTACGACCCCATTCTAGTCCTGTGGCCAGCATTGTGCAATTTTGGTGCGCTCTGAGCTTCATGCCTGCCTTGAGCGTTCCGGGCTCAATGGCCCACAGGTTGCCCGCCTTCGGCCTTTTGTCCGTTGCCAAGATCGTCTTCGGTCCCATCGCGCAGCCAGCGGCGCGGAAAATCGCCGGGGCCTGAACCGTTGCGATTGCGCAGCACCGAACCTTCATCGAGCCGCTGCGTGAAGGTCACGCTGGAGCGGCCCTGTTCGGGATCGAGACTGGCGAACAGATCGCCGCGCATTTTCCTGACCACTTGCCGCAGTGCGGGATCGGCGATGAGATTGCGCATCTCGCGCGGGTCCGCCTTCAAGTCGTAAAGTTCCTCGGTGTCCCACACGCCGTGATACTGGATGTACTTGTAACGATCCCCGCGCAGCGCGAAGGTGGTCGGGGTCTGGGGGTAGTTGTATTCCCAGTAGTATTCGTAGCTCAGCGAAGTGCGCCACGGACCCTTAAACGGACGGCCCATCATCAGATCGGCGTAGCTCATCCCGTCAAAGCGCACGCCTTGCGGCGCGGCTGTGCCGGCGAGTGCCAGGAAGGTGGGGGCGATATCGATATTGGCGACGATCTGGTCCACCACGCGCCCCCCTGGCATCCCGCCTCCGAAGGCGATCAGCGGCACGCGCATCGATTCCTCATAAGCGCTGCGCTTGTCGATCATGCCGTGTTCGCCGAACAGGAAGCCGTTGTCGCCCATCATCACGACGATGGTGTTTTCAAGCATCCCCTTCTTCTCAAGCGTCGCGAGAATCTGGCCGATGCCTTCATCCACCGCGCGCAGGGTCTGGTTGTAGCGCAGCTTGAAATCGACCACGTCGAGGGTCGAGTGATAGGGGAATTCCACCCCGTGCCACGAATTGCGCTGGTCCTTGGTCCAGCGCGGCTTGCCTTCATAATTTTCCGGCGTGTCGGCCATGCTGTCGGGAAGCTTGATCGCTTCCCGGCTGAGCGTGTCCTTGTGGCGGTCGGCCGGGATAAAGTCGGCATGCACCGCCTTGTGGCTGAGGTAGAGGAAGAACGGCTGCTTGCCGTCCTGCTGCTTCAGCCAGTCGAGCGCGAAGCCGTTGAGTTCGTCGGTGATGTAGCCCCTCCGCTCGACCCGCTGGCCATCGATGTTGAGCGTGTGGCGCACGCCCTTGCCATTGTCGGGGAGATATTCGCCCTGACCCTTGAAGCTGATCCAGCGATCAAAACCGGGCTGGGGATCATCGCTGTGGCCGCCCATGTGCCACTTGCCGATGAAGGCGGTGCGGTATCCCGCCGTCTGGAGCGCCATCGGGAAGAAGAAGGTGCCGGGCCGGAACTTGATGTTGTTGTCGGCAATCCCGTGGTTGTGCATGTACTGCCCGGTCAGGATCGAGGCACGGCTCGGGCTGCACAAGGCGGTGGTGACGAAGGCGTTGGGAAAATAGACCCCCTCGCGCGCAATGCGGTCCATGTTGGGCGTGCGCAAAGCCGGATCAAGGAAGCCCATCGCGTCGTAACGCTGATCATCGTTGAGGATGAAGATGATGTTGGGCTGCGGGCGGGCCGGTGCTTCGGCCTTGCCCCTGGTGTCGGCTGGTGATGCGTTGACCGTCACAGCCGTGCCGATGGCGAGCGCCGCAGCGGCGATCGGGCCGCACCAGAAACGCAGATTGGTCATATCATCCTCACCTTCAGTTCGTTTGGACCGCACGTGCGGCCAGCGCGATTGCGCCATCGGCCAGCGTGATCCTTGTCGGCGCGTCGGCCAGCCACACCGTTCCGGGGGCGAGCGCGGCATCGCTTGCGGCACAATCACCCGCAATCGGCATGATCCACACCGGGGCTTGCGCGCTGGCGGCCACTTGATGCGCCATACCGCCCGTCAGCCGCTCGATCATGAACTTGTCGCTTGCGGCAAGCCCATCGCGCGCCGGGCCGTTCGGACGGATTTCAGTCGGCACGAAGGGCGCAGCGACCGCGGCGGCGATGCCTTCCTCCAGATGCAGCTCGCGCGGGCGGCCATAATCGTAGAGGCGGTAGGTCAGATCGACATTCTGCTGGATTTCCACCAGCGAAACTCCCGCACCGATTGCATGGACGGTGCCTGCGGGCACATGGAAGAAATCTCCGGGCTTCACCGGATGCCAGGTCATCAGCGTCTCGATGGTGCCATCAAGCGCTGCGGCGCGCAATTCGTCCCCTGTCATCGCCGCTGCAAAGCCCGCACCAATCACCGCGCCCGGCTCGGCAGAGAGGACATACCATGCCTCCTCCTTCCCGCAGCGGTGACCGCTCGCCTGCGCCTTGGCGTCATCGGGATGGACCTGTACCGAGAGTTTTTCCGAGGTGAAGAGGTATTTCACCAGCAGGTCGGGTGCCGCATCGTCAGCGAACCAGATCTCGCCGATCGGTCCGGCGCGGGTGCCGGTATCGCCAAACATCGCGGGAAGATCGCGCCGCCCCCAGACTTTCTCGACCGCGTGGCCTTCAAGCTGCCAGATCGCCATTGTCTCTGCCCCCTCAGTGCCCGCGGGCAGCGCCGCCTGCGCCGTCATGGATCACCGCAGCCCGTGCGGCAGCAAGGCTGAACACCAGCAGCACAAGATAACACGCCCCCGGAACCACAAAGGCCGTCGCATAGCTCGTCGCCCCTGACACCGCCCCGACCAGCAGCGGCACGAAGGCTCCGCCCACGATGGCAAAGCACAGGAAGCCCGACGTTGCCTCCTTGCTTGCGCTTGATCGTTCAAGGGTGAGGGTGAAGATCACCGGGAACATGATCGAATTGAACAGCCCGATCCCGAGCGCGGCGTAGCCTGCCGCCATGCCGCCTGCCATTGCCACAAACAGGCAGATGACAGCCGCCGCGCCCGCGAAGATCGCCAGCAGGCGGGTGGCCGGAACGCGTGTCAGCAACAGCGAGCCGATCAGCCGCCCGACCATCGCCCCGCCCCAGTAAAGGCTCACCATCTTGCCCGCCTGTTCGAGCGAGACGGCCAGCACATCCTTGCTGCTCAGGAACAGCGCCATCTGCGTGCCGATGGCAACCTCGGCGCCGACATAGAGAAAGATCGCCGCGCCGCCCAGCAAGGCCCAGCGTGAGGATGCAGCCTCGCCCAGCATGGCACTGACCGAAGCGGGGGGCGCTTCCTGCGCGCCTTGCCGCGCCGCTGCGCCAATCAGGCCGCGCGCATACCAGATGAACAGCGCCAGCAGGCCGATCAGCACCGCAATCCAGAGGAACGCTGCGTCAATCCCGATCAGCGCCGCTTCGCGCACCGCCGGATCGAGCGCCGCGCCCTCTTCGATCTCCACGCCTTTCAGGAACAGCAGCGCCCCGATGTAAGGCCCGATGAAAGTGCCGAGGCTGTTGAAGGCCTGGCTGAGCGTAAGGCGGAAATGGCTTCGATCAGGCCGACCCAGCACCGCCGCCAGCGGGTTGGCGGCGACCTGCAGGATGGTGATTCCGCTCGCCAGAATGAACAGGCCCAGCAGCACCAGAGCATAGATCGCGACATTGGCCGCCACCAGCATCAGCATGCATCCGGCGATCATGGTCACCAATGCGATCAGCACTGTCGCGACCGATCGGCACCGCGCCAGCAAGGCTGCGGCAGGCAGGCTCATCACGCCATAGGCGATGAAGAACGCGGACGCGCTGAGCTGCGCCTCGAAATCCGAGAGGCTGAAAATCCCCTTCACCGCAGCGACCAGCGGGTCGATCAGCGAAGTGATGAAGCCCCAGGCAAAAAACAGCGTCGTCACAGAGGCAAAGGCAAAACCGGTGCTGGCGCCGGCGGCTGATCCGGTGGGCATGGGTGCTGCGCCTGCTGCCTTGTCGCTTGCCATTCAAACCCCCCTCGTTCTGGTTCCGCTTTCTGCCTGCAAGGCGCCGTTCTAAAAGGGGCGGGCCGGCATGTCTGGCCAGGGTGCGGCAGGGGCGGTAACGTGTCTCTCCGTGCCAGAAGATAACTCTGAAAGTCGCCGTGTAAAGAAAATTGTTTTAGGAATTGTTCGAACTTTGCCCGGACGCGCTCTTGCAGCTTTGGATTGAACGCGTCATGTTTGCCAAAATGATTTACGGTATCGCGCCAGCGGAGTGCCGCAATCGAGGGAGCGAGAGATGATCGCATTGCGGAGCAAGGCAGCATGGCCGGCCGTTCTGGCATTGCTGGCCGGAGGCTGCGAGCCTGTGCCTGAGGAACCCGCCTTGCCCGAGGCAGCCACCGATTTTGCGGCGGTGACATCATGCCCGGCTCCGCCGTCCCAGCGGGTGCACGTCAAGGGCGGCGCGTTCGTGATGGGCAGCAGCGCGGTCTATGCCGAAGAAGGTCCGCCGCGCGAGACGCGGGTGGACGAATTCTGGATCGACCCTCACGAAGTTACCAATGCCCAGTTTGCCGCCTTCGTGAAGGCGACCGGTTACGTTACTGTCGCCGAAAAGCCGGTTGACCCGTCCCAGTTCGGGGTCCCGGTGGAGCAGATCCCTGCCCACATGCTGAAGCCCGGCTCTGCGGTGTTCACGCCGCCGGATCGTCCGTCGCGCAACTATGCCGACTGGTGGGCCTATGTCCCGGGCGCCAGCTGGAAGAAACCCTATGGTCCGCAAGGGCCGGACGCGGTGGCCGTGCAGCCGGTGGTCCATCTCGCATGGGCTGACATGCAGGCATACGCCGCCTGGGCCGGTGGCCGCCTTCCCACCGAGGCCGAATGGGAATTTGCCGCCACCGCAGGCGCAGCGGATTCCACCGCGCAGCCTTCGCCCGATGCTGCGAACAGCTGGCAGGGGGTCTTCCCCGTCGTCAACGAGGCGAGCGATGGCTTCAAGGGCATCGCGCCGGTCGGCTGCTTCACGCCCAACGCCTTCGGGCTTTACGACATGGTCGGCAATGTCTGGGAGGTCACGACGGACTTCTACCGCGCCGGCCACGACCCGCGCACGGGCGACAATCCGCGCGGCCCCAGCGAAAGCGATGCCTATGACCCGCTCAATCCCGGCTTTGCCAGCAGGGTGATGAAAGGCGGCAGCTATCTGTGCGCGCCGAATTACTGTCAGCGCTATCGTCCTGAAAGCCGCCAGGGTCGTGATCCCGGTCTGGGGGCATCAAACGTCGGATTTCGTCTCGCTTACGACACGGCAAGGTAGGGGAAAATCGCGGCATCAATGCCCACGGGCCGCGAAAAATCGCATCGGCGTGCATTAAACCGCCGGCACTGCTCGTTTCATCAATGACCGTCCCGATCGGGGCGGACAGCAATGGAAGGAGACAGGATATGAAACGCGCAATCGCGACCCCGATCATCGCTCTGGGCATGATGGCCGGGGCCGGACATGCCGCGGTGGCCGACCTTTACGAAGAGCGGCTTGCCCGCGCGGAGGAGCGGTTGATCCTCACCGCACCGATCGCCGGGATCGAAAACAGCCTGTGGTTCGATTACCGCATCGACATCACGGAAGCGCAAAAGGAGCTACGCGCCGATCTTGGCCGGGCGAGCGATCTTGAAGACCTGCGCGACGCGTGGGAGGAATATGCCCGCGAACTGCGCGAGGAGCGCGAGGATTATATCGGGGAAATGGCCGAACGCGGCTATCGCACCGGCACTGTGACGGTGGATTGATCCGCCGCATTCTTTCCAATCGAGGCACCTTCGAAGGGGTCGGCAGCGGTGCCGGCCCTTTCTTGTGTCAGGGTTGCTTCCACCCGCGCGCGCGCGCCGCACGCTCTCCTTCCCCATCCAGAGCCTCTCCGGCCGCCATATCCTGAGCCGCGGCGAGAAGTTCCGCTTCACTGCCGGCTTGTCGGAACTCGGTTCCCTGAGCCTTGCCGATCGCGAATTGCCGCTCGATCTTCCAGCCGCTTTCATCGCGGCAGGCAATCCCGCCGATATCGGCGCCCTGCCACGCGCGGCACAGATCGCCATCTTCGCGGGCAAAGCTCAGCAGAATGCGGGTCCCAGCCTCGTCAGGCTGAGCGGCGGCAAGCTGGCTATCGAGCGCTGCCGCAAGATCGCCATCGGCATAGCCTTCGGGCGGGCTTGCCTGCCATGGCTGCAAGATCGCCAGCACCAATGATGCTGCCAGAGCCGGACCGGCAATGGGGGCCCAGCGCCGGAAGGCTGGCGCAAGGCCGCGCTTCTGCCGGGCGGCAGCAAGGCTGATCACTTCGGCCTCGCCCGTTCCGCTGTTCTGCGCCGGGGCGGCGAGAAGCGCCGCGAGGCTGGAGGGCACTGCTTCTTCGGCAATCGGCGCATAATGTGCCGACAGTCTCGCCTTGAGCGCACGATGGGCCGCGACCTTGTGGGCGAGCGCCGGGTCTGCCGCCATCGCCACCTCAAACTCGGCCCGTTCCGCCGCGTCCAGTTGGCCATCGGCATAGGCGGCCAGCATTTCCTCGGACATGCTCATTGCGCATCCTCCAGCTTCGCCGGCAACGCATCGCGCCCGCGCACCAGCCGCGAATTGAGCGTGCCGACCGGGCAGCCGACGATCTCGGCGGCTTCCTTGTAGGACCAGCCTTCCACCATCACCAGCAGCACCGCCTCGCGCTGTTCCTCGGGCAGGCGGGCCATGGCGCGATCGACCAGCGAAAGCTCGACCGCCGCTTCCTGACCGCCGTCACCGCCAATCGCGAGGCCAGCTTCCGCGTCCACGAAGGTTTCGCGGCGGCGGCTTGTGGCACGGCCTTCGTCGATGAAGATGTTGCGCATGATCCGGTACATCCAGCTGTCGAGCCGCGTTCCTTCCTGCCATTGCTCACGGCGGGCAAAGGCGCGTTCGATGGTCATCTGGCACAGGTCGTCGCCATCGGGCCTCGACCCGGCAAGCCCGATCGCGAACCGCCGCAGGCGCGGCAGCAGATCGAGCACCTGGTTTTCGAAGCTCTCGGGCAGCGTTCCATGCCTTTCACGCGGATGAAACGGATGGGCTTGTCCGTTTCATCCATGCTTAATGCCAAATGGCGGAAAGAGACAATGATGCGCGGCGGAATGAAACGTGTGGCCTTGGCGATGCTCGTGTGCGGGCTTGGCGGGCCGCTGGCGGCACAGCTTCAGGTGCCCGGCGTGCCGGTCCGCGTGCCGCCCGTCGGCGGGATGCTTGGCGAGGTTACCGGGCAACTCGACCAGACGGTCACCGAGGCGGCAGCCCGGACCGAGCGTGAGGCGCGCCGGCTGCTCCGGGTGCGCGACCGCACGCTCGACAGGCTGCTTCGCGCCAACCCGCAGGCTATCGAGCGCGATGCCGCTGGCAACCTTGCCCGGCGCGGCGAACTGCTCGCGCACGGCGCGTCCGATGCCGACCTTGGTCTGATGGAACAAGCGGGCTTTCGCGTGCTGGCGCGCGACGAGATCGAGGGGCTGGACATCGCCTTTGCCCGCCTTGCGGTCCCGGCGGGCATGACACTGGCCGAAGCACAGGCCCGTGCCGCCGCCCTCGCGCCCGATGCGCAGATCGAGGCCGATACGCTCCACTGGGCGGCTGGTGCGCCAGCAGCGCCGCACCCGTTGCCCATCATGGCAGCAGCGCAGGCGGCAAGCCGCATCGCCACTGTCAAGGTCGGGATCATCGATGGCGGGGTCGGCCAAGCCTTGCCTGTCCAAGGGCAAAAGGGGTTCGCCGCAGGCGCGCCGCACCCCTCGGATCACGCCAGCGCGGTGGCGAGCCTGCTGCACGATCATGGCGCGGCACGGCTGTGGGTGGCGGATGTTTATGGCAAGGACCCGGCGGGCGGCAATGCATCGGCGATCGCAAAGGCCCTCGGCTGGCTCACCGCAAATGACTGCAAGGTGGTGACGGTAAGCCTCGTCGGGCCGCGCAACGCTTTGGTGGAGCGCGCCATCACTGCCGCGCAGGCCAAGGGGGTGGTGGTGGTTGCCGCGGTCGGCAATGATGGTCCGGCCGCACCTCCCGCCTATCCCGCCTCTTATGAAGGTGTCCTCGCCATCACAGGCGTGGACCGCAAGGGCCGCGCCTTGATCGAGGCGGGCCGGGCGCGACATCTCGATTATGCCGCTCCGGGCGCGGGGGTTCATGCCCGCGATGCGAGCGGCAAAATCAAGGTGTGGCGGGGCACCAGCTTTGCCGCACCGCTTGCCGCGGCACGCGTGGCGGCGGCGCTCAATAGCGGCGGCGCGTGGCGCGCAAAGGTGGATGCCGAAGCCCGCGATCTCGGGCCGAAGGGCGCGGACACAACTTTCGGGCGCGGCCTGCTGTGCGAGAGCTGCGGCCAGCGAAGATGATTTTCTGCTGCGGGATGCATTAAGCGCGGCACCCCATCCGTTTTCCTTTCGAGCGGGCATGCACAGGCTCGCTGGACAGCTCAAAGGAGACGGACATGAACAAGCTTATCCTTGCCGCAGGCGCCCTGGCGCTGCTCCCCGCTGCCGCTCAGGCGCAGCTTCTTGGCGGAGGGGGCCTTGGCGGCGGTCTCGGCGGTAGCCTTGGCGGCACGCTCGGCGGCACGCTCGAACGCACCACCACCACCGTGCGCGGCACGGTTGACAGCACCGTGAGCGGTCGCGGGTCAACCCGCGGCAGCCAGTCGGTCGATGCGCGCAAGGGCACCGTTCAGGCTGAACGCAGCGCCGAAGGCTCGATCGCGGGTTCGACCGCCAGCCTTGCCGATCTGGTTGTGGCGCCGATGGGCGACATGACGCAGGCGAGCGGCAGTGGTTCGGCCAACGGTCAGGGCAGCGCCAGCGCACAGGCGATCGGCACCGATGCTGTCACCAGCACGCTCGCGCCGGTGTCGGGAACCGCTGGCACCCTCGCTGCGAACACCGCAGACAGCGCGCTTGGCACCGCCCGCGGGGCAGTTCGCAATGCGCCGATGCCCGGCATGAACGGCATCCCCGCACTGCCCGCAGTCGGCGGGATCGCGGGCGCGGGCAGCGGCGGTGCGGGTGGGGCAGGTGCAGCTTCGCTGATGTCCCCGGCGCTCGCGGCAGCCGGTTCGGCCGCTGCCGCAGGACAGGGCATGACCAGCGTTACCCCCGGCATGCCGGTGATGACGCCGGAAGGCGCCTCGCTCGGCAAGGTTCGTGAAGTGATTGCCAATGGCCGCGGCGAGGTGGAACAGCTGGTCGTCCAGCAGGGCAAGGTCACGCGCATGCTGCCCGCCAGCATGTTCAGCGCTTCCGGCAACGCACTTGTTGCCGGACAAGGGCAAACCAGCGCAGGACAACAGGCCCCGGCGCCGGAAGCAACGCCTGCGCTCACGGCCGCAAGCGGCACGCATTGACAAAAAGGCCAGCCCGCCGACTTTCCCCAATCGGTCGGCGGGCCACACTGCTGGAGACGGCTGTATCGATCAGTCGTCTCCTGCTTTCCGCACGCCGATTTATCACCATTGCGCCGGTCACAGGCTCTACCCGCTGGCCGATACCCCACTGCCAGCTGCATCCCAGTGGCGCGCGAGGTCGTCCGATGCGCCTGTTCCGAAGACATAGCGGTCGGGGCGAACCAGCACCGCATGGGCGTGATGGCGGCTCAGCCATTCGCGCAAGGGCTCCGCAAAGGGTTTGACGGCAGCCTCATCCAGAGCATCGTGGTCGATCAACCACGCGCCCGGACCCAGCGCCTCGTCAAGCCGCGTGCCGTCCTCGGCGATCCATTGCGGAAAATAGCTGCCTGCCCCCGGCGATCCGTCCATAAGCGCGCCTGTTGCCAGCGGTGGATAGGCGGGCGGACCATCGGGCAGCTTGCCGAGCGCTCTGGCAAACGCCAGCTTCGTATCGCGCAGCCATGCGCCGAGCCGGCTGGTCGTGCACACCATCCGGCCCATCATCACCGCCATGTCGATCGTCGCGCGCAGATTGGGCGCGCGTTCGGGCTGATAGGTATCCAGCAGCGCCCCTGCCGCTTCGCCCTTGCAGACCGCCGCAAGTTTCCACGCGAGGTTTGCTGCATCCCGCAGCCCCGAACACAGGCCTTGCCCTGCAAAGGGAGGGGTCTGGTGCGCCGCGTCCCCGGCAAGCAGCACGCGGCCCTTGCGCCATTGCTGCGCGATGCGGGCGCGGAAGGTGTAGACGGCGGTGCGCTCGATCCGCACTGCGCCCGCCACTCCCCACGGCGCGAGCAGGCGTTCGACATGGGCGGGGGCACTGACCGCCTCGGGCGTTTCTCCGGGCAGGATCATGAATTCCCAACGGTGGCGCCCTTCGCCCATCAGCACGCAGGTGGTCGGGCGCGCGGGATCGCAGATCTGGAGATTGGCGGTGGGCAGGCGCGACGGGTCATCGACCAGCACATCGACCACCAGCCAGGGTTCCTCGAACCCGAGATCCTCGAAGGCAATCTCGCAGGCCTTGCGTACCGGGCTGCGCGCCCCGTCCGCCCCGACCAGCCAGCGGGACCGGATTGTGCGCTCACCTTCGGGCGTGGCGAAGTGCGTGGTGACGCCCTGCGTCCCCTGCGAAAAGGACAGCATCTCCCATCCGCTGCGCAAGCTGGCGGGCGCCCGTTCGGCAAGCACGCGGCGCAGCGCCGCCTCGACCGAGGGTTGATGGATCATGTTGGCGATAGGCCAGCCTCCCGGTCCTGTCCTGCCCGCACCGTTGAACGCCATCAGCACCTTGCCCCGGGCGTTGCGGAATTCGTAAGCGTCGGCGCGGCGGCTGGTTGCCATCACCGCCTCGGCAGCGCCGGCTTCTTGCAGGATGCGCATCCCTTCGTGGTCGATATGGGCTGCACGGGGGAGGGGGAAGATGTCCGCTTCCTTTTCCGCAACGACCACGCTGACCCCGCGACCCGCCAGCAGGTTGGCGAGCGTTACCCCCGTTGGTCCGCCGCCCACGATCAGCACATCGCAATCGAAATCCCCCATTCCCACCTCCCGCGCCGGCATCAGAACGCCAGCACCATGCCGTCTTCGGCGACAGTGATCCGGCCCGTGTAGAGATCGCCCATCCCCTCGGTGTACATCCCCCGCACGACCGCGTTTTCGGGGTAGGGGATGAGGTGGGTGAGCACGAGATGCTTCACGCCCGCCGCTTCGGCCTGCCTGGCCAGCGCGATATTGTCGGCGTGGTAGGGGATGGTCCGCTCCGCCACCCGGGCGTTAAACTCCATGCCGAGCTTGCGCATTTCGGGGATCGCGCGGCGCACCATGTGCCCGGCGTAGCTTTCGTGGACGACCATGTCGGCGCCTTGCATGGCGGGAAGGTTGACCGGGCTGACTTCGGTATCCCCGCTGATGAACAGCTTGCGCCCTTTGTATTTCAGCACATAGCCCAGCGCCGGGCGTACCGGATCATGCGCAACCCGCACCGCATCCACCGTTACCCCTGCCTTGTCATAGACCCGCACCGCGCCCGCGCCTTGGGGAAAGGCGATTTCCAGCGGCACGGCACGTGCGACTGCGCGGCGTTCGGCCAGATGGGGCATATTGGCGCTGCGATAGCCTTCGTCGAGTGCGTAAGCCGCCTCATACCCGGCGATCACGCCCTTCATTCCCACCGGCCCCTGCACCGCCAGCGGCGTTTCGCGCCCCCAGATCCATCCGGCGTTGATCAGCACGCCGAGGTCGCCGAAGTGGTCCGAATGGAAGTGCGTGACGAACACCCGCTCCAGATCGTTGACCGGAATGCGCGAGGCGGCGAGCGAGCGGACGCTGCCATCGCCGACATCGAACAGGAACAGCTTGCCGCCCGCCGCCACCAGCGTGCAGGCCTGCGCGCGCGCCGAGCTGACTTCGGGCGATCCGGTGCCGCAGATCAGCACTCTGATCCCGTCATGGCCTTTGGCGAAGGCAAGGTCTGGCCCCTGCTGCACCCGCTGGCGGATCGCCCAGCCCAGCAGGGCATCGCGTGCGGCATAGGCCGTGCCCGCGCCTGCCACCAGCAGCACTGCAAGGCCGATCAGGAGCTTGCGCCACATTGCCGCCTCAACCCTCAGCGACCATCGTGCCTTCGATGTAGCCGAGACGATCAATCTCGGTCCGCACCACATCGCCCGGCTTCAGGAACACCCGCGGGTCCATCGCCGCGCCGATCCCGCCGGGGGTGCCTGTGAACAGGCAATCGCCGGGCTCCAGCGTCATGCCGACCGACAGGTGCTCGACCTGCGCCCACACGTTGTAGACGAGGTGCTGCGTGTTCGAATTCTGCCGCTCTTCGCCATTGACGTAGCAGCGGATGCCAAGCGTGTGCGGATCGCCCAGCTCGTCGGCAGTGACGATCCACGGTCCCATCGGCGCGTGGGTATCAAAGCTCTTGCCCAATGCCCATTGCGGCACGGCGTGCTGCCACATCCGCTCGGTCACATCATTGCCCACGGTGTAGCCGAAGATCGCGGCGGGCGCGTCGGCGGCCGAGATATGCTTGCCGCCCTTGCCGACCACCGCAACCAGCTCCGCCTCGTAATCCGGCGTCATGGTGCCGCGCGCGATCAGGATCGGATCATAGGGGGCGTTTACCGAGGTCTGCGCCTTGGTGAACCATACCTGCCGCTCAGGCGTGCCAAGGCCGCTTTCGGCGATGTGGTCGGCATAGTTGAGGCCGATGGCGAAGATCTTGCCGGGGCGCGGGACGGGTGCCTCCAGCTTCACTTCGCTGAGCGGAATGCCTGTCCCCGTGGCTGCCTTTGCTTCGAGACCAGGCTTCAGCGCGTCCCATTCACGGATCAGGTCGATCATCGTGCCGGGGACGCCGGTGTCGATCACGGTGCCATCGACAACGATCCCGGTGCGGGTCTTGCTGTCATGGGTGAAGGTGCAGAGTTTCATTGGTCAGGCTTCCTTGGGCGTGCGGGAGAACAGGCGCTTCAATCGCAGTTGCAGCGCAGTGATAGAGGCGACGAGGCCAGGGGGCGGGGCCATCTTGCCGGCAAACATCGGATGCGGGGCGCCCCACTGCACCGCCAGCAGCGCCTGCATGGTCTGCCTTGCGGGCGGATCGGCGGCGGTGAACAGGTCCCCGTCGGTCCAATGCTCCAGCTCGTTGCCGAAGGGGTCCTTCCAGTAATCGAAGATCTGGCTGCCCATGATATGGCGGCCCACGCCCCACGCGGCCTCCCGCTCGCGGGCCTTGAGCCATTCGTGGCCGCACATCAGATCATCGAGGTTTTCGACTTCGAAAGCAGCGTGGAGCAGGCCGAGCGGACCGGGCAGCTGGGCAAGGAAAATGGTGTGGTGGTCTGACGGCACATCCCCCCGGTCACAGCGCATGAAAGCGCCCAGTGCCACGTTCGGTGCAGCCTCGATCTCGTCCGAGGTAAGGAAGCCGAAGCGGTCCTTCCACCAGCGTTCCGACCGGCGGAAGTCGCTGACCTTAAGCACTGCATGGCCGATGCGGCGCACATGGGCAGGGGCGGACTCCAGACGAACGGTGGCACGCTGGCGGGGCTTGTCGGCAGCGGAATTGAACTGCGGCGGCGCGCAGGGGGCGGCAGCTTCGTCATGCTGGCCCGCCACGATTTCGACACGGTAACCGTCAGGATCTGTCAGGCGCACGACCATGCCGCCGCCCGGCTCGTTCAGCGGTTCGACGGGCGCGCCTTCATGCGCGGCGAGGCTTTCCAGATCGGCGATGCTGGCAGCGCGCAGGCCGATAGCGAGGAAGGCAGCATCGCCCTGCTCGGTCACGTGCACGAAAGGCCGCCCGTCGCGGCCCTTGCCATAGAGCCTGCCATTCGCCTCGAAACAGGTGAGCCCGAAATCCTCAAGGAAGCCGCGCATCAGCGCAAGATCAGGCGCGGCAAAGCGGACATGGGCAATGTCCTCGACCTTGATGATCGCCATGGTCCCCTCACCCCTTGTGCGTCCGGCCATAAGCGCCGAATCAATTCTGACTATTTGGTCAGTTATCTTGAAATTGACCATTTGGTCAAGTATGTGGGTGCAATGGCAACCACCGCACTATCTTCCCGCAAACCATCGCGCACCGGGCGGACCCGCGCGGCGCTGATCACGGCGGGGCTGGACCTGCTGGTGGATCGCCCGATCGACGCTATCTCGATCGACGATTTCGTCGCCCGCGCCGGTGTCGCCAAGGGCAGCTTCTTCAATCACTTCCATGACAAGCACGATTTCGCCGCCGCCGTTGCAGCCGAGGTGCGCCGGGAGGTCGAGGCGGAGGTGGAGCGAACCAACGCAGGGGTTGGCGATCCTGTTGCGCGTATCGCGGGAGGGATGGCGGTCGCGGCACGCTTTGCAGTCGAACAGCCGCGCCGGACCATGGTGCTGTTGCGTAGTCAGGTGGCCGCCACCAGCCAGTCCCACCCCTTGAACCGGGGCTTGCTGGAAGACATCGAGGCCGCGCTGGCACAAGGCCTGCTCCGCCCCGAGGCCTCGGTTTCGGGGGTGCCGTACTGGCTTGGTCTTTGCCAGGTGCTGATGATGCACCTGATCGACATGCGCCCGTCGCGCGAGCAGGCCGCAGACCGGCTGGCCGATATGCTGCTGATGGGGCTGACCGGACTTGGCGCGCCTGCCGCACAGGCCGAACAGATCGCCGCAGCGGCCCGGACCGCGCAGGCTGGCTAGACCTTGCCAGCACAGACCCGCCCCCGGCCGCGGTCAATCCACCTTGCATGACCCGCCGACTTGCGACAGGGCGCGGGTTCAGCGGAGCCCTGACCCATGCGTGATGCCGAACTGACCTCGACCCATGCCGCCGCCGAAACCGGGCGCATCGCCATGCTCGAAGCGATCGAGCAGCGGCTGCGCTGGCTGGCATCGTGGACGGTCCACAATGCGAACAACCTGCGCCCAAAGCGCGATGGGCTGAAGGTCGGCGGGCATCAGGCCTCGTGTGCCTCGATGACCGCGATCATGACCGCACTCTATTTCCACGCGCTCAGGCCGCAGGACAAGGTGGCGGTGAAGCCCCATGCCGGGCCGGTGCTGCACGCGATCCACTATCTGCTGGACGAGCAGACGCGCGAAAAGCTGGAGGCGTTCCGGGGCCTTGGCGGGGTGCAGTCCTATCCCAGCCGCACCAAGGACACGATTCCGGTCGATTTCTCGACCGGGTCGGTCGGGCTGGGCGTGGCGGTAACCGCGTTCAGCAGCCTCGTGCAGGATTACCTCGTCGCCCACGGCCAATTGGCGGAAGGCGATACGGGCCGGATGATCGCGCTGATGGGGGATGCCGAACTCGACGAAGGCAATATCTACGAATGCCTGATCGAGGGCTACAAGCACGATCTGCGCAATTGCTGGTGGATCGTCGATTACAACCGCCAAAGCCTCGATGCGACGACGGCGGACCGGATGTTCCGCCGCTTCGACGACATTTTCGAGACCTGCGGCTGGCGGGTGGTGACGCTGAAGCATGGGCGGCTCCAGCGCGAGGCCTTCAAGCGGCCCGGCGGCACGGCGCTGGAAAACTGGATCGAGAACTGCCCCAACGCCGATTTCGCGGTGCTGACCTATCTGGGCGGGGCGGCGTGGCGCGAGCGGCTGGAGCGTGATCTGGCGGGGGTGCGAGGCGTTGCTGAATTGCTGGCCGATCATGATGATGCCGCGCTCGCCCGGCTGATGACGAACCTCGGCGGGCATTGCCTCGAAACTCTGACGCAGGCTTTCGACAGCGTCACCGACGACCGCCCGACGCTGTTCATCGCCTATACCGTCAAGGGCTATGGCCTGCCGCTGGCAGGGCACAAGGACAACCATTCCGGCATGATGAACACCGCCCAGATCGAAGGTCTGCGCGATGAACTCGGGATCGCGCCGGGTGAGGAATGGGACAAGTGGGCAGGGCTGGGCGACAATCTCGCCGCGCGGGTAGAGGCGCTGGTCAAGGACAGCCCGATTGCCCGCAAGGCACCCGAACACCGCGCCTCTGCCGTGCCCGTCCCTGCGCTGCCGGTGCCCGAAGGGGCCGTGCAATCGACCCAAGCCGCCTTCGGGCGCATCCTGTTCGATCTCGCCAAGTCCGATGAGCCGCTTGCCGACCGCATCGTCACCACCGCGCCCGATGTGACTCAGACGACGAACCTCGGCGCCTTCGTCAATCAGCGGGGGCTGTTCCGGCGGCAGGAACTGGCCGATGTGTTCCAGAAGGCGAAGATCCCTTCCGCGCAGAAATGGTCAGCGCATACGGCGGGCCAGCACATCGAGCTGGGCATTGCCGAGAACAACTTCTTCCTCGCCATGACCTCGCTGGGGCTGGCCGCGCCGCATTTCGGCACGCGGCTGCTGCCGGTGGGGACGGTCTATGATCCGTTCATTGCACGCGGGTTGGATGCGCTCAACTATGGCTGCTATCAGGACGCACGCTTCCTGCTGGTGGGCACGCCTTCGGGGATCACGTTGGCGGGCGAGGGGGGCGCGCACCAATCGATCAACACGCCGCTGATCGGCATGGGGCAGCCGGGTCTGGAAAGCTTCGATCCGGCCTTTGCCGATGAAGTTGCGCTGCTGATGCAGTGGGCCTTTACGCACATGCAGGCGGATGATGGCAGCTCGGTCTATCTGCGCCTCACCACCCGCCAGATCGAGCAGCAGCCCCGCAAGGACGATAGCTGGAAGGCAGGCGCCATCGCCGGGGCCTACTGGCTGCGCGAGCCTGCCCCGGGAGCGAAGGCGGCGATTGCCTATAGCGGCGCGGTCGCGCCCGAGGCGCTAGCTGCGTGGGAGCAGTTGCAGGGCGATCTGCCCGGGATCGGCTTGCTCGCCGTGACATCGCCTGACCGTTTGCATCGCGACTGGAGCGCCGCCCGTGCGGCACGCTGGCAAGGTGGGGCGCGCACGGCCAGCCACATCGAATGCCTGCTCGAATGCCTCGCCCCTGATGCGGGCCTCGTCACCGTGCTCGATGGTTCGCCCGCCGCGCTTTCATGGCTTGGCGGGGTGAAGGGGCACCGCGTCAGCCCGCTTGGCACCGACCGCTTCGGCCAGACCGGCGATCTGCCCGATCTCTACCGCACCTACCGCCTCGATACCGATGCGATCATCGATGCCATGGCCGAGCTGTTCCTGGGCTGATCGCACGATCCTGCGGAGCGGCCTGTCACGCAATTTCGCCTTGCATTAACCCAGTCTTTTCCACTTTTTCCTATGCCCGGCAGGCTTGCTGCCGGCGAAGATTACGCCATGCTTTGCGCAGCGGACCGGATCAGGCGTTTGCGCGCCGATGCGACGTCAGGGGAGGAAGCCGGTGCTTCAATTGTTTGGCGCACTTGCCGGTGAGACCCTGTCGCTATCCTTCCGGCCCTCGCGCGAATACCGCGTGTGGATTGTCGAGCGGCCCGGCACCAGCCTGAATGCGCCCGCGCTCGAACGGCTCAAGCAGGACTGCGACACCGTGGTGCGCGCCTGCCTTGCCGGGCAGAGCCTCGATTACGGACTGTTCGCCGATGACGGCGCGGCGTGGGATCGCAGCATCATCACGCTGGTCACCCGCATTGCCGATGGCCGCCCGGTTGCCTTCAATGCCATGCCGCAGCTCGAAGTGATCCGCGCCGGTGCAGGCGAAAGCGTGCTGCATCTCGGGCTGGTGATGGTCGACCCCGCTGAACGCAGCGGAGGCCTTTCATGGATACTCTACGGCCTCACCTGCTTCGCGCTGTTCCTGCGGCAGGGCTTGCGGCCCTTGTGGGTCAGCAGCGTCACGCAGGTGCCCGCGGTGGTCGGCATGGTGGCGGAGACCTTCAGCGACGTGTTTCCCGCGCAGAGCGGCACGGCGCAGTCCTTCACTCACCGCCACCTCGCCCACCAGATCATGCGCCGCCACCGCCACGCTTTCGGTGTGGGAGAGGACGCAGGGTATGATGCCGACCGGCAGGTCATCACCGATGCCTATACTGGCGGGTCGGACAATCTGAAGAAGACCTTCGCGATCGCCGCCAAGCACCGGCACGATGATTACAATGCCTTTTGTGCGCGCGAGCTGGACTATGCGCGGGGCGATGATGTGCTCCAGATCGGCAAGATCGATCTGGCCGCCGGACAGCGGTTCCTGTCGCGCAGCGTGCCTCGCAGCGCCCTGCCGCAGCTGGCGGTACAGGCGGCGATGCTGCTGGCCGGCGCGGTGCTGGCGCCGCTGATCCAGTGGCTTGATCCGTCCCGTCCCTATAACCGCCTGAGGCCGATTGCATGACCGCGTTCAGCTATGCCGAAATGACCACCCGCAACCGCGGCTTTGTGAACGAGGCCGAACAGGCGCGGCTGCGCGAGGCCTGCGTGTTCGTGCCCGGCGTGGGCGGGATGGGCGGGGCGGCCTTCATGGCGCTGGTGCGCGCCGGCGTGGGCCGCTTCGTGATCGCCGATATCGACGTGTTCGAGGTGTCCAACCTCAACCGCCAGCTGTTCGCCCGCGCCGACACCATCGGCGAACTGAAGGCCGAGGCCGCCGCCCGGCTGGCGCGTGAGATCAATCCCGAAATCGCCATCGAGGTGCTGGGCGCGGAGTGGACGGAACGTCTGCCCGATATCCTCCCGCGGGTCGATGTGGCGATCAACGGCACCGATGATGCAGCAGCAGGCGCGGAATATTACCGCCAGTGCCGCACCCATGGGCGCACGCTGATCGATGCCTATGCCTCGCCCCTGCCATCGGTCACGGTGGTGCGCCCGCAGGACCCGCGGCTGGAGGAACGGCTGGGTTATCCCACCATCGGCGTGCCATGGCAGTCGATCACACGGGACATGGGCGTGGAATGCCTGATGCGCGAGATCGAATATGTGCTGGTCCATTCCTCCAGCCACAAGCATGTCGATCTGGATGTCGCCGCAGAGGTCGCGGCGGGCAAGCGGTCGCGGTTCAGCTTTTCGACCATGGTGACGATGGCTGGCACGATGATGGCGGAGGAAGCCATCCGGGTGATCCTCGCCCGGCCCGGCGGCACTGATTATCGCGGCTACTTCTTCAATCCCCATGCCCAGCGGGCCGAACGTCCGCTGGCCGCGCCGCTCGCCTTTGCCAAGCGAGCGCTGGTGCGGCGCTTCATGGCGAAGCTGCTGGCATGACTGCGACCGGCGCCTTGCTGACCGCGATCGGTTTGATCGCCGCACTGCTGGCGCGTGTGGGCGTGGCGGATGCGGCGCGCGGGGGCGGTGTGGCGGGCCATCTGGCACGGCTGATGACGCTGATCGCCCTGTTGCTTGCGCTGCGGCTTTTCGGGCTGGCGCTGCCATCGCCGGCGGTGGTGGCAGCGACCATGATCCTCGCCGCATGGCTGCCGCTGTTCACGCTGCGCCTTTCGGAGGAACTGGTGCGCCGCCATGCGCCGCGCTGGCTGAAGCTGCTGGCGCTGGGCGGGGCGGGGGCCTTTTCGCTGTTGGCGGCGACCTTCGGGCTGGTGTGGACCGGCCCAGCGATTACCGCGCTGGCGCTGTTTCAGGCGGCGGTGATGGTGGCGATCCTTGCCCACCTTGCCCGCCAGCGTGCAGCGGTATCGCTGGCAGAACGGCGCGCGGCGGACATGCTTACGCTGAGTTTCGCGCTGGGCGTGCCTTTGCTGGCGACCGATTTCGTCTGGGCCTTTCCCGATCTGCCTTTCCGGGGCGGGCCGTTTGCGGCGTTGATCTTCGTGCTGGCCTGTTCGCGGCTGGCGGCAGGCGGGACGAGCCGCCCCTTGCGTCTGCTGGGCGATCTGGCGGTGATGGCGGGGGCGGGCGGGCTGGCCGCGCTTGCGTGCCGGCTGGCCGAGGCTCCGCCCGCCGTGACGCCGGGCCTTGCCGCCATCGCCGCAGCCAGCGCTGCGCTGGTGCTGCTGGCCGAACGCTTCGCCGATCCCGCGCCCCGCGCCGAAAGCCTGCTTGTACCGGTCGCCCGCTCGGCACCGGATGAAGCCGCGATCCTTGCCGCCCATCCGCTGCTGGCGGGCGGAGTGCCGCTCGATGCAGGCGTGCTGACAGATCTGCCCGAAGACCTGCTCGCAGCGCTCGCCGCGCGGCCTGTGGTGACCGCCCGGAGCGGCGCACAGGGGGACGACAGGCTGGCCGGCGCCGCGCAGGAACTGCTGGGTCGTTACGGGGCCAGCCACCTGCTGCGCCTCTCGCAAAACCCGCCGCGTTTCCTGGCCGTATCGGGCGGCGCGCTCAATCAGGAGCGGCTGACCGACGAGCTCACGATTGTCGCCCGCCTGTTGGAGCGCACGCCATGACCGCTGCCCCGCTGACCCTGCGCGAAGGCGATGTGCGCGCCTTTTTCGATGCGCCCTTCAACGCCTATCCCCCGGCAATCGGCTATTTCTCGCCGATGAAGGGCGATATCGAGCGGATGCTCGATCGGAAGCGCAACCCGCTGTGGACCGCGGGCAATCCCTTCCGCTTCTGGACCGCGCACCGCGGCGGGGTGCCGGTCGGGCGGATCATCGCGCACCTGCACCGCCAGTCAAACGACCGCTGGGGCTGGCGCCGGACGCAGTTCGGCTTTTTCGATTGCGCCAACGATCCCGAGGCCGCCCGCCTGCTGCTGGATGCGGCACAAGCGTTCGCCCGCGATCAGGGCATGACCGAGCTGGTCGGCAACTTCAATCTCACTGCCATGCAGCAATGCGGGGTGATGACCGGCGGCTTCGATCAGACCGCCTATACCGACATGATCGTGGGCGCGCCGTGGCTGCCGGGCCTGCTGGAGGCGAACGGCTTTGCGCCGTTCTTCCCGATGACCACCTTTGAAATCGATCTGGCCCGCGCCGCGCCGCCGCCCGCGCTGCTTGATCCGGCGCATTACACCTTCGCCCCGATCCGCAAGGGCACCTTCCCCGAACGGATGGAAGAGGCCCGCCTGCTGCTCAATGATGGCTTTGCCGACAATCCGATGTTCGTGCCGCTGACAGCGGAGGAGTTCCGGTTTCAGGCGGGCGAGCTCAGCACCATCCTCGATCCGCGCCTGTCATCGGTGTTGAAGCGCGATGGCGTGCCGGTGGGGGTGATCATCGCCATCCCCGACTTGAACGGCTTCCTGAAGGCGACCCGATCGCGCATCGGGCTGCTGACGCCATGGCACTTCCTGCGCTACCGGATGAACCGCAAGCGTGCGGTGATCATCTTCTATTCGGTCGCACAGGCCGCGCACGGGCAGGGGATCATGAGCGCGATGCTCGCCCATACGCTCGATCGGGTGCGGGCGGCGGGATACAAGACGGTGGGCGGCACGTGGATCGCTGACGAGAACCCGGCAAGCCTCAGGCAGGTTGAGAAGATGAACGGGCGGTGGCTGCACAAGCTGCACCTGTTCCGCAAGGATATCGCATGACCGCCGATCAGCTGCGCGTGATCGTGAGAGCGGCGATGGCTGCGCCGAGCGTTCACAATGTCCAGCCCGCACGCTGGCGGATCGATGGCGAGACGCTGGTGCTGCTGGAGGATACCGCCCGGCGGCTCGCGGTGGGCGATCCGCGCGGCAATGACGCGGCGATCAGCCTTGGCGCGGCGGCTGAAGGCGCGGCGATTGCCGCTTCGGGCGCGGGGCTAACGACCCGGATCGAGCGGCTGACGGGCGAGGAAAGCGGGGCTTTGCGAAAAGTGGCTCGGCTCAGCTTTGCGCCGGGCGGGGTTCCCGATCCGCTGCTGCCGGTGCTTGAGACGCGGGCTTCATGGCGCGGGGCGTTCCTGCCGCCCTCAGCACAGGACCATGCGGCGGCTGCGGCGCTGGCGGGGGAGGACCGGGTGATCATCACCGATCCTTCCGCCATCGCTCGCACCGCTACCCTTTACGACCGGGCCAGCTACGCGATCATGCGCGGCGATGCGTTCCGCGCCGAACTGCGCCACTGGATGCGCCTCAGCCCGCGCCACCGGGATTGGGCGCGCGATGGGCTCAACGCGGCGGCGATGCAGCTGTCCGGGATTGCGGCGGCAGGCGCAGGGGCGGTGCTGGGGCCGCTGTTCCGCCCGCTCGCCGCGCTGGGCCTTGCACCCGCCTTGCTGGCCGAGGCGAAGACCTTTGCCCATGCCGCCGCCGTGGTGCTGTTCCACCGGCCTGCCGATGAAGACCCGTTCGAAAGCGGTCGGGCGTTCCACCGGCTGTGGCTGGCGATCGATGCGGCTGGGCTGGGGGGCAATGTGCTTGCCGCGCTCGCCGATGATCCTGCCGCAAGCGCCGCCTTGCGCGACGCCCACGGCATCGGGGCCGGACGGCGGTTGGTCAGCGCCCTGCGCATTGGCCGCCGCGACGGGCCGGGCTTCCCCCGCGCCCGCCTGCCGCTATCGGAGGTGCTGCTGGAAGGGCTCTAGAGCAGCTTCAGGAATTCGATCAGCGCCGCGCGTTCGCCTGCACTCATCTCGCTGCCATAGGCATGGCCGCCATTGCCCAACCCCGGCTGGCGCGTGTCCACCCATTGCGGCACGGCAAAGGGCCGGTAGCCCGCCGGATAGGTGCCTTCAGGCGTCAGGCGCAGCCCCATGGTCTGCCAGTCGAGCGCGTGCCCGCCGACCATGAAGCGTTCCGGTCTCAGACGCGGATCGAGCAGGGCGGCAAGGCTCGGCACCGAACCATTGTGAAGGTAGGGCGCAGAAGCCCACAGGCCCGCCAGCGGCGGCGCGGCGTAACCATCGCCCACCTTGACGGTGATCGCCGCGCTGTAGGCCGAAGCGCGGATCGCCTCGGCGAGGGGGGCATCGAGGGCCTGCCCTCGCAGGCGATCCGTGCCGACATCGCCGATCCAGTCGGGGAAATCGGCAAGGCGCGGGGCGCCGCCGTTCCAGTCAAAGCGGCCGTGGCAGGATGCGCAGGCCCTGCCATAGTGTGCGGCCCCGCGTTGTGCCGCTGTCCGGTCGACAGGGCCGGGGAAGGGTTGCGGGCGATAATCGGCCAGCCACGCGAAAATCGCCTCGGCCTCGGGGATGTGGCGGCGGGCCTGTTCGGGCTTCACGCCCATGCTCGGCACCGTGAAGAAGCTGGTGATCGCCGCCAGTTCACGCTGGTTCGCCTTCCCCGACGGGGCGGCATAGGCGCCGTCCGCCAGCAGGCGGCTGCGGCGATGACGCAAGGCGAGTTCGGGGATCGACACGAAACCCCGATCCTGCGCGCCTTCGCCCAGCAGCGGCGTGCCGGTTTGCAGCTTCAATGCCGCAACCCCGTTGGTCGCGCCGGGGAGGCCGTTGGGGAAGGGCAGGGCGCGGTCCGCGCCCGCCAGCGTCTCCAGCCGGCTGCGCGCCAGCGGCATGACCAGCCAGCGCAGGGAGGCGCGCTCCTGCCAGTCCATGTCGGGGAACAGCTTGTCCGCCATCGCCAGTAGTGCCGGGCTATCGGCATGGCGGCGCAGCGCGATGAACACGGCCTGGGTGTAGCTTTCCAGATCGAGCGAGGTGTTGGGCATCCCCAGCACCGCACGGCGCGGATCGGGAGTGCCGTCAGGCGCATAGGCGACCCCGCTGTGGCAGGCGGCACAGCCGAGATTGGCAACCTCCACCCGCGCCCCGCCCACCGGGGCGATGAAACCGTGGGTCATGCCCAGCGGCTTGTCGCCGATCGGCAGGCGCATACCTTCCGGCAGGCCCATAACCTGTTCGGGGTAGAGAAACCCGAAGCGCCCCAGTACGCGCCGCACAGTGCCCATGTCGGCAGGCGCGGCACGATCGCGCGCCCGTTCGTCGAGCACCAGCGCCGCTGCGACCAGTTTGAACGGCACGGCATTGGTTTCCAGCGCAGTCTGCGAAATCCCGCCGAACGCGCTTCCGGCAAAGGCTGCGGCGCCTTTGGCGGCGGCAGGCGCACCCGGATCGACCTGCGGGGCAGCGAGCGATTGCCCATCAGGCGCGCCAGCCAGCCACAGGAAGCCGCCGAGTGCGCCAGCGATGGCCAAGCCGGCCAGAGTCAGATTGCGGACCTTCATGAAGCCGACAGCGCGAAAACAGCCGAACGCATGGCGGGCAATAGACCTTGCCCTGCGGTTCTCGGCAAGAGCCGCCTCGCAATGCTGCACACTTATCCGGACCGACGGGCAGAGCGGCTGGTTATCAGCGCATTAACCGGATGGTGAAGGTTCTGCGCCAAGCCAAGGGCCAGACTTTTTCGATCACGCGAAGGCGTCCGGGCATGCAAGAATTGAAGGTTTCCAGCGACACTTCGGCTTTCGAGGTCGCAGCCGCGCTCGACGAGGCTGGCAAGCTGACGCAGGATTGCCTGCGGCAGGCCCTGACCATGATGGACATCTACGGGGTGGTGGTGCTGACGGGGTTGCTATCGGATCAGGAGGCGGATTTCGGGCTCGAACTGACCCGCCAGACGATCGACGATCCGGACCGCGCCCATTCCACCTTCGCCAGCGAAACCGACAACAGCTACAAGCGCCGCGACTTCTGTTCGCTGCCCGCCAATTCGCAGGTCAACCGCTTTGCGGCCATGCTGGCGCAGCGGCTTGAGGGGATCTACGCCGAATTTTGCGGCCGTTCGCGGGCCGTGCTCGAAGTGGCGACCTTCACCAGCTATCTCGGCTCGTCCCATCAGTATATCCACCGCGATCCGGGCGGGGTGATCAGCCTGTTCGCGGCGCTGGAGGATGTCTCCGAAGCGCAGGGCGGGACAGTGTTCGTGCCGGGCACGCACCTTTATGGCGGGGTGGAAAACACCCACGGCGGGCAGGCGCGGGCGCTGATGGAGCTGTTTCGCATCCGCTGCAATACCCGGATATTTCTGCACAACCTTTGCAAGCTGCGGGCCATGCGTGCCAGCACCACCGCACCGCTTGCGCCGGGCGAATTCCGCGACCGGGTGTTCTCGATGAAATGGGACCAGCACCAGCCCAATCTGCTGCGCTTCCTGACGGGGAAGAACGCGCAGTTCAGTCTGAGGACCCTTACGCCCGGGACGCTCTGGCAGCTTTATCGCCGCCGCGCTGATCTTTCGCGCCGGTTTGCCCTCGTGCAGGCCGCGCCGCGCAAGGGCACCGTGATCCTTTACCGCAGCGACCTGCTCCACGCCGGGCCCGACAACCGTTCGCCCCAGCCCCGGCGGTTCTTCGGCATGAGCATCGCACGCGACATGATCGAGCGCAAATACTGGCACGACGGCTATTCCCCGCATCCCACGCTGCAAGCACAGCCGCTGACGCTGGGTGATTTGCTGGAGATGCCGGCGGCCCCGATCAATTCCGTTTGCAAGGAACGCGCGCTCGCCAGCTGATCGCCCCCTATCATCATCGCGCTTGGCGCTCGCGGCACTCCTCGCATAGGGGAGGAGCAAAGCTGCAAGGGACCAAGGGACATGACGATCAGCACCGAAGCGCTGGAGATGGCCGCGCGGGTCGAGGCTTTCGTGCGGGAACAGATCTTCCCATACGAACAGGACCCCCGCCGCGACCACCACGGCGCGCCGACCGATGAACTGGTGATGGAAATGCGCGAACTGGCCCGCGCCGCCGGCGTGCTGACCCCGCATATCCGCCCCGACGGCAGCCATTTCAACCAGCGCGAGACGGCGGTGATCCTCATCAAGTCCGGCCTCACGCCGCTGGGGATGCTCGCCTGCAACACCCAGGCCCCGGACGAGGGCAACATGTATCTGATCGGCAAGGTCGGGAGTCCCGATCTGAAGGAGCGTTTCCTCACTCCGCTGGTGGAAGGGCGCGCAAGATCGGCCTTCTTCATGACCGAGCCGGCTGAATTGAACGGCGCGGGCGCGGACCCTTCGATGATGATCACCACCTGCCGCAAGGATGGCAATCACTGGGTGGTGAACGGCAAGAAGTGCTTCATCACAGGGGCAGAAGGCGCCAAGGTCGGGATCGTGATGGCCAAGTCCGAAGACCCGGACAGCGCGGGCGGGGCCTGCATGTTCCTTGTCGACCTGCCCGATCCAGCAATCCAGATTACCGGTGTGCCGAACACTATCGATAGTTCGATGCCCGGCAGCCATGCCGAAATCACCATCGACAATCTGCGCGTGCCCGCCGATCAGATGCTGGGCGATGCCGGGGAGGGGTTCAAATATGCTCAGATCCGCCTTAGCCCCGCGCGCCTTTCGCACTGCATGCGCTGGCTGGGCGGCTGCATCCGCGCGCAGGAGATTGCGGTGGATTATGCCAACCGCCGCATGGCTTTCGGCAAACCGTTGATCGACCATGAAGGCGTGGGCTTCATGCTTGCGGAAAACATGATCGACCTCAAGCAGTGCGAGTTGATGATCGATTGGTGCGCGGGCGTGCTCGACACTGGTTCATTGGGCACGGTCGAAAGCTCGATGACCAAGGTCGCCGTGTCCGAGGCGCTGATGCGGGTTGCCGACAAGTGCGTGCAGGTGATGGGCGGCACGGGCGTGACCGACAAGACCATCGTCGAGACGATGTTCCGCGAAATCCGTGCCTTCCGCATCTATGATGGCCCCACCGAAGTCCACAAGTGGAGCCTTGCCAAGAAGCTGCGGCGCGATTGGAAGGCAGCGCAGTAACGCGCTTTACAGCATGCTCGCGTAGAACCGTGCTTCCAGCGGCAGCATCGCCGCGCCGATCGCGCAGGCATCATAGCTGGTGCGCGATGCGATGATCCGGGGCAGCGGGCGGGGCATTTCGCGGCGGGCATCGTCGAACAGTTCGATCGCGGGAAGCAGTTTGGCCGCGAGGGCGGGCGGCAAGCGGCCGCCGAACACGATCGCTTCGGGATCGAGCAGGGCGGCAATGGCGGAGGCAATCAGCGAAAACTGGTCGCGGCTGCGGGTGATCCATTCATCCACCCCCGGCCATTCGGGATCGAAGTCGGCGAGCATCGTGGACAGCCCGTCAAGCTCGACTCCGGCGGTGCGCAGCGACTGGAGCAGGGTTTCGAGCGTCGGGATCTGGAAATTGCGCCAGGGCAGCATCCGCCCGATCTCGCCGCTGTTGCCATGCGAGCCCCTGAGCAGCCGGTTGTTCACGATCACCCCGCCGCCAAGCCCTGCTGCGACATAGATGTAGACGAAGTTGGCATATTGGCGGCCAGCGCCCAGAAAGCTCTCGCCCACGGCGGCGGCATTGCCGTCGCTTTCGACCCAACAGGGCAGTCCCAGCCCCTCGCTGAACAATTCATCGATCGGCACCATCGCGAATTCGTCAAGCGCGCGGGGCGGGTTGAAGCGTGACTTGCCGTCAAGGCAGGGGCCGAGAATTCCGATCCCCGCCCCCACCAGCCGCTCGCGCGCGGCGGGCGTGCGGTCAAGCAGCCGGGCGCGGATCTCCTGAAGGCGCGCAAACACGGCCTTGCGGCTCATCACCGGCATGGTCAGCTGTTCGTGGCCGACCACGTTTCCGGCGAAATCCATCAGTGCTACCGACAAGGCGTCGGTCATCAAGGCGATGCCCAGCGAATAGGCGTAGCGGCGTTCGATGCTGATCGACACACTCGGCTGGCCGCGCCGCCCGCTGACCTTGCGTTCCCCCAGTGCCAGTGCGCCGCGATCGACCAGTTCTCCCACCAGCCGTGAAACAGTCTGCTGCGACAAACCGCAATCGCGCGCGATGGCAGGCTGGACCGTGCCCGGATTGCGCAGGACATTGCCGAGGATCGCCGCCTCGCTTTCGGATGGACGGTGGAGAAAATCCTGGATCGTCGAAGTGTTCATGCGCGCCTGATGCCAGAGTTGATGCAAGCGGGCAACAATACTACCCGATTAAAACCTATAATGGGTTGTAATGGGCGTGAGGGTCTGTTACGCCCCCGGCACGAGGCTCGGAGACAGGGCCGATTTGGGGAGATGATCGATGAAGCAGTTTCTCGCGCTGGCCGCGGCCGGCGTCTCGCTGGCGGCGCTTTTGCCCGCAGCCGCGCTGGCGCAGGCGAACACCGATTCCGCCGCCACCACCGATGAAGCCGAGCCGATTGCCGGTCAGGAAATCATCGTTACCGGCACCAGCCGTTCGCGCGCGGCGCTCGATACGCCTCTGGCGATCTCGCAGCTTGACGATACGGCGCTGGCCCGCGCGGGTGTGACCAGTCAGGCCGACATTCTGAACACCATCCCTTCGATCAAGGCCGATGGCGGCGGCGGGGAAGTGGCCTCCAACGTCTTCATCCGCGGGCTTCCTTCGGGTGGGCAGTTCCAGTTCACCCCGCTGATGTATGACGGCATTACCGTGCTTTCGTCCTTCGGTCTCAATTCCTCGGCCTATGACGTCTATGCCCGCAATGATCTTGGCATCGACCGTCTGGAATTCGTCCGCGGCGGCGTGTCAAACCTGTTCGGCCCCGGTTCGGTTGCGGGTCTGATCAACTACATCAGCACCTCGGGCGGGGACGAGTTGGCAGGCAAGGCGCAGCTCGAAGTGGCCGAGCGCGGGCGTTACCGCGGCGATCTGGCGCTGAGCGGGCCGCTGGGCGAGAACCTCTATTTCGCCGTGTCCGGCTTCTACCGCGTCGATGATGGTCCGATCAAAACCGGGCTCGACACCAAGGGCGGGCAGATCCGCGGCAATCTCGAATACCGCTTTGGCGACGGCAGCGGCTTCGTGAAGCTGATGGGCCAGTATATCGACGACCAGACCCAGTTCTACCTGCCGATCCCGCTCGACGGGCCGACCCGCAGCCGCCTGCGCGGCAATGATGGCGAGATCGTCAATTCGGTGCAGAATGTCCTCAATTTCTCGACCCTGGGCTTCAGCATCCCCGGGGGAGGGCGCTTCACCTCGGACATTGCCGAGGGCGTTTCGACCCGCGGCGGGATGCTCGGCCTCGCGTTTGAAAAGGATTTCGGCGACAGCGGCTGGGGCATCAACGGGCGCTTCAAATACAGCGATTACAAGCACAAGTTCGGTCTGTGGTCGGATGGTGACGGCATCATCAATGTGCCCGAAACGCTCCAGAGCTATCTGACCAACCGCAATCTCGGCGCGCTGGCCAATGCCCAGTTCACCTTTGCAGGTGGCGGCGCAGTGCCCGCGAACACGCTGCTGTTCGCCAACCGCTTTACCGACCGCGACCGCCCGGTCGATGATTTCACCGCCGAAATCAACCTCACCAAGACGCTGGTGACCGGCAGCGTCGATCACGCGCTGACGCTGGGGACCTTCTATGGCAATGCGACGGCGGGCGATTTCAATGTCACCACCACCTTCCTTGCCGAACTCAACAACCGCCCGCGGCTGGTGAACCTTACCGTCACCAATCCCACCACCGGGGCGCAGACGGTGATTTCCCGCAACGGGTTGTTCAACGCCGGGGCCGGCTATGTGAACAACGAGCATTCGGCTGAACGCTACGCCTTCTACGTGGCCGATCAGATGAAGATCGGGGATCGCTTCAACTTCGACATCGGCTTCCGGATCGAGACCATCAACGGCGACATCAGCCGCGAGCGCACCTCGGTCACCATCACCGATGCCGGCACCCCCAACCTTTCGGCAGCGCTTCGCGATGTGATCTGGGGCAATGGCGGCTTCCTGACCGGCGAGGTTTCGACCAGCGAATGGGCACTGGCCGCCGGCGCGCTCTACAAGCTGTCGGACAGCATGAGCCTGTATGCCAACGCCTCGCGCGGGTTTTTCTTCCCCGAACTGCGTTCAGCCGCGTTCCGCCCGCTCGCGGCCGGCACCGCCGCCAATGCCAGCGCGTCGCCGGGCACGCAAAGCTTCACGGCGGAGATCATCAAGCAGGCCGAAGCAGGCATCAAGATCAGCCAGCCGGGCCTGTCGCTGACGGTTTCGGGTTTCTACACCAGCCTCGATAACCGCCGTCAGGTGCTGTTCGTGAACGATGGACAGGGCGGGCTGATCGAGCGGGTCAACCTGGTCGGCACCGAAAGCTACGGGGCGGAGGCCACTGTCGATGTCGAGATCATCGACAACCTCAGCTTCGCGGGCAACGTGACCTGGCAGAAGAGCCAGTATACCGCCTTCGACACAACGCCTGCCAACATCGACAACGCGGTCGAGCGTCAGCCCGAATGGCTCTACAATGCCGGACTGTACTGGAATGACGGCACCTTCGACCTGTCGCTGTTCACCAACTACACCGGGCCCAACTTCACCGCGGCCAACAATGCGATCGAACTGGATGGCTGGAACATCGCCAACCTCGATGCCGGTTACACGATGGAACTGGGCAGCAATTCGCTGCGGCTGAGCGTCAACGTGTTCAACCTGTTCGATACTGACGCGGTGACCGAAGGATCGCCCCGTCAGGATGCGAACCAGGTGGCCAACGGGGCGTTCTTCGTGGGCCGCCCGGTGCTGCCGCGCCGCATCACCGCGCGCGCGACCTTCACCTTCTGATGCTGTCGCCGGGGTTGCGGTATAGGCCGCAGCCCCGGCGGATGCACACCATCCGGCGGACCGGGCTGGAGATGAGGGCTGCGATGCGCTTGCGCGACGAATTGTATGCGATTTTCATGGCCGGGGTCGAGGCGGCAAGTGCCCCTGCGGCGCTGGCTGGGCGGTTGCCGGTTGCGCCTGCAAGGGGGCGCACCATCGTGCTCGGCTGCGGAAAGGCGGCGGCCGCGATGGCCGAAGTTGCCGCCGCACATCTGCCGGGCGATGTGACCGGCTGCGTCGTCACCCGCGTCGGCCACGGCGCGCGCGCACCCACGGGCGGCATCGCAGTGATCGAGGCGAGCCACCCCGTCCCCGATGCCGCGAGCCTTGCCGCAGGCCGCCGCATCCGCGAACTTGCCGCCACAGCGCAGGCAGGTGACCGGGTGGTGTTCCTGATTTCGGGTGGGGGATCATCGCTGCTGGTCGATCCGATCCCCGGCCTTTCGCTGGCAGCCAAGGCGGCGATCAATGATCATCTGGTGAAATCTGGCACGCCGATTGCCGATATCAACTGCGTCCGCCGCCATCTTTCGCAGGTCAAGGGCGGGCGCCTTGCCGCCGCTGCTGCTGCCGCCGCGGGTGACATGCACAGCTTCGTCATCTCCGATGTGGTCGGCGATGATCCCGCCGTGGTCGCCTCGGGCCCAAGCATTGCCAGCCCCTTCGAGCCGGAGCGCGCTCTGGCGATCCTGTCGGACAGCGGCTGTGCGGTGGACGATGCCCTTGCCGCGATGATCCGCGCCGCCGCGCCGCCGCCCGCGCCGCCGCATCCCGTGCATGTGATCGCCGATGCGCGCACTGCGCTGGAAGCAGCCTCGGCCACGGCGGTCGCGCGGGGTTGGACCGTGATCCGCATCGGCGATGATCTGGACGGCGATGCCGCGGCCACCGGCCGCGCTCACGCCGCGCTGGCACTGCGCCATGCGGCGGCAGGTGCGCGCTGTCTGCTTGTCTCGGGCGGGGAACTGACGGTCACGGTCCGCAACCGCGGCGGGCGGGGCGGGCCGAACCTTGAATATCTCACCGCCCTGATGGGCGCGCTGCCCGAAGGCGCTCCGGTCGCCGCGCTCGCCTGCGACAGCGACGGGATCGACGGGAGCGAGGACAATGCCGGCGGCTTCTTCGATGCGCGCACCCGCGCCCCGGCGATGGATTGCCAAGCCGCCCTTGCGGCCCATTGCACCCATGACCTGTTCGCAAGGCTCGGCGGCCTGATCGTCACCGGCCCGACCCGCACCAATGTCAACGATATCCGGCTGATCGCCGTGGGAGCCCCTTCATGAGCCGCAACCCCGACCTTGATGGCCGCGCGCGCGCAATCCTGATCCGCAACGACCGTGGCGGTTACACCGTGCCAACGCACGGCCTCTACCCGTTCCAGTGGAACTGGGATTCCGCCTTTGTGGCGCTGGGCTTTGCCGAATTTGACCGTGACAGGGCATGGGCCGAGATCGAGACGCTGGTCAGCGCCCAATGGGACGACGGGATGATCCCCCACATCGTCTTCCATCAGAACGACGATGGCTATTTCCCCGGCCCCGAGGTGTGGGGCACGGGCCGCACGCCGCCGACATCGGGCATCACGCAGCCGCCGGTGCTGGCGACCGTTTTGCGCGAATTGTGGGAGGCCGAGGGCTCCGATCCCGCCTGCCCGCGCATGCAGCGCCTCTATCGCGCCTGCCTTGCCAGCCACCGCTGGTTCCACACCTACCGCGATCCGCTGGGCAATGGTCTGGCCATGGTCACCCACAACTGGGAGACCGGGCGCGACAATTCGAGCGAGTGGGACGATGCGCTGGCACGGGTCGATACCAGCGGGGTCGGGCCCTACAAGCGCCGCGACACCGGCCATGTCGATGCCGCGATGCGCCCGGCGCAGGAAGAATATGACCGCTATGTCGCGATCCTCCAGTTCGGGCGGGCGAGCGGCTGGGACCACGCCGCCATTGCCGCGCACGGTCCGTTCCGAATGGTGGATGTCGGCATGTCGATGATGCTGCTGCGCGCCAACCGTGATCTTCTGGCGCTGGCCGAAGCGCAGGGCGATACCGCCGTGGCCGAGGAACTGCGCGCCCGCATCGCTCTTTCGACACGCGGGATGGACTGGCTGTGGAACGAGGACGCAGGGGCCTATTGCTCGCGCGATGCCACCACCGGCGAAAGTTCCGGCCTTGTCACCAATGCCAGCTTTCTTGCCTTTTATGCAGGCGTTGGCAGCGAAGGTCAGCGCGCCCGGCTGATCGCGGCGCTGGAGCGGATTGCGGGGAGCGCGGCCTATCTCCTCCCCAGTCTCGAAGCGGGCAGCCGTGCCTATGATCACCGCCGCTACTGGCGCGGGCCGGTGTGGCTGGTGGTGAGCTTCATGGTCGCGCAAGGGCTTGCTGAACAGGGCCACGCCGACTGGGCCGAGCGCATCCGCGAAGATTCCGCACGGCTGATCGAGACATCCGGCTTTTATGAAAGCTTCAGCCCCGAGACGGGCGAGGGATCGGGCGGTGCGGACTTTTCGTGGACGGCGGCGATGTGGCTGGCATGGTGCGGACAAGGGGCGTGCGGGCGATGAAGGGCCTGTTCGCCAAGCCCGCGCCGGCGCACTATCCGTGGGTCCTGATCGGCCTGTTGTGGATGGTCTCCTTCCTCAATTCGGCGGACCGCGCGATCCTCAATGCGGTCAAGCCGCTGCTGCGCGATGCCTTTGCGATCACCGACGTGCAGCTGGGCGTGGTCGATACGGTGTTCTTCTGGACCTATGCCGTGTGCGCCTTCCTGTTCGGGCGGATCGGCGACAGTGTCAGGCGGCGCAACATGGTGCTGTTCGGCCTGCTGTTCTGGAGTATGGCGACAGGCTTCATGCCGATCGCGACCGGCTTTGCGATGCTGCTGGCAATGCGCACGCTGGTGGCCGTGGGCGAGAGCACCTATTACCCCACCGCGACCGCGCTGATCAGTGCATGGCACCGCCCGGCGATGCGCAGCCGCGCGCTGGCGATCCACCAGACGGCGGTGTTCGCGGGCGGCGGGATCGGTGCCTGGGCGGCCGGTGCGCTGGCGGATGCCTATGGCTGGTCGATACCCTTCATCGTCTTTGCCCTGCTGGGCGGGGTGGTGTTCGGCGGGCTGATCTTCACCTTGCGGGACGATGCTCCCGCCACCACCATCGCCGCTGCGACCGACGCGCCAAAGGAAGAACCGCTCAAGATCATCCTGCGCACGCCCGCTGCGCTGATCCTGTGCGCCGCCTTCTCCCTCGCCCATCCCGCCTCTTCGGCGGTGCTCAACTGGTGCAACACCTATGCGCATGACGTGCTGAAGCTGAACCTGGCCGACAGCGCGCTGGTGGGCCCGGTGATGATCACCAGCGCGGGCTTTGTTTCGGTGCTGGTGGGCGGATGGCTGTCCGACAAGCTGGCGGCACACAGCGCGACGGGTCGCGTGACGGTGCTCGCGCTCGGCCTTGCGGTTGCGGGACTTTCGCTGCTGCCGTTCCCCTGGGCGGGATCGGTGGTGATGGTGGGCGCGCTGCTGTTTGCCACCAGCTTCGGCAAGGGCCTGTTCGACGGCTGCATCTATGCCGCGATGCACGATGTCGTGCCCGACAGCGCCCGCGCCACCGCAGCCGGATTGATGACCATGCTGGGCTTTCTGGGCGCAGGAATCTCGACCGTGGCTCTGCCCGCGATCGCGGTGCACACCGGCCTTGCGGCGGGATTTGCGATGATGGCGGGGCTCTATGCGCTGGCGGTTATCGTGTTGCTGGCGGGCCGCCCGCTGGTGCGCGGCGCAAGGGCGCGAATGAACGGGGATGTGGGCGCATGACTGATACAGCACTTTATGGCGGGATCGAACTGGGCGGGACCAAGACCGTCTTGGCCATCGGCACACACGAAGGGCAGATCATCGCCCGCCATTGCGTGCCCACCCGCGCTCCCGAGGCAGTGATCGCCGATGCCGCCGCCTTCTTCGCAGCGAGCAGCCTCCCCATCGCCGCGCTGGGCGTGGGCGCGTTCGGCCCGATCGTGATCGACCCGGCGGCGCCGCGATACGGGCACTTGTGCGCGACCAACAAGCCGGGCTGGAGCGGCTTCGACCTTGTCGGCGCGTTGGCGCAGGCGCTGCCGGTGCCGCTGCGCCTTGTCACCGATGTCGGTGCGGCAGCGGTGGGTGAGGCGCGCTGCGGTGCGCTGCGCGGACAGGCGATCGGCGTCTATCTGACCGTCGGCACCGGCATCGGCGGAGCGATTGTTACAGGCGGTCAGATCCTGCCCGCGCTGCTTCACCCGGAAATGGGCCACATCACCCTGCAACGCAGACCTGATGACACCGCGCCATCGGCCTGTGCCTTTCACGATTCCTGTGCCGAAGGTCTTGCCGCAGGGCCCGCCATCGCGGCGCGCTTTGGCGCATCGCTCGATCACTTTGCTCCCGATAGCCACGAATTTGCGCTGATTGCCGATTATCTCGGCCAGTTCTGTGCGCAGATCGTGTTGATGCTTTCACCTCAGCGTATCGTTCTGGGGGGCGGTGTGACCGGGGCGCCGGGCGTGGTGGAGGCGGTGCACCGTGCGATGGTGGACGCGCTGGGGTGCTATGGTCCCGAAGCAGTCGGCGCGCCGGGCTATGTGACCGCGCCCGCGCTGGGGCAGGATGCCGGGATCGCGGGCGCGCTGGTCTGCGCCGCTGCTGCGCTCTAGTCGCCGCGCCGCGCCCGCAGCCGGCGCTCGCTCAGCCACAGACCGGCGCTGATCGCCAGCCAGCCGAGCAGCCACGGCCAGCCTGCCCCGCGCCGCTGCGGGGCCGTGCGGTCAGTGGCGGGCGCGCTTTGGCGTGCAGCCCAGAGGGTCGTTTCCTCCGCCATTTCGCGCGCTCTGATGGGGCCGAGCGAACCTTCGGGCAGAACGAGGAAGGCGAAACGCGCCCCTTGCGCCTCGTCGCCCGCGCCGGACGGGCCGCGCATCGGCTGGACGATGGCGTAAATGCCTGCTGTTGCCGGGCGAAAAGCCGCACACTCCCGCGCCCCGGCCAGTGGATCGATGGCAAGCGCCAACGTCGACCCGTCCGGCCCCTCGGCCCGTGCATCGGGCGCGATCCCGCATACCGCGATCCGTTCCCCCGCTTCGACCAACGCCGGGACATCGGGGCGAAACACCACTTGCGCCCGCGCCGCCGCACCGAGGGTCTGGCTCCACCATTGCTCGTAGCGGTCGCCTTGTCCGGCCAGCACCAGCGCGAAGCTGTCTTGCAGCGCCCACAGTGCAACCCGCCCCTGTCCGCGCCGCTGCCACCCGGCGATCAGCCCGCCATCGGCATCGCGCACCACCGGCACGAAATCGGCGCCTGTCCTGATGTCCCAGCGGGTCAGTTCGGGCATGGGATCGTCAAGCGTGTTGAGCCCATCGGGCACATCCGCGCTGCCGGGGCCGCGCCGGAAGGCGAGCGCCTCGGCATCGGCGGCAAGCGGGGGGAGGGTGGCAGGCACACTGTCTGCACCGCCCTCGACCGAAAGGCCCAGAGAGCGCCAGCCTTCGCGCATGCCGCCGGTCGCAGGACCGGTCATGCGAATGACGACGCCAAGCCCACCCGCTATCGCCTGGGCCAGTGTCGCGCGCGCGCCGCCGCCCAGCGCGGCGAGGGCCACATCATCGATAATCACCACATCAACGTCGCGCAGGGAGGCCGCGTCGAGCCGCACTTCGCCCTCGCCAAGGTCCACCCCGCCGCCCGCATCGAGGCGGCTGGCAAGGTCGATCCCCGCATCTTGGGCCCAGCGGCGCAGATATTTGGCATCCGGCGAAGGCGCGCCGATCAGCGCCGCACGCAAGGGCGCGGGCGGGGCAAGGGTGCGCAGCGGCACAGGCGTGTCCGAGACGGTCGCCTTGTCGCTGCCGCGCAGTTGCAGAGTGAAGGTCGCCAGCCCCTCGGCCCGGGCCGTGCCGCCGAGCGTGAAGCGCCCGTCTGCCCCGATGCTGCGCCTATCGACGCGCTGCCCCGCAGGGTCGAGCAGTTCCGCGCTCCCGCCTGCCAGCCCCGCCGCCTCGCCGCTGAGGGCGAAGACACTCCCCGCTGGCGTATCGGCGGGCGGGTCGAGGCGGATGAGACCGCGCAGGGGTGCCGGGGGCGCAAAGCTGGCGGGAAGGCCGGCATCGCCGTCAAGGTCGCGCGCGGTCAGGCCCCGGCCAAGGATACGGATGCGCTGCACCTGCCCGTGGCGGCGCAGCGCGGTGGCCAGATCGGGCACCCGTTCGGCCCCGGCGATGGCGGGCGCTTCGGGCAGGGCGACCAGCCGCTCACCCGGGGCGGGCCTGGTGTCGGCGGGGGTGCCTGCGGCGGCGACCATCAGCGTTTCGCCGCCGATGGGAAGAAGCGGCGGGAACAGTGTCAGGTAAAGCAGCGCACCGCTTGCCAGCGACAATGCGGCCAGCGCCCATGCCAGCCACCCGCGCCGCAGCAGCATCAGCCGGATCGCGGCGGCCAGCGTGCCCGCGCCGATCAGCAGCGCGGCGATGGTTTCCGCGGCGGGCATCAGCGCAGCCCTTCGATATAGCGGCGGCCCAGCGTGCCCCCGTCATCGCGGCGGCGCACTCCGGCGGGCGGGCGGGTGAGCATGGTCCACAAGACCCCGCGCAGGCGTTCGCGCGCGGGCTTCGATTGCGGATTGCCGCGCAGGGCGTCAATCGCGGCCAGCACGCTGAGCGGATCGCGGATGCGGCCGCTGTTGGCGCGCACCCAGCCCTCCAGTCCGGCAAGGTCGATGGCGCCCGGCTGTGCCAAGGCGCGCCACGCGGTCGCCGGGACCGCATCGGGCAGCGCGAAGGGCGTGAGCTGCGCACCGCCGCCCACAATCCCCGCGCGCTTGCCCGTCAGCCGCCGTGCCATGTCGATCGGCGGCTGCTGGCTACCGATGCGCGGCAGGTAAATGCGCGTCGCCTGCTGGACTTTCTTGATGTATTCCAGCGCCTTGTTTTCGAATGGTAGAGCGGCGTCGGGCTTGCCGGTGCGCAGGTTCACCTCCGCCTCCCACATCGCATCGAGCGCCGCCTTGAGCAGTTCGCGGGTATCGGGATCAAGCAGCGTCGCCGCCTCGCTTTCGTCATGGACATGGCCGTAATCGGCCAGCACATTGCCAAGATCACCGAACACCGGATTTTCGGGCGCGGTGCCGTGATCGTGGCCGTCCCCATCGTAATGCTCGGGCTCGGCGGGTTCGTCCTTGTCGGAGGTCGGCATCGGCGGCTTGGGAGTCTCCTCGGCTTCCATGCCGACGAACTGGCCATAGCGCAGCCGCAGCAGCCGCTGGTCGACCCCGATGGTATCCGACCGCAACAGGAATTCGTCGGCGGAGAGCGCCTTGCGCTGTCTGATCAGCGCCTCGGTATCGATGATCACCTGCCGCTGGCTGCGGAAATAGGCGGGCATCTGCTGCTTGGCCATCAGGTCCAATCCCTCCGCCTCAGCCGGGCGGGGGGAGGGATAACGCAGGATCACGCCGGGGCCGCGCACCACCTGCGGGCCGGGGGAACGGGTATCGGCGATGGTCAGCTGTGCGACCAGATCGCTCCCCGGCACAAGGCCGAAGCTGCCCAGCGGCAGATCGATCACGAAGCGCCGCCGCCGGGGATCGCCCGATCCGCGCACGGTCTGGGTGCGTTCGGCAAAGCGAACGTTTTCGCCTTCGCCAATGGCGGTGGTGAGGGTGAGACGGGCAAGGGCATCGACGGCATAATCGTCGGTCGCTTCGAAGGTGATGCGCCAGCTTCTCTGACCGGGCAGCATTGTCACGAGGCCCGAGGCAGGCTCGATCACGCGCACCTGCGGGGGCTCGTCGGCGATGGGTTCGAGGCGGTGGGCGGGCAGATCGCCGCCCATGCTTTGCGCGGTCAGCCGGTAGAGCGCTGGCCCGTCCAGCCGCAGCGCGCCGTTCCACCCCTCGGCCCCCTGCGTCAGCGGCAGTCGCTGGCCGCCGACCAGTTGCAGCGCGGCGGCAGAGGGCTGGGGCGCGAAGGCGAAGGTCCATTCGATGCGCGAGCCCTGCGGGGCGCGGATATCGAGACTGTCGGAAAAGCGCGGCGGCAGCCCGGTATAGGCGGGCGGCACGATCCGCACCCGCTGGCCGGTCAAACGCGGCGCACCCGGAGCGGCGGCGGTGTTATCCGCGACGGGAGCGAGCGGGGGCGGGGCACTTGCCTGCATTTGCCACACCCCAATCCCCGCCAGCGCCGCCGCGCCAAGGCCCCATGCCAGCGCGATGCGGCCCCGCCGCCAGCCATCGGCGAGGCTGACAGGATCGATGGCGGCAACGCGGTCGGCGATACGCGCCGCCTGAAGCGCCTCAAACGGTGAGCGGGTTGCGGGCGCAAAAACCAGCGCGGCGCTGTCTTCAAGGCTGGCCTCGCGCGCGTTGAGGCGGCGCACCAGCCATGCGGCATCGAAGCGGGCGGCGCTGTGACGGGCGGTCCAGACCAATGCTCCCGCGCCAAGGATCAGCACCGCCGCTGCCGCCGCAAGGCCGGCCAGTGCCCAGCCCAGCGCGGCCAGCACCGCGACCAGCGGCGCAACTGTCAGCGACGTCTCCAGCGCGGCGCGGCGGCGCGCCGGGGCGAGCCATATTGCGGGAGCGAGTTCGCGGCTCATGGCGCAAACCGGCGGGCGCGGGTCGCCAGCACCCGTTCGGCAGCGAAGATCAGCGCGATCAGCACGCCCAGCCATGCGGACAGTTCACGCGGCGGCAGCGGAAAAGGCGCAGCGCCCTCGACCGGCGCGGCGGCGGCGGCCACCATGCGGGCAGGCGCCGGGGCGGGCGGCGCGACCAGATCGCGCAAATTCGCCGCGAAATCGGGGGCGAGCAGCATCGGCATGGCCGCAGGTTCAAGCGGGTGGGTGAAGCGCATCAGCCGGCCAGCGCCCAGCATCCCGCCTTCGGCCACCACCTCCCCGGTTTCGTCGGTCCACAGGCTTGCGGTGGCGGCGGGCATGGCGATTTCGGCGGTGGAGGCAAGCAAAGCGGTGCCGCCCGCGCTCACCCAGTCGGTCACGGCGGCGGGGACGGGGCCGGGGATGATCCAGACAAGCACAGCGTCACGCGGCGGCAGTGCCTCGGATGCCTCGGCGGAGAATTGCGGCGCCGCACCCCAAGCGGCAGCAGCGGCGCGGAAGTAGCGGACTTTCCCGTCTTGTCCGGCGAGATGACGCACCGCCAGCGCAGGAGCGGGCGCGGGGGTAGCGGTCGCCGCATTGGCGGTGCCTTCGATCACGCGCCACTCCACCTTGCGGGTCAATCGGATGAACCCTGCGTCCACACCGTCGATCACTGGCGGAACCAGCACGGTCAGGGGCGCGCCTTTCGGCAATTCGGCATCGAACTGGCGGATCAGGCTGGCAAGCGGCACGCGGTTTGCAGGGGCGGCGGTGTCCAGTACGGGAAAGCCCGGCGCGATCCAGCGCGCGTCGGCTTCGCCTGCGGCCTCGCGCGCCGCCGCCGGAGCGATCCCGGGGGCCACCAGAACGCGCGGGCCATCATCCTCCCACCCCAGCACCGCCGGGCGCGCCAGCAATAGCGAGAGCAGCGCGACCAGCAGCAGCCGCAGCGCCAGCAGCAGCCATTCATCGAAACGGATGCGCTGTTTGGGGCGGGGCATCGCCTCCAGCCATCGCATTGCCGCAAAGTCCACCGGCACATCCTCGGTCCGGCGCTTGAGGTGCACCAGCAGCGGCACAATCAGCGCGGCGAGCGCGGCAAGGCCAAGCGGGGCGAGCAGCAGCGGGGTCATGCCGGCAGCGGCCCCCGGCCGAAAAACACGTGGAGCGGACGGTCAATCGCCTCGTCGATCACATGGGCGGTGTAGCGGATGCCGGCTGCATCCAGCCGTTCGCCGAGCGCCGCCCTCGCTGCGGCAAAGCGGGCAAGGAAATCAGCGCGCAGCAGCTTGCCGTCCCCGATCAGATCAGCGCCGCTTTCCGCATCGATAAAGCGATAGCCGCCATCGAAGGGGAAATCGCGTTCCTCCACGGTCAGCATCTGCACGGCCAGCACCTCGCGCCCGGCCTTGGCGAGCCGCTCGATCATGGCGATGCCGCCCTCGTCGAAACAATCGGACAGGAACAGCACAAGATCGTTGGCCCCGATCCGTTCCCACAGCGGGGCGAGCGCCTGCGCATCGGGAAAGGTCCCCGCGCCCTCCAATCGCGACAGCTCGATCTGCATCCGTTCGAACTGCGCCCGGCCCCGGTGCGGGTCGGCGACCGCCAGAGCGCCTTCGCGCAAGGCGATCCAACCGAAGCGGTCGCCCTGCATGAGTGCCAGTTGCGCGGTGCACAGCGCCAGCAGCCTGGCCGCATCGAGGCGCGAGAAATCCGGCCTTGCCCTGTCAGCCTGCGCCATCGAGGCGCTGCAATCGATCAGGATCCACACCGCGATCGGGCTTTCCTCTTCCGCCTCACGGACGAAGAACCGGTCGGAGCGGGCGAACAGCTTCCAGTCGATCCGGCGCGGCTCGTCCCCCGGTTCATAGGCGCGGTATTGCGCGAATTCGAGGCCGGAACCCTTGTTGCGGCTCTGGTGCATGCCGAAGCCGCGATCACCCATATCGCGCCGCGTCCGCAGGCTCAGGCGCTTCAGCCGGCTGCGGATTTCGGGCGGGATGGTGAGCGGCGCGCGCGCCATGGGTTACGCGGACGGCGGCGGCAGGTGGGCGAGCAGCGCGGCGACGATATCGTCCGCGCTTTTGCCCTCGGCCTCGGCGGCGAAGCTCAGCAGCAGGCGGTGGCGCAACACCGGGGCGGCCAGCATCGCGATATCATCGCGTGTGGCGGCAAGGCGCCCGTGCAGCAGAGCGCGCGCCTTGGCGCACAGCACCAGCGATTGCCCCGCACGCGGCCCCGCACCCCAGCGCACATAGGTGCCGACATCGGCAGGCGCATGGGCATCGCCGGGCCGGGTGGCGCGCACCAGCGTGGTGATCCATTCCAGCAGATCGTCCGAAAGATACACCTCGCGCACGATGTGCTGGAGCGCCAGCACATCCTCGGCCCGCATCACGCACGGCACGGCTGCGCCCGCTGTGCCGGTGGTCATGGCGAGGATATCGCGTTCTTCCGCAGCGGTGGGATAGCCGACCCGCACCAGCAGCAGAAAGCGGTCAAGCTGGGCTTCGGGGAGCGGATAGGTGCCCGCCTGTTCCAGCGGGTTCTGGGTGGCCAGCACGAAAAAGGGCTTGGGAAGCTGATAGGTCTGGCCGCCATAGCTGACGGTCTTTTCCTGCATCGCCTCCAGCAGCGCGGCCTGCGTCTTGGGGGGCGTGCGGTTCAATTCGTCGGCGAGCAGCAGGTTGGTGAACACCGGGCCTTTCTGGAACCGGAAAGACCGGTGGCCGGTGCCGTGGTCTTCCTCCAGCAGTTCGGTGCCGAGAATATCGCTCGGCATCAGATCGGGGGTAAACTGCACGCGGCGGAAATCCAGCTCCAGCGCCTCGCCCAGCGTCCTCACCAGCAGCGTCTTGCCGAGGCCGGGGACGCCTTCCAGCAGGCAGTGCCCGCCCGCCAGCAGGCCGATCAGCAATTGCTCGACCACATCGGCCTGGCCGACAATGGCCGTGGCGATGGCGCGCTTCAGATCGCCCAACCGGCCAATGCGCTGTTCGATTGCCGCGGCATCCGCCGCGCCGTGCTGTGCCACTATGCCAGACCCTTCAATTGCTGAGCGCGTACATGACGATGTTCACCCCGAAACGGGTGTTGTCTTCCGCAAGGAAACGCTTGTTGCGCCAGTCGTAATCCCATTCGCAGCCATAGTCCTTGTTGCTGTAGAGCACGCCAAGCCGGCCGTTGATGGTAATGCCTTTGAGGTAATCGTGAATGAGGTCATCGCCCCATCCGTTGAGTTCGAACGAAGTTGCGGGCGGGCCGGGAAACTTGAAGAAGCTGGAATAGAGCGGGTGATCGTTCGGCAGCTTCTTCATCGCCTGCGGGCCGAAGATCGTCGCCATCTGCGCTTCGAAGGATTTGGCGAACAGCCCGTCGATATCGTGGTTGCAATCATCCACGAACACGAAGCCGCCGTTCCTGACATAGCGCTCGAAATTGCGGCGTTCCGCGTCGGAGAACTCGACCGCCTTATGCCCGGCAAGGTAACAGAACGGCGCGGTCAGCATCGCCGGATCGCTGAGTGCGACGACGCGTTCCTTGGGGTCCACGCGCAAGGTGGTGTAATCCACCAGCGAGGTGATGAGATTGGCCGGCATGCGCTGATCCACATCCCAGTCGCCGGAATTGTATTTGAGGCGGGTGAACCAGAAATCATAGCCGCCCGCGGCGCGCTGAGCGGCGGCGGGGCGGCCAAGCAGCGCGCCCGCCGCCCCGGCGAGGGCAGCACGCAGGAAAGCGGCGCGGGTTATCGCAGACTTGCTCACGATCCCCGCGCCTCTGCCTGCATCCGTCAGACCGCGTCGGACAGCGAGGTGAAGGTGAAGTCGCGGATCTTCATCGGCGGCAGCAGCATCGAGCCGCCTTCGTCCGCCTTCACGCGCACCGCACGGCCCAGCTCCTCGATGTTGTTGAGCATGATCACCGGGCTTTCGTTGAAGCGGAAGTTCTTGATCGGATACTTCAGCTGGCCGTTCTCGATGTAGAAGGTGCCATCGCGCGTCAGGCCGGTCAGCAGCACGGTCTGCGGATCGACCATGCGGATGTACCAGGTGCGGGTCAAAAGGATGCCGCGTTCGGTGCCCGCGATCAGATCGCCGGTCGACTTGCTGCCGCCTTCCATGATGACATTGCCCCAGCCGGCCTTTTCGGGCTTGCCCTGCTTCTGCGACCAGTACCGCGAATATTCGAGATTGGCGACCTTGCCGTTCTCGATGATCGCGGTCTTTTCCCGCGGCAGGCCATCGCCGTCCCACGGCAGTGCCGGGCACAGCGGGTGCCAGGGATCGGTGTAGATGTTGACGCGCGGATCCATGATCTGCTCGCCGATCTTGTTGCCGCCGCCCTGCTTCGAAAGGAAGCTGCGCCCTTCATCGGCCGAACGGGCATCGAAGAAGTTCATCATGAAGCTGATGAGCCCCGCCGCCGCAGCGGGCTCAAGGATGACGGTATACTTGCCCGGCTCCAGCGCCTGCGCATCCACCGAAGCGGCGGCCTTGCGCATTGCGATCTGCACATCCTTGGCCGCGTCGAAGGTGTCGACGTCCTGCACATTGGTGCCGACCCAGCCCGATCCGCGCCCGTCTTCGGTGCGCACGGTGCAGGTGTAATCCGCGATGGTGGACTGCTGGTAACCGAAATTGCCGTTGGAGTTGGCATGGGCAAAGAAGGTGTGCCCGTCTTCAAGGAAGCCCGCCGCGATCAGATTGCGCTCACGGCAGGGCAGGATCGAGGCTTCGGCGATCTTGGCGCGCGCTTCGGGCGTCAGCGCGGCGGTTGCTGCACTGAATGTCTCGGTCGCCCGGTAAGTCTGCGGGCCAACCGGCGGCACATATTCCGGGTTTTCCGGGGCGAGCTTCGCCAGATCCTCGGCGCGGCGCACCACACGTTCGAGCGAGGCATCGTCGAACTGGTTGATCGATGCGGTGCCGACCCGCTTGCCGAACGCGACTTCCACGCCGAGTTCAAGATCATCGACCACGCCTGCGGTCGAAATGTCGTTGCGGGCAAAGCGCACGTTGCCCTGCCTGCCGCCGCCGATCTGGGCGATGGTGTGATCCGCGGTCGAAAACGCGATCACCTTGTCGAGGATGGCCTTGGCCTGCGCTTCTGTCAGAATGGTCATGTCTGCGTCTCCTGCGCGCGCTTAGCCGAGCGACCGGGCGGTGTTGATGACGTTGATCCCGTCGAAACGGGTGGTCGAGGAACCGTGGCTCACGGCCGAGACCTGGCTGGGCTGGCCCTTGCCGTCGAAGAACGAACCGAACATGCGATAATCGCTCTCGTCACAGATGGCCGAACAGGCGCCCCAGAATTCCGGCGTGCGCATCTGGTAGGCGACATCCTCGATCATCGGGCCGAGCTGGCCGTTCTTGATCTCGTAGAACACCGTCCCGCCGAACTGCGCGTTGTAACGCTGCTGGTCGATCGAGAAGGAGCCGCGTCCGGCGATGTAGATGCCGTTTTCGACGCCGGCGATCATGTCGGCGGGGGTCATCGCGGTCTTGCCCGGCGCAAGGCTGACGTTCGCCATGCGCTGGAACTGCACGGACGACCAGCTATCGGCATAGCAGCACCCGTCCGAGGCATCCTTGCCCACGATATGCGCCTGATCGCGGATGGTCTGGTAATCGACAAGGATCCCGTCCTTGACCAGATCCCAACGCTTGGTCTTCACGCCTTCATCGTCATAGGCGACCGCGCCGAGGCTGCCGACCTGCGTCTTGTCGGCGAACAGGTTCACGATCTCGCTGCCGTACTTGAAGCCGGAATTGCGCTTGTCGAGCGTGGCGAAGCTGGTGCCCGCGTAGTTCGCCTCGTAACCCAGCACGCGGTCGAGTTCGAGCGGGTGGCCGACGCTTTCGTGGATGGTCAGGCCCAGGTGATTGGGATCGAGCACCAGATCATACTTGCCCGGCTTCACCGAAGGTGCCTTGAGCTTGGCCTGCGCGTCGTTCGCGGCGGCGATCGCGTCTTCCTTCATGTCATAGGACATGCCGTAAGTGGTGAGGCCGTTCGAAAGCACGAACTTGTCTTCGCTGCGCCCGTCCATGTATTCATAGCCGAGGCCCATCGGCGCCGAGAGACCCTCGCGCGAACGGAACTTGCCGGTGGTGGTGTCGACCGCGGTGACGGTGAAGGGCGCCCAGATGCGGTGCACATCCTGATCGATGTAGGACCCGTCGGTGGACGCGAAATACTTCTGTTCGTTGACGAGGAACAGCAGCGAGTTGACGAAGTTCGCGCCTGCCGAAAGCGCCGCGTCATTGACGCTCATCAGCAGATCGACCTTGTCGGCGATCGGCACTTCCATCGCGTTTTTCTTGATCGGGGTGCGCCAGCTGACTTCGCCCACCCCGGGGGTGGGGGCAAGCTGGACCGGCGCGGACTGGATGCGGGCGTTGGCCTTGGCCATCGCGGTCGCCTGACGGGCGGCATTGGCGACGGCTTCGGGGGTCATGTCATTGGTCGCGGCAAAGCCCCATGCCCCGTCCGCAATCACGCGCACGCCGGTGCCGGTGCTTTCCGTGTTGACGATGTTCTGGACGTTGCGTTCGCGGGTGATGACGAATTGGCGCAGGTAGCGGCCCACGCGCACATCGCAGTAGCTCGCGCCCGCGGCGGTCGCGGCGGACAGCGCGGCATCAGCCAGCGTCTTCTTCACCGCGATATCGATCTGATCCTGCAACTGGCTGGCGGCGATCGCCTTGCCGAAGATGGAGGGCGACAGCGCGGCACCTGTGAAAAAGGTGCTGAACGCCAAGAAATCCCTTCGGTCCATGCAAAAACTCCCCGATGCGGCCGTCAACCGTCGGGGGATCCGAGGGGTGTTCCGGCGTTGGCTCTCTCTTCTAGGCGAAGGGCAAAGGGCGCGCTTCACAGCATAGCCCGTTCCCCTGAGCGGCCAGCACTATCAACCGCCTTGCAGCCGCGGGCAAGAGAGCCGACGAAGCGCCTGACATAATCGACGAACGGGGCAGGGCGCGCAAAGGCTAGCCGCCGTTCGTTGCCGCCGCGTAGCGGGCCGAGACCTTGCTCCAGTCGACCACCTTCCACCATCCATCAAGGTAATCGGCGCGGCGGTTTTGCCATTTGAGATAATAGGCGTGTTCCCACACATCATTGCCAAGGATCGGGGTGCCCTTGACCTCGGCCACGTCCATCAGCGGATTGTCCTGATTGGGGGTCGAGGTGATCGCCAGCTTGCCGTCCGCGCCCACGATCAGCCACACCCAGCCCGACCCGAAGCGCGCTGTGCCTGCGGCGCGGAAGGCGGCCTGAAACTTGTCGAGCGATCCGAACTGCGCCTCGATCGCTTCGGCCAGTTCCATCGACATCGCCCCGACCTTGTCGGTGGGGGCCATGGTCTCCCAGAAGAAGGTGTGGTTCCAGTGCCCGCCCGCGTTGTTGCGGATCGCCGCTGGGAGTGTCCCGGCGCGGGCGACCAGTTGTTCAAGCGTCTGTCCTGCCAGCGCCGGATCAGCGGCGACCGCCTTGTTGAGATTGTCGACATAGGCCTGATGATGCTTGCCGTGGTGGATGCGCATGGTTTCGGCATCGATCACCGGCTCCAGCGCCTCGGGCGCATAGGGCAGCGGTGCGAGGCTGAAGGCGGCCGGTGCCGGAGCGGGGGCGCTCGCGGTGGTCTGGGCGATGGTCTGCGCACCGGCGAGCGGCAGCGCGGCGGCGGCAGCAGCGGCAAGCGCCAGCGTCAGGGGCAAGGGGCGCGGCATGATATTCTCCTGCAAGGCGAAGATGGCGTGATCTGACACCCTGTCTGGCACAGGGCCGCCCCGCTTTACACCCTGCTTTGCGACATGCGCGCATTTTCGGGTGAGCCGCCCGGTCCATGCGCCCGCCTGCCCATGCTCGCTGATCCACGCGCATCACGCGCTGGTCGAAGCACACTTGCGCAGCGATGGGCAGGGTTGGTGTGGTCATTCCCGTTCGGGCCGTGTTCATGCTAGGGACGGACAAGCCCATCCCCTTTGCCCCCGCTGTTCGCGAAACATCCGCTCATGTCTTTCACCCCGTCGCTTGAAGAGGCTTACCTCGCGCACCGCGATCGTCTGCTGCGCTTCCTGCGTGCGCGCGGCGCGGGGGACGCGGCGGAGGATCTGTTGCAGGACCTGTGGCTGCGCCTTGCCGCCGCCCCCGATCCGCAGGCGGCCGCGGGGCTATCCTACATGATGCGCGCCGCCGACCGGCTGATGATCGATCGTTACCGCTCGCAGCGTCAGGCCGCCCAGCGTGACAAGGCCTGGGCCGAGGTGCAGCCGGGCGTGGCCGATGGCGTGGCCCCCGCGCCCGGCCCCGAACGCGAACTTGCCGCGCGGCAGGAGGTTGCGCGCTTGCAGCAGGCGCTTGGCGCGCTGCCTGCGCGGGCCGCCGCGATCCTGCGCCGCCACCGCATAGACGGCATCACCCAGCGCGCCATCGCGGAGGAATTCGGCATTAGCCTCAGCACGGTCGAGGCTGATCTCAGGCGTGCCTATGCCGCCATTTTCGAGGTGCGGGAGGACGAGCCATGAGGCATCGGCCCCGCGTCTCCGTCTATCGGGCAGGAGACCTCACGCAATGACACCCGACCAGCCGATCCGCGACGCTGCCCTGCAATGGGCGATGGCGACGCGCGCGCCCGATTTCGCTGATTGGGACGGCTTTACCGCCTGGCTCGAAGCCGATCCGGCGCACGCGGCGGCCTATGATGCGGTGCAGGTCGCGCTGGAGGATGCCGATGCGGTGCTCGCAGCGATGCCGGAGCCTGCGCCGGAGCCTGCGCCCGTTGCTGCCAACGACAATTGGCTTAACTCGCGCCGCGCATGGCTGAGCGGGGCAATCGCGGCGGCACTGGTGCTGGCGCTGACATCGGTGCTGTGGCTGGCTCCGCAGCGGAGCGGGCTCTACGAGACCGCGCCGGGCGAGACGCGGCTGATCGCGCTGGAGGATGGCAGTACCGTGCAACTGGCGGGCGGCAGCCGCCTCACGGTCGAAGGGGCACGCGCCGCGCGGCTCGATGCGGGACAGGCGCTGTTCACGATCCGCCATGACGCGGCGGACCCCTTTGTCCTTGTCGCCGGGGGTGAGCGGCTGGTCGATGCCGGCACGGTCTTCGATGTGCGACTTGCGGGCGAGATGCTGGATGTTGCCGTGTCCGAAGGCGCGGTGATCATCGCGCCGGGGCGGGGGGAAATCCGCCTCGATGCCGGAACACGCGCCGTTCGGACCGGCGGGCGCTACCGTGTCGCTCGGGTTGACCGGCAGGCGGTGGGCGAATGGAGCCGCGGGCGGATCAGCTTCGAGAATGCCACGCTGGCCGAAATCGCGGCCGAACTGACCCGTGCCACCGGAACGCGCTTTGTCAGCGAGAATGCCGCCACGCGCCTGACGGGCAGCATTGCCACCGATGCCGTGCGGGCCGACCCGCGTGTGCTGGGGCCGCTGCTGGGGGTGGAGGTCACACCCGAAGGTGATGGTCCGGGCTGGGTGATCGTGGCCCCGTAATCCGATGCGCCCGCTGGCCCCCATCCTTGCCATGGCCGCGCTCGTCAGCGCCGCGCCGCTGTCTGCGCGCAGCGCCGATCTGGCGATCCCGGCGGGGACGGTGTCTGAAGCCGTCATCGCCATTGGACGGGCAACAGGGGCGAGCATCGTCATCGCCGATCCTGCGCTGGGGCGCACCCGCATCGGCGCGATCAAGGGCCGGATGGAAGCCGAGGCGGCGGTCAAAAAACTCGCGCGGGCGGGCGGAATGGAGGTGGTGCGCGTGGGGCCGGGCGCGTGGCGGCTGACCGCCGCGCCGCGCCGCGCCGTGCCGCGCCCGCGCCCCGAACGGATCGTGCGCGCCCGCTCTGCCGCCGCGCTCTCATCCGCGCCGCCCTCGGCTGCCGAGGGCGAACCGATCATCGTCACCGCCACCAAGCGCGATCTGACCTTTGCCGAGGTGGCGGGGCAGGTCACGTTGCTGGATGGCGCGGTGCTCGAACGCGCCGGCGTGGGTGGGACCGAGAAGATCATGCAGCGCGCCGCCACCGTTTCGTCGACCTATCTCGGCAGCGGGCGCAACAAGCTGTTCATCCGCGGCATCGCGGATTCGAGCTTCACCGGGCCGACGCAGGCGACCGTGGGCCAGTATTTCGGCGATCTGCGCCTGTCCTACAACGCCCCCGATCCCGATCTGCGCCTGTCCGATATGGAGCGGGTCGAAATCCTCGAAGGGCCGCAGGGCACGCTGTATGGGGCAGGTTCGCTGGGCGGGATCATCCGGCTGGTGCCGCGCGCGCCCGAACCGGGGGAGACCAGCCTCGTCGTATCGGGCGGGGCGAGCGCAATTGCCCATGGCGAGCCCGGCGGCGATGCCCATGCAACGCTGAACCTGCCGCTGGCGGGCGAGACCGCGACCCTGCGCCTCAACCTCGATGCGGCAACGCTGGGCGGGTATATCGACAAGCCCGCCATCGGCCGGCGCAATGTCAACCGCACCGAAATCCTCTCGGGCCGCGCCGCGCTGAGGGTCGATATCGCGCCGGATTGGAGCGCCGATGTCATCCTGCTCGGACAGGACACCGCGGCCGATGACAGCCAGTATGCCGACCGTGACGGTGCGCGCCGGCTGGCCAGCTCGGCGGCGGTCGCAGAGGGCAGCCGTGCGCAATATGGCCACGCGCAACTGGTGGTGAGCGGGCGGATCGGCGACGTCCGGATAAAGTCCTCAACCGGGATCGGCGCGCAGGATCTGGCCGAGCGTTATGATGCGACCGCCCCCGGCGGCCCGCCGCAGCTGTTCCGGCAGCGCAATGAAACGCGCATCTGGCAGCCGGTCTCCGAGAGCGGGTTAGGCTGGGTGTTCGGCACCAGTGTGATCGACAACCGCAACACCGTCACCCGCCGTCTGGGTGATATCGAGGTGGCGGCGGCGGCGGCGGGGATCGAGGCTTCGCGGATCGTCACCAGCGATGCCCGCGCGCTGATTTTTGCGCTTCCGACCGCGACCGGCGTGCGCAACACCGTGTTCGAGCTGACCGGCTATGGCGAGGCCAGCTACCGCCTGCTCCCGCGCCTGACGCTGGCGGCAGGGCTGCGCATCACCAGCGTCGAGCTGGGCGGGGCGGGGGAGGATGTGCCCTTTGCGCTCACGCAGGTCGCCGCTGCCCGCGCGATCACCGCCAAGCGGCGCGAGACTGCCTGGCTCCCCTCGGCCTCGGCGCTGTTCGATCTGAGCGACGAGGCCCGCGCCTATCTGCGCTATCAGGAAGGCTTCCGCCCCGGCGGCCTGGCGGTCGAGAGCAATTTCGTGCGCCAGTTCCGCTCCGACCACGCGCGCACGATCGAGCTGGGCGGGGGCTGGGGCCAGCCCGGGCGCGGGGATTTCGACCTCTCGGCGAGCCTGTCCTACACCCGCTGGCGCGACATTCAGGCCGATTTCATCGACGCGGGCGGGCTGCCGTCGACTGCCAATATCGGCGACGGCCGGATCTGGGCGGCAAGCCTTTCGGGCAGCGTCCGGCTGGCGCAGGGGCTGCGCTTCGAAGCCGGGGCGACCCTCAACGACAGCGAGGTGCGCGAGCCGGTGTTCTTCGCGCCCACCGCCGTATCGCTGGCGGGCTTCGACCGGGTCGCTCCCCCGGATGCCATCCTCGGGGCAAGCTTCCTTGCCGCGCCGCGCCTCAGCCGCATCCCCAACATCGCGCGCTTCAGCGGGCGAGCCGGGCTGCAATGGCGGCGCGACTTTGCGGGTGGCACCGCGCTGGAGGCCGATGGCTGGATCAGCTACATCGGCACATCGCGCCTCGGCATCGGGCCGGAGCTCGGCGAATTGCAGGGCGATTACCTTGATAGCGGGGCGATTATCCGCTGGGGGCGGGACAATGCCGGGCTGACGCTGTCGGTCACCAATATTGCCGGTCAGGAAGGCAATCGCTTCGCGCTCGGCACGCCGTTCGCCACCGGCCGTGCGCAGATCACGCCGTTGCAGCCGCGCACCATCCGCATCGGGTTCGACACGCGCTTCTGACTTTTTTCGCGCAAGCGCCCAAGGCGCCGCGCCGCGGGCTCCGTCTCTTGGTCAACAGGACCAGGAGGAACCCCTTGATCAACCCCCGCTTGCTGCTTGCCGGAACCGCTCTGGCGGCCATCGCCACGCCGTTCCTTGCCGCGAAGCTTTCCGCGCAGACCGTCATCAACACCGCCCGCACCACCCCGGTCGTCACCTCGACCGTGAACGGCGGCGCGCCCAATGATGTGCGGATCGAAAGCGCCGGTTCGGTGACCGTGCCCGGCGGCGCGGCTGTTACCATCGACAGCAACAATGCGGTGACCAATGCGGGCAACATCACCATCAGCAATGCCGACAACGCGACCGGCATCCTCGTCACCGGAGCGCGCACCGCCAACATCGCCAATTCCGGCACGATCACCATCGACGAGAACTACACTGCCACCGACGCCGATAATGACGGCGATCTGGACGGACTGTTTGCGCTGGGCACCGGGCGCACCGCGATCCGCATCGATGGCGCGCTGACCGGCAATCTCTCCCACACCGGCACGATCCTGGTGGAAGGCAACAATTCCGCCGGGATCAGGGCCAGTGCGCCGATCACCGGCAATGTGACCATCGAAGGCAAGACCACTGTCACCGGCAACAACACCGTCGGCGTCGCGCTGGCCGGGGTTACGGGCAATGTCCGGCTGGCGGGCGAGATCACCGTGCGCGGCGCCAATGCGCAAGGCGCGGTGCTGAGCGGGAATTACAGCGGCGCGGTGAAGGTGCAGAGCGCGATCACCGCCACCGGCTATCGCAGCGTGCCCGCGCCCTCCGATGTGTCGCGGCTGGATGCCGACGATCTTCTGCAAGGCGGCAGCGCGCTCACCATCGAAGGCAATGTTGCGGGCGGGATCATCTTCGAGATCGCTCCGGTGGACGCAGTCGCATCGGACCCGGACGAGGACAAGGACGGGATCGAGGATGCCAGGGAAGGCAACACCCGGATCATCGCCTATGGTGCGGCGCCGGCGGTGCAGATCGGCGGGGGCGATGCCATCGCCATCGGCGCGGTGCAGGGGGCGGCCAACAATTTCGGCATCGTCATGGCGGGCACGATCCTGGGTGACGGGGTCTATGCCGGGGTGAATGGCACCGGCATGCGGATCGGCGGACGCGGCGGCGCGGTGACGATCGCAAACGGCATGCAGGTCAACGGCCAGATCGGCGGCGCGGCGCGGGGTGCCAATGCCACCGCGCTCGACCTTGCGGCCGGCGCAAGCCTGCCCGAACTGCGCAACGCCGGGACCATCGCCGCGACTGTCACCGGCACCACCACCGGCACGGCCACCGCCGTGCAGGTCGGCACGGGCGCATCGCTTGCCGTGCTGCGCAACAGCCGCGCCATCACTGCGACGACCATCGCGGGCGGCAGCGCCTATGCGATCCGCGACCTGTCCGGCACGCTCGGCCTTGTCGAGAACAGCGGCGCGATTGCCGCCAGCGGGGCCGAGGCCGGATCGGGGCGCAATGTCGCCATAGACGTGTCGGCCCGCACTGCCGACAGCATCGTGCGCCAGACCGTGGTGGCCGCAGGCGTGAGCGCGCCGACCATCACCGGGGATATCCGCTTTGGCAGTGGCAATGATTTGCTCGAACTGCTCGACGGGGGCCTGGCAGGCGATGTGTTGTTCGGCGCGGGCACCAACCGGCTCACGCTGGCGGGTGATGCGGTGATGGTCGGCAATGCCGATTTCGGCGGCGGAGCAGGGACGCTCAGCCTTGCCGGCACGGCGGCTTTCAGCGGCAGGCTCGCCAATTCGCAGAACGTCGCCGTGCAGCTTGCAGGCGGCACCTTCGCGGTCACCGGACCGACCAGCATCGCCAGCCTCGATGCAGGCGCGAACAGCGTGATCGGGGCGACGCTGGGAGGCGCGGCGGGAACCAGCACGGCGATCACTGTCGCGGGCGCGGCCAGCTTTGGGACGGGCACCAGGATCCGCATCCGCCTTGCCGACATCAACACCGCGGTTGGCACCTATGCGGTGATTTCCGCGGGCAGCCTGACGGGGGCAAGCAACCTTGCCGCAGATGCGGCGCTGGTGCCCTTCCTCTACAAGGCCGCGCTTGCAGTGAGCGGCAACACCATCAACGTTGCCATCACCCGCAAGGCGACCGCCGATCTCGGTCTCAACGTATCGGAAGCCGCCGCCTTCGACCCGCTGTTCGCCGCGCTGTCCAAGGACACCAAGGTCGCCGACCTGTTTCTCGGGCTCAACACCGCCGAGGTGTTCCAGGCCTATGTCGCCCAGACCCTGCCCGATCATGCAGGCGGCGGGTTCGAGGGGCTGTCACAGGGGCTGCGCGCCTTTGACCGGCACTTCATGGACCCCAATTCGCCCTTCGACGAGGAAGGCAAGTTCCGGATCATCGCCGATTTCGCCAACTGGAACGCCGAAAAGGATCGCGGGCAATCCGCCGCCTTCGACCTGTCCGGTCTCGGTTTCCGGGGCGGGGTGGAATACCTCACCGGCGCTGGCGCTTTCGGGGTGACGGGCAGCTGGCTGTGGAACAAGCACAAGAGCGGGCCCTTCGACAATTCGGTGCTGTCCGACAGTTATGAGGCAGGCGTGCACTGGCGGGGCAAGTTCGGCCCCGTGATCGGCTTTGCGCGGGTCGGTGCGGGCAAGGCGGATTATTCGGGCAGCCGCGTGTTCGCCGGATCGGGCACCAATGCGGCCAATTACACCATCACCCGCGACTGGAAGGGCGATTTTCTCTCAGCCAGCGGCGGCGTTTCGATTGAAGGCGGCGGGCAGTTCTTCTTCTTCCGCCCTTCGCTGGTGGTCGATTACCTGCGCCTGAAGGAAGATGGCTACACCGAAGCGGGCGGCGGCAATGCGCTGAACCTGGCGGTCGATGCCCGGTCGAGCAAGGAGGTCGGCATCAATGGCGGGCTGACTGTGGGGGTCGATATGTGGGGGATGCAGGCGCGCGATCGCGGCTGGTTCCGGCTGGAGACCGAAGCGGGCTGGCGCGAATTGCTGACCAGCGAGCTTGGCGCGACCCGCGCGCGTTACAACACCGGCACGCAGTTCACCCTGAACCCCGAAGGGCGCGACAATGGCTGGTTCGCCCGCGCCCGCGCATTGGGAGGCGACGGGTCCTATAAGATCGCCGGGGAGGTCGGGCTCGAAGAACGGTTTGGCAATATCGGCTATGCCTTGCGCGCATCGCTCCGCTTCGGCTGGTGATGCGCGCGGGGTGCCGGCTGGCGATTGCCCCCCGCTGGTTCGGCCGGCACCCTTTATTGTTCGCCTACCGCTTCGCTACATGAGGCGGGATTGTTCGCCTACCGCTTCGCCACATGAGGCGGGATTGTTCGCCTACCGCTTCGCCACATGAGGCGGGATCGTTCGCCTACCGCTTCGCTGCTTGAGGCGAGGATCTTCGTTTTCAGACCCCCGGTTCGGGCTGGCTCTGCACGTGCATCATATAATCGACGATCGCCGGCACGGCCGCATCATCGACCGGGGCCTTGTAAAGCTTGCGCATCTTGCCGACGATCGATTCCCACTTCTCGCGGGAAACCTTGGGCTGTTGCAGCATGGTCGAAGGCGAGTGGCAGGCGGTGCAATTCTCGATCACCGCATCGCGGCCCGGGCCTTCGGGCAGGTCGATCGGATCATCGGGCAGGATGATGCTCGCATCGGCAAAGCTTGCCGTGGGCGCATTGTCGCAGGCCGCCAGCAGCGCCAGCGCAGGGATAATGGCGATCCGCTTCATTCTGCCCTCAGGGTCATGCGTTCGATGACATTGCGGGCATAGCCCGACGGGTTCCAGACCAGTGCCTCGGGCTGCACCGCCCCGTTCACATTGCGCGCCCGCACGCCGATGTCTTCGAAATCGCCTGCGACCTGAGGCAGCTTCACTGTCCAGCGGCGGAACGCGTAAGGCCCGCCTTCGTCCGGGCCAAGCTCGCAGGGGATTTCCCAGCCTTTCCCGACCAGATCGACCCGGTCGAGCGCGGCATCCCCGCCCATCGCAATCCCTTCGATCACCAGCGGCTTGCCCCGTTCCACCACCTGCCCATCAACATGGCTGGTAATGAAGCTGCGCGGCGGCATCGCGGTGATGGGGACGGTGGGGAAATCCTTGCTGTCCGGCGTGATCGGCTGCGCGGGCATGCGGTAGGAATCCGCCACATAGTAACTGTCATCCTCGCCCGTCAGCACTTCGATGGTCGAAAGCATCTTGACCCAATAGGTCGAAAACCACCCCGGCACCACGATCCGCAAGGGGAAGCCGTGAAGGATCGAGAGCGGCTCGTCATTCATGCCCCACGCCACCAGCACATCATCGCGCATGGCGATATCGAGGGGGATCGACTTGATGAACTGCGGCGCGCCATCGGTCAGCGGCACATCGAGCCCCGCAAAGCGCACGCGGCTCGCCCCTTGGGTAACGCCCGCCTTGGCCAGCACATCCTTCAGCCGCACGCCGGTCCACTTCGCGCAGCCCATCGCGCCGTTGCCCCACTGGGTGCCGGTGACGCGCGGCTGCGACAGGCCCCGGCCATTGCCCGCGCACTGGTTGATGGCGATTACCGAGACATGCTCCCCGGCAGCGGCGACATCGTCGAGTGTCAGGGACACCGCTTTCTTCACCGCGCCGCCCACCGCCACGCGGTGTTCGGCGGCCTTCACTTGCGTGGGCATCTGCCAGTTCCAGCGCACGAAAAAGCGGTCGTTGGGGGTGATGATCCCCTCGCGGAATGCCTCCATCGGGGTTTCGAGCAAGGGCGGGCGGATGCGCTGGACGATCATTTCGCCCTTGCCGGGGAAGGCCGGGGTTGATGGGCGGATACTCGGCCCGCCGGGCAGGCCGAGGTTGAAGACATCCGATGCCGCCAGCTTGGCCACAGCCGGCGCGGCGAGCGCCGCTGTCCCTGCGCCCGCGATCAAGGCGCGCCGCGAAAGACGTGTCTCGCTCATGCCTTCACCCTCTCCAGACGCGCAATCAGATCGCCGATTTCGGCCACTTCAAGGCCGTGGGCTGCGATCAGATCGCCGATATCGTCGATCCGCGCCATTTCGCCATCGTCACGCATGATCGAACAGATCACCGCAGCATCGCCTGCACCGGCCAGCCGCGCAAGATCGATCGACGCCTCGCAGGCCGCGGCTCGCTCCAGCACGCCGCCGCTGCGCGCAATCAGCGGGAAAACGTGGCCGGGGGAATGAATGTGCGCAGACGTTGCCCCATTGGCAATCGCGACGCGCACTGTGTGAGCGCGGTCAGCGGCGGAAATGCCGGTCGAAACACCCTCGGCTGCCTCGATCGAACGGGCAAAGGGCCGCCCGGTCTGGCGCGCCGTGCCGGGGTTGACGAGGCTAAGGCCGAGCTGTTCGGCGCGCTGCGGCGTCACCGCAAGGCAAATGAGGCCGCGGCCATGGGTCGCCATGAAGTTGATCGCTTCGGGCGTGACATGGCGCGCCGCGATCATCAGGTCGATATCGCCGCCGCGCAAGGCATCGCCCGCGATCACCACCATGCGCCCTGCCGCAATCGCTTCAAGCGCCGCTTCCAACCCGCCCGCCATCACGCAAGGTCCCGTCCTGCCGCAAAGCTCTTTGCGCCCAGCACCACCTGCTTGCCGACCAGTTCCAACTGGCCGCGGGCGCGTTCATCCAGGCATTCGCCATCGGGGGAGAACATCCCGCGATAGGTGCGGATCGTTGCGCCCATCGGGGTCGGCCAGCCGCGCAGGGCATGAGTGATCGCCCGCATGGTGAGCAGCGTGCTCATCGACGCCTGATCGCCGAACGCGGTGGCGATCAGCCCGACCGCGCGGCCATCAAGATAGGGGCGTTCATCGCGGGCGAGGTCTTCGAGGTAATCGAGCGCGTTCTTGACCACGCCAGATATGGTTCCGTGATAGCCGGGGGCCGCGATCAGCAGGCCATCGGCGGCGCGCACCGCCTCGACCATTTCCGCACCAAGTCCAACGCTGTGATCCGGGCCGAGATAGTGGGGCAGAGCGGTCAGGTATTCGCCGCCGAACACCGTCACCTCCGCCCCTTCCCCGGCAGCGATCTGCGCGGCAAGGCGCAGCGCCTGCTCGGTCGAGGAGCCGGGGTTCACCGTGCCGCCAAGGGCTACGATACGGGTCATGCGGGGGTGATCCTTTCAGAAAGATAGGCGGCAAGGCGCGCGGTCTGTTCGGGCGTGAAGTGGAGGCCCAGCTTGGTGCGCCGCCACAGGATATCATCGGCGGTGCGCGCCCATTCACAGGCGACAAGGTAATCGACTTCGGCAGCGGTGAGGCCGTGGCCGAAGTCCTCGCCAAGGTCGGCGGGGCTGGCGGCATCGCCAAGGAAGGCGAAGGCGCGGGTGCCGTAAAGGCGGATCAGGCGGTGCGCTTCGCGGACGGACAGGAAGGGATAGCGGGCGCGCAGCTGAGCGATCTTGGCTCCCGCCTCGGTCATGCCGAAATCACCGCCGGGCAAGCTTGCCGTGCCGGTCCAGTCGCTCCCTTGCAGGGCGGGCAGGAAGGGCTGGAGCCGCTCCACCGCCTCGGCCGCCAAGTGGCGATAGGTGGTGATCTTGCCGCCGAACACCGAAAGCAGCGGCGCTTCACCATCCGCGCCGCCATCGATCTCGAACCGGTATCCGCGTGTCGCCGCCTCGGGCTTGCCCGACCCGTCATCGACCAGCGGACGCACGCCGGAATAGGTCCACACGACGTCCGCAGGGGTTACCGGTGTGCGGAAATATTCCGATGCGCCTGCGCACAGATAGGCGATTTCCTCCGCCGAAGCCTTCACCTCGTCGAGCGTGCCATCGTGATCGACATCGGTGGTGCCGATCAGGGTGAAGTCGGTTTCATAGGGGATGGCAAAGAAGATCCGCCCGTCGGGAAGCTGGAAGAAATAGGCGTAATCGTGGTCGAACAGCTTGCGCACCACGATATGCGATCCGCGCACAAGGCGCATTTTCTGTGCCGAAGGCTCGCCCGCGCGGCCCAGCAGGTCGAGCACCCTCGGCCCTGCCGCATTGACCACGGCGCGGGCGTGGAAGGTCTCGCCCCCGGCTTCGATCCGCCATGCATCGCCTTCGCGGGTGAGGGCGGTGACTTCGCAAGCCGTGCGCACTTCGGCACCCCGGTCAGCGGCGTCGCGGGCGTTCAGCACCACCAGCCGCGCATCATCCACCCAGCCATCGGAATAGGCGAAGGCGCGGGTGTATTCGGACTTCAGCGGCGCACCGGCGGGATGCTGCGTCAGGTCCACACTCTCGGCCGCCGGAAGCCGCTTTCGCCCGCCCAGATGGTCGTAAAGGAACAGCCCCAGCCGCACCAGCCAACGCGGGCGCAGGCCCGGGCGGTGCGGCAGGATGAAGCGCAGCGGCCAGATGATGTGCGGCGCAATGCCCCACAGCACCTCGCGTTCGGACAGAGCCTCACGCACCAGAGCGAATTCGTAATGCTCCAGATACCTGAGGCCGCCGTGGATCAGCTTGGTGGAGTTGGACGAGGTGCCTTGCGCCAGATCGCCGCGCTCCAGCAGCAACACCTTGGCGCCGCGCCCGGCCGCATCGCGCGCGATCCCTGCGCCGTTGACGCCGCCGCCGATCACCGCAAGGTCGAACACGCCCGCCATCAGATCACCCACTTGGCAAAGGCCAGCGCCGCCGCGAGGCTGGCGATGGTCGCCGCCAGCACCGGCATCACCGCCCGCCAGCCAAGGCCGAGCAACAGGTCGGTGCGCGTGCGCATCGCGGTTGCCGTCACGGCCAGCAGCAGCAGGGTCTTGGACGCGGTCAGCGCATGACCCGCCAGCGCAGGCGGCACGGCGATCAGCGAATTGACCGCCACCAGCGCCAGAAAGGCAAGGATGAAGCCCGGCATCACCGGCACCTTGGACTTGCCGACACCTGCGGGCAGCGGCTGGACGCGGGCAATCCACAAGGCGGCCAGCGTCACCAGCGGGGCGAGCAGCGCGACCCGCGTCAGCTTCACCACGGTCGCCTGCGCACCCGCGCTGTCCGACACGGCGAACCCTGCGCCGATGGCCTGTGCGACATCATGGATCGAAGCGCCGACAAGGAAGCCGGCCTGCGCGTCAGAAAAGCCGAGCATTTGCGTCAGCGGCGGATAGGTGACGAGCGCGATCGCGGATGCCGCGGCAAGGATCACCAGCGTCAGCGTGAATTGCGCCTGATCGACCCGCTCACGCCCGATCACCCCATACAGCGCCAGCGCGGCCGATGCGCCGCAGATCGCGGTCGCCCCGCCGCCGAGCAGGCCGATCGCAGGGCTTTGCGCGGTCGCGCGGGCAGCAGCCAGCGCGGCGATCAGCGCGGCGGCCATCACCAGCGCGAGGCCCGCAAAGGGGACAATCCCCATCTGTGCGACCTGCATCGCGGTCACCTGAAAGCCCAGCAGCACGATCCCGGCGCGCAGGCCATGGCGGCTGACCGCGTCAAGCCCGTCATGCGTGCGCGGATCGGTGGCGGCAAAGTTCACCGCCAGCCCGATCAGCAGGCCCGCAAGGATCACCGGCACGCCGTAATTCTGCGCCAGCCACGCCGCCGCCGCGCCCGCAATCGCGCTGATCGCAAGGCCGGGGATGAAGCGCGACAGCGGCTTGCGCGCTGCCTTGGCGGCGAGCGCGGCGGTGCTGTCGGCAAGCATCATCTCGCCGAACAGGTCGCCGGCATAAGCCTCGAAATCGGGGCGCTGGGGGTGCGTCATGCTGCGTTGTGTCTCACGGTGTCACAAGCCTACCGCGCAGGCCCTCGCATTGCAAGGCTGCGGCCCGATCAGGCGAAGGTTTCGGCGCTCTCTTCGGGGCGACGGATCACCGGCAGCAGCCAGTGGAACCACGCCAGCGCCACAAGATAGGACGCCGAGGCAAAAGCGAACAGCGGCCCATAGCCCAGACCCGCATCCAGCACGCGCCCTGCGACCAGCGAAATTGCCACGCCGCCCATGTTGCCCATGAAGGCACCGAACGCCGTCACCCGCCCGACCTTGGCCTGCGGGACGACATCAGTGATGGTCGAAAACAACGAGAGCGAGAAACCCTGATGCCCTGCCATCACAACCCCGATCATCACCGCCACCGGCCAGAACCCGCCCGCCTCGACCACCAGCGGCAGCGGAGCAACGATCAGCGCACAGACCAGCATCACCCCCTTGCGCACGCGGTTGGGGCTGTAGCCCGCCTCCAGCAGGCGCGTTGACACCCACCCGGCCAAAAGCGCGCCAAGCCCCGATCCGGCAAAGGCAATCGCCAGCGGCACCGCCAGTTCGAGCGTCGAAAGACCGAATTCCTTGCGGTAATAATCGGCCAGCCAGAAATTGATGAACCACCAGGTCATGTCCGAAAGCGCCTTGGCAACGACAATGCCCCAGGTCTGGCGGTTCAGCAGGATCGCGCCGTAAGCCTCTCCCCCTGCGACCGCCGCTGCTGATGTGTCGCCGCGCGCGTTGAGTTGCGCAAGGCCGCGCGCCAGCCACATCCATGCCAGCAGCGAGAGGAAACCCCCGATCCCGCCCGCCACCAGCGCCCCGCGCCAGCCCACCGCCAGCGCCAGTGCGGGGATGACAAAGGGCATGGCAATCGTCCCCGCGCCCGCCAGCATGGTCGCAAAGCCGAAGGCGAAGCTGCGCTTGTCGGGCGGGAACAGTGTGGCGACGGTCTTGATCGTCAGCGGCGTCTGCACCGCTTCGGTCACGCCAAGCCCGACGCGGGCGGCGACCACTTGCCAGGTGCTCAGCGCCCATCCGTGGGCCATCGCCGCAAGGCTCCACGCGCTCGCGCCGACCTGCATCGACCGGTTGACCCCCAGCCGGTCAACCAGCCAGCCGGTGAACAGGAAGGCAAAGGCGGCCGAAAACTGCGTGACGGCGGCCAGATCGCCGAACTGGGTATCGTTCCAGCCGAAATCGGCCATCATGTCGGGCTTGAGGATCGCGATGATCGGCCGGTCCATCGCGTTGAACACCCCGGCGATGCACAGCACCGTGAACAGCGACCAGCGCAGGCGGGCCGGGATCGGGGCGGACAGGGCGGGGGAGTGGTCGGCAGCGGCCATCACGGGTTCCTAACGGGGCGGGCAGGGGCAGGGCAAGCGTGAGACAAGAAGGGCCGCCGGATCGCTCCGACGGCCCCTGTTTCGTTCACGCTGTCACGCGGATCAGAAGGTCCGGACGCGCAAGGACACGCCGAAATAGCGGTCCGCATCGCGCGGGATCTGAAGCCGGCGACCACCTTCGATGTTGAGCAGCACGTAGCTTTCATCGGTGATGTTGCGGGCGTGGAAGGTCACGCGGTACTTGTCGTCCGGGTCCGAGAAGCCGAGCGAGGCGTTCCACACGCCATAGGGATCGATCACGGTCGACGCAGCCTGACCAAGGTCTGACCACTGGCGGCTGGTGTGGCGGTAATCGGTGTTGAGGTACAGCGTCACCCCGCCCAGTTCCTTGGTGTAGTCACCGCCGATGGTATAGACGAATTCCGGCGCGAGCGGCAGCTTGGTGCCGTTGCGCGCGTCGGGCGCGTTGGTGGTGGGGTTCGGGTTGAACTCCTTGACGCGAGCATCGGCATAGGCCGCGCTGGCGCGCAGGTTGAGGCCATCGACCGGGTTGACCACGAGATCGGCTTCGAAGCCTTCGCTCTTGACGGTGCCCGCGTTGGTCAGGTTCGAGATCGTCGCGGTGTTGACGACGATGAAGTTGTTGGCCTGGAACCCGTCATATTCGACCGTGAAGGCCGCCACGTTCAGCTGCACGCGGTTGTCGAGGAACTGCGACTTCACCCCGATTTCGAAGCTGTCGGACAGTTCTTCATCGATCGGCACGGCGTTGTTGGGCGCGGTGTGGTTGAAGAACACGTTGAAGGCCGGGCCCTTGTAACCGCGGGTGTAGGAGCCGTAGACCAGCACATCCTCGGTCGGCTTGAACTCGATCGCAGCGCGGCCCGAAAGGTTGCCGTTGCTGGTCGATCCGCGGCTGACATTGGTGCCGTTGCCGCCTGCCGAGAGCAGACCGCCGGCCGGGTTGAGGTTGGTGCCCGGGCCCGCCACAGGAGCGCCGTTGGTGGCGTTCTGTGCCGGAGCGCGGCGGTGCATGAACTCAAGATCATCCCAAGTGTAACGCAGGCCGCCGGTCAGAGCGAGCTGTTCGGTCAGCTGATAGGTCGCCTGACCGAACAGCGCATAGTTCACCGAACGCACTTCGCTGCGCGAGGTGGCGAAGGGGAACAGCGTGTTGACCGTGTCGTTGAGATTGCACGGGATCGCCCCGCCCGGCAGCGCGGCCAGGGTCGAGGTGTTGCAGGTGATACCGCGACGGGTGAAATCCTGCGTGTTGTCCGACTGCCATGCAAACGCGCCGACCTGATAGAAGAACGGCTTGGTCTGGTCCGAGGCAAGGCGGATTTCGGCCGAGACCTGTTCGGTCTTGACCACGCCGTCATCGTGCAGCTGGCCCGCGCCGACAATCGCGCGCGGCAGGAAATCGCCTTCGCGCAGTTCGCGGTTGAACCAGTTGCGATAGCCCAGCACGATGCTGAGGGTGTGGGTATCGGTGATGTCGAAATCGCCGCTGCCGGTCAGGCTCCACTGTTCATCCTGCGTGGCGGTGACGAGATCATTGTTCACGAACCGCTGGTTTTCGCCCAGCGCAACGCCGCCCGGCAGAGCCAGCAGCGCATCCTGCACCGCGCCGCGGCTGGCGCCGGTCACATCGACGCAGCAATCATCGTCGGCCTTGTAGTAATCGGCGATCAGGCGGACCGAATTGACGCCGTCGTCATAGTCCATGATGCCGCGCAGGCCGTAACGCTCGTAACCGTTGACGGTGTTGTTGCGGCCGCCGAAAATGTTGGTGATGTTGCCATCGAAGGTGCCGTAGAACCCGGTCAGGCGGGCGGTCAGGTTTTCGGCGAGCGGGCCGGAGATCGCGGCGCGCAGGCGGTATTCCTCACCTTCGAACCAGTCGGCGTTGACTTCGGCCTGGAAGTCGTCGGTGCCGCCCTTGGAGACGATGTTGACGAGACCCGCGCTCGCGTTGCGGCCGAACAGCGTGCCCTGCGGGCCGCGCAGCACTTCGAGGCGCTGGAGATCGACGAGGTCCATGAAGGCCTGACCCGAACGGCTCAGCACCACGCCATCGACAACGGTGGACACAGAAGGTTCGGCCGCGACCGAGAAGCTGATGGTGCCCACGCCGCGCATCACGATCGCGCTGTTGGCGCTGGTGGTGCCCTTGCGGAAGGTCACCGAGGGGACGACGGTCGAGATATTCTCGAGACTGATGACCCCCGCCTGGACCAGGCGATCGCCCGAAACCGCGGTGATCGCGATCGGCACGTCCTGAACGTTTTCTTCGACCTTCTGGGCGGTTACGATGATTTCTTCGACCTGCGCCATGGCCGGCGCGGTGTGAGCGAGCGCCATCGCACTGGCCGACAGGGCCAGCGTCTTGAGCGCAATTCGGGTGGTGGCTGACATGAAGTTACTCTCCCCTGCGTCGTGGTCAACTTGTCCGGGCGTCATTCAAGATCATCGCCCGTGCGGTCGATCTTTGCGGGGGTCGGGTTGCGCTTTCTGTCCCGGTATGTCAAGCGGTGTCAGACCGGGCCGAGGGACGGTTCGGGGGAGAGATGCAGGGCTGGCATGGTGCAGCTGGAGCAGGATGAGGGGGCAATGGTGTTGCGGCTGGCGGGCCGTGTGGTCTTGCGCCATACGCCGGATTGCCCCGCGATTTCCGTCGCTTCCGGTGCGCCTTCGGTGGCGATGGTGCGCGGCAATTTCCGCCTTTCCGACAGGCCTGTGGCAGCATCGCCACTATCCGTGGCAGAAGTGAATCGCGATGGCGGCGCGGTGCTCTCCAGTCAGGATGGCAGCGCGCGGGTGGCGGTTATGCTTGATGGCGCGCGGCTTACGCTGGCCGCTAATGCGCCGCACGACCGCATCACCATCGCCTTCACCCTCGCGCCCGACGATGTGCTGTGGGGCGGGGGCGAGCAGATGAGCTATCTTGCGCTCAATGGCCGCAATTTCCCGATCTGGACGAGCGAGCCGGGCGTGGGGCGCGAACCGGGCACGCCGCTGACCGATCAGGCCAGCGCCGATGGCAGCTTTGCGGGCGGGGATTACTGGACGACCAATTACCCCGAACCCACGGTGTTGTGTTCAGGCGGCTGGGCGCTGAGCCTCGCCAATGCCGAATATGTCGAGCTGGACGCGCGCGTCGAAGGCACCTTGCGCATCCATGTCTGGTCGGGCGATGTCCGCATCGATCTGTTCGAAGGTGCTCCCGCCGATCTCACCCGCCAGCTGGCCGCCCGCCACGGCCCGCGGCAGAGCTTGCCCGAATGGGCGCTGGGCGGGGCGATTGCGGGCCTCAAGCAGGGCGAGGCGAGCTTCGACCGTCTCGAAAAGCTGATCGATGCCGGCGCGGCCATATCGGGCCTGTGGTGCGAGGACTGGGTCGGCATCCGCGAGACCAGCTTCGGCCGCCGCCTGTTCTGGGACTGGCAGTGGAACGCTGCCCGTTATCCCGATCTTCCCGCCCGCATCGCCGCCCTTAAACAGCGCGGCATCCGCTTCCTTGGCTATGTAAACCCCTATCTGGCGGTCGATGGCCCGCTGTTTCCGGAGGCTGCGGCGCACGGCTTCTTTGCCAAGCGCCTCGATAGCGACGCGCCCTACCTCGTCGATTTCGGTGAGTTCGATGCAGGCGTGGTCGATTTCACCAACCCCGCCGCCTGCCATTGGTTTGCCGAGGAAGTGATCGGCAAGCGGATGCTCGATTTCGGGCTCGATGGGTGGATGGCGGATTTTGGGGAGTATCTGCCCACCGACCTACGCCTGCATGCGGGCGATCCGATGGAGGAGCACAACCGCTGGCCGGTGCGCTGGGCCGAGGTCAACGCCCGCGCTGTCGCATCCCGCGGGCGGACGGGCGATGTGCTGTGGTTCATGCGCGCAGGCCACAAGGGCGTGCAGGCTCATTGCCCGTTGCTGTGGGCGGGCGACCAGTCGGTCGATTTCAGCCGCCATGACGGGATCGGCACGGTCATCACCGCTGCGCTGTCTTCGGGGCTGGTCGGCAATGCCTTCAGCCATTCCGACGTCGGCGGCTATACCAGTCTGTTCGGCAATGTCCGCACCGAAGAGCTGATCCTCAGGTGGTACGAACTGGGCGCCTTCAGCCCCGTGTTCCGCACCCACGAAGGCAACCGCCCGGACGACAACCTCCAGATCGACAGCACCCCTGCGCTGATCGCAGGCTTCGTGCGCTGGAGCCGGGTGCATGCGAGCCTTGCCCCCTATGTGCAGCACCTTGTTGCCGCGGCGCAAGGCACCGGCCTCCCGGCGCAGCGGGCGCTGTTCCTGCATCACTCTGATGATCGGGAAACCTTCGCCATTCAGGACCAGTTCCTCTATGGCGCCGACCTGCTGGTGGCCCCGGTGATCGAGGCTGGCGCGGCCGCGCGGCGGGTCTATCTGCCGGGCGAGGGGGCGTGGCGGCACCTGTGGAGCGGCGCTGATTATGGGCGCGGCTGGCACACCATCCCCGCCCCTATCGGCCAGCCGCCGGTGTTCTACCGCCCCGAAAGCGCCTTTGCCGATCTGTTCGGGAGCATCGCCGCATGAGCCGGGCCAACATCCGCGATGTTGCCGCCCGCGCGGGCGTGGCGGTCAAGACCGTCAGCCGGGTGATGAACGGCCACCCCTATGTCAGCGCGGAATTGCGCGAGCGGGTGGAAAAGGCGATGGTCGAACTCGATTACCGCCCTTCCGTGGCGGCGCGCATCCTGTCAGGCGCGAAATCGGGGCAGGTCGCGCTGATTTATGACAATCACAGCCCCTATTACATGTTCCAGATTCAGAAGGGCTGCTGGGACGTGTGCCACGAAGCGGGCATCCGTTTGCTGGCCCAGCCCGTGGACGTCGCCGATCCGCGGGTCGGCGATCAGGTGCGGGGGCTGGTGAGCGAAACGCACGTGGACGGCATCATCCTGTCCTCGCCCGTTACCGACTGCGACAGCGTGCTGCGCGCACTGGAGGGGATGGATGTGCCCTTCGTGCGCATTTCGCCGGGGACCAATCACGCGCTGACATCGTCCGTGTTCATGGATGATGCGCAGGCCGCCGATGACATGACCACGCATCTCATCAACGCAGGCCACCGCCGGATCGGGTTCATCAAGGGCCATTCCAATCACATGGCCTCCGATGATCGCCTGTTCGGATACCGCCGCGCATTGGACCGGGTCGGCATTCCGTTCGAGCCGAGCCTGGTGGTGGACGGGGAATTCGATTTCGACAGCGGCGTGGCGGGCGCAAGGGTGCTGCTGGGCCAGCCTGACCGCCCTACGGCGATCTTCGCCTCGAACGATGATATGGCCGCAGGCGTGCTGGCCGTGGCGCATGACCGGGGGATTGCCGTGCCGGCCGAACTTTCGGTGGCGGGCTTTGACGATACCACGCTGGCGCGCACCGTGTGGCCGCCGCTTACCACCATTCGCCAGCCGATGGCGGAGCTCGCCCGCACGGCGACGCAAATCCTGATCGCGGGCGGGGATATCACCCACAAGCGCCTGCCCCATGACCTTGTCGAGCGCGCCTCGGTCGCGCCCCCTAAGAGGAACTGAGTATGAGTGAACTGCCCTTGCCCCCCGCAACCCGCCAGCTTGGCACCAGCGGCATCGAAGTCTCGCCCATCGCGTGGGGGATGTGGCGTCTGGCGGAGAATGGCCGCACCGCTGCCGATGCGGCCAGGCTGGTGCACGCGGCGCTCGATAGCGGGATCACCTTCCTCGACACTGCCGATATCTACGGTTTCGACGGGGCCGGGGGCTTCGGCGATGCCGAAGTGCTGCTGGGCGAGGTGCTGGCCGCCGACCCCTCGCTCAGGGACCGGATGGTGCTGGCGACCAAGGGCGGCATCCTCCCCCCGCTCCCCTATGACCAGAGCGCCGATTACCTGCGCAAGGCGATCGACGATTCCCTGCGCCGCTTGCAGGTGGACAGCGTCGACCTGTGGCAGATCCACCGCCCCGATATCCTTGCCCACCCGCAGGAAGTGGCCCGCGTGCTGGATGATGCGGTGGCGAGCGGGAAGGTGCGCACGCTCGGCGTGTCGAACTTCACGCAAGGCCAGATCGCCGCGCTCCAGCATTTCCTCAGGCACAAGCTGGTGGCGACCCAGCCCGAAATCAGCCCCTTGCGGATCGATTGCTTCGAGAATGGCGAGCTGGATCAGGCGATGATGCTGGGGCTGACCCCGCTGGCATGGTCGCCGCTGGGAGGCGGGCGCTTGGCCGCGCCCGAGACTGCGCGGGACAAGGCGGTCGCGGCGGCGCTGGATGCGGTCGCGGACGCGCAAGGAGCGTCGCGCACGGTCGCGGCCTATAGCTGGCTGATGGCGCACCCGGCGGGGATTATCCCGATCATCGGATCGCAGAACGCCGCGCGCATCGCGGAAGGCGCGCAGGCGCTCAAGGTCCGCTGGACGCGGACCGAATGGTACGCCGTGCTGGTCGCGGCGCGGGGCGTGCCTTTGCCTTGAGCGGCGGATCGGGGGCGCGAACAGACAAGTTTGGACGAGGAACGGACAGAATGACCCAACAATGCGAAATCGCGTGGTTTTCCGCGCTGTGTGACGATGATTACGAGTTCCTTGGCGTTCCCGATCCCTATCTGCAATCAAGCTGGGAGCATTGCCGCAACATCGTGATGCGGGCCGAAGAAGGCGGGTTCGACAATATCCTGCTGCCCTCGGGCTATCAGCTTGGCGTGGACACCACCATCTTCGCCGCCGCCGTGGCAACGCAGGTCAAGCGCATCAAGCTGCTGTGGGCAACCCGCATGGGCGAAGACTGGCCGCCGCAGCTCGCGCGCCGCATCGCCACGCTGGACCGCATCCTCGGCCCCAACGCTGCCGGAACCGGGGGGCGGCTCAACGTCAACATCATCTCCTCGGACATGCCGGGCGAAAAGATCGAGAGCGGTCCGCGGTATCGCCGCGGCACCGAGATCATGAAGATCGTCAAGACGCTGCTGAACGGCGAACATCTCGATTTCGATGGCGAGTTCTACAAGCTGAAGCTCGATCCGCCGCGCATCACGACCCTTTCCGGCAAGTGCCCGCCCTTCTACTTCGGCGGTCTCAGCCACGAAGCGCGCGAGTGTGCGGCCGAGGCGGCGGACGTTTACCTGATGTGGCCCGACACCATGGACAAGGTCCGCGAGAACATCGCCGATCTCAAGGCGCGGGCCGCCAATTATGGCCGCACATTGAAGTTCGGTTACCGCGTCCACGTGATCGTGCGCGAAACCGAGGATGAGGCGCGTCAATACGCTGACCGCCTGCTGTCGAAGCTCGATGATGAAGCAGGCCGGGCAATCCGCGAGAAATCGCTCGATGCCAAGAACTACGGCGTCCAGCGCCAGCAGGAATTGCGCGGCGCGGCCGATGGCGATGGCTTCGTGGAAGAAAACCTGTGGACCGGCATCGGCCGGGCGCGCTCTGGCTGCGGGGCGGCGATTGTCGGCACGCCGGATCAGGTGCTCGCCAAGCTGCGCGCCTATCAGGCCGAAGGGATCGAGGCGTTCA
>VFQM010000120.1_pt1 | contig 98969 bp, 89 predicted proteins | sample 3512391 | NCBI WGS metagenome assembly VFQM01 (sample SAMN10412369, study PRJNA504923) | tailings metagenome | isolation source: Replicate 1 from Balatoc abandoned mine | place: Philippines | reverse complement strand
TCTCGGACTCCTTGAACTCAAAGGGTAAGGTGTCCGTGAAAGCGGGGCAACTTCAACTTCAGTACGACTGGCGCGGACCGGGCTTACAAAGCCTGCCGAAGCGGGTCAGCTTGAGCGAGGGGTTAGGCCTCACTGCGGCTCTGAGAGGAGTCTTAGCAATGACTTTCCGAGTTCGGTCGTTCGGCATTGACCAAGTCCATTGCCTGTCATCATGACGTGCAGGCTCTCAGTGTTGATGAGCCCTCGCAGATAGAGGTCCTTCCAGAGCTGGTCGTAGAGCGCACGGTTGCCTCGGAGGGATGGGATGTTGTCTTCGAGTACGTGACCGAGGCCTCCCGCGCTGATTCCGGCTGGCGGCCTCGGTGCATGCGCAAAAGCGAGCACTCGAAGGTGCATCTCTGAGAACTCGTCAATGAACGAAAGTAGAAGATGCTGAATGGTCTCTTCTGGTCCTTGACCGGTAGCGATGTTGATCACTGCATTTCGTAGCGCAGCCAGCTTCTCGGTCTTGTGTGTCCGGATGGCAGCAGTGGACGCTTGCATGACCGCAGTAATGAACTGCTCATTGCTCTGCAGGTCTCCAAGGTTAAGACCGTTCTGCTCAAGCGACTGAAGCTTCTCGCCGACCTGCTCCATCCATTCGGTCCGGCGACGCTCAAGCGGCGGTTGCACAAGATGCTGAAACAACTCGACGGCCGGACCTCCGACCACAGGAATCACTGAGAGCCCGGCCTTTGCGAGCGCATGCGCAGCATCACCGGCTGTTGGCTTTGGGACTTCGATCGCCATGGACGGCTCCTGTGAGGCCTAACGTTCGAGCTAAGCTGCCCGCGGAGGCAGGCTTTGTAAGCCCTGTACGCGACGATAGTACGACTGGCGCGGACCGGACTTACAAAGCCTGCCGTAGCGGGTCAGCTTGAGCGGGGGGTTAGGCCACGCCCCGCGTGTACACATGGTCGCCGCCTTCGTAGGAGTACAGCACAGGCAGGCCCTGAATTGACGCCGGCCGGTAGCCTTGCCTGAGCAGCAAGGATGCACTGCGTTGATTCTCCGGATGTGTTGTAGCCCAGAACGAGTGAACTTCCTCATATTCGCGGAGCTGGCCATGCAGCCAAAGGAGACCTTGGGAAGCGTAACCAAGCCCCCACAATCTTGGCTTGTAGAGGAACGCTACTTCGGCGAGATGGTCATGAACATTCGCCTCAAGCCTACCGATTAATTCCCGCGATTCGGCCAACCGTACTGTGAAGCTGAGCCATCGCTCGCCGGTGGCTTCTGATGACGGCCCCGCGAGTGAGCGACGAAGCCACTGATCAAAGTCAGGTCTGCTTGGCATGCCGCCGATGTATTGGTAGACGACTTCGCTGTAGAGCGCGTTCGCCAAATCGTCAATGTCGCGCTCTTCGAGAGGGTAGTACAGAACCTCGGTAGTCATGGGCGTGAATTGCGTGGCCTAACGTGCTGTAGACCTCACCAAGCATAAGCGCCATCTATCCACAAGTCACCAGATCTGGATACAGGTTGCCAGATCTGGCGCCGTATTCAGCTACTCGCCGGTGACGATCTGGTCCCGCAGTTTCAGGATCGACCCGACGCGACTCGGCAGGCGCCAGAGTCGCCGGCTGGCGTCCCACTTTCCGCCGGCGGCATTCAACACCGCATGCCGTTGGCGCTCGTGCGGCTGCAGCCGCAAGAGGACGAGGCGCGTGGACCGCGGTCGCACGGGGCGGCTGTCCACCAGCCACTCGAGGGTCGTGTGCTTGGCGTCCGTCCGGTGTCGTACACAGACCAACGCGTCACCGTAGAGCCGAGCCCATTCGATCGCGCCGCGGTCCCCAGGGCTCCAGCGTCTTGATGACCCGATGCCGCACACGCCCGGCCGTCACGGTGCCCCGTTGCACGCAGCCCCCGTTTGCCGGCGGCAGATCCCGGCCGCCCGGCAACCGCCGCACCGCTGGTGCTGACTGCCCTCATGCGCCGCCTCTTGATGGCCAGGGGCAATGTGTCCATACCGTTCAACAACGCACGCAAGGGGTTCCGCATGCCGCTGCTGCCGCCACGCGCTCACGACCACCCGGCTGAATCCGCCGCGATGGACGCCGCCTGCCCAAGGTGCTTGGCACCGACGAGGTCGATCGCCTGCTGACCACCCTGGAAGCGTGCGGCGGTGACGTGCCCTCGGCGCTGGCGCCGCAGGGCCTGATCGGCCGCCTGGCCTACGGCACCCGCATGCGCCTGCTCGAGGTGCTGCGCCTGCGCATCGAGGGCTCAGGCTCGGCGGCAGCTGCGTGCGCAGCCCGCTGGACGGGCTGGCGCCGCCGCGCAGGCCGCCCGTCAGCCCGGCATGGTGAACACCGTGCAGCCGGTGGTCTTGCGCGCTTCCAGGTCGCGGTGCGCCTGCGCCGCCTCGGCCAGCGGGTAGCGCTGGTCGATGCGGATCTTCACGCGCCCGTCGCCCACCACCGCAAACAGCTCGTCGGCCATCTGCTGCGTGGCCTCGCGCGTGGCGATGTGCGTGAACAGCGTCTGCCGCGTCAGGTACAGCGAGCCCTTGGCCGCCAGCACGCCCGGGTTCACCGGCGGCACCGGGCCGCTGGCGTTGCCGAAGCACACCATCAGGCCGAAGGGCCGCAGGCACTCCAGGCCCTTGTCGAAGGTGTCCTTGCCCACGGAGTCGTAGACCACCTTGACGCCCTTGCCGCCGGTGATCTCCTTCACGCGGGCGGCGAAGTCTTCCTTCGAGTAGTCGATCACATGGGCCGCGCCATGCGCCCTGGCCAGCTCGCACTTGGCGGCGCTGCCGGCGGTGCCGATCAGCTGCAGGCCCAAGGCCCTGGCCCACTGGCAGGCGATCAGGCCCACGCCACCGGCCGCGGCGTGGAACAGCACGTGGTCGCCCGGCTCCAGGCCTTCCACCGGCTTCACCCGGCGCAGCAGGTACTGCGCCGTGAGGCCCTTGAGCATCATCGCCGCGCCCGTCTCGAAGTCGATGCCGTCGGGCAGGCGCACCACGTTCTTCGCCGGCATCACGCGCGCTTCGCTGTAGCTCCCGGGCGGGTTGCTGGCATAGGCGGCGCGGTCGCCGGGCTGCAGGTGCGTCACGCCCTCGCCCACCGCCTCCACGATGCCGGCCCCCTCCATGCCCAGGTTCAGCGGCAGCGGCAGCGGGTACAGGCCGGTGCGCTGGTAGACGTCGATGAAGTTCAGGCCGGCGGCCTGGTGGCGGATGCGGATCTCGCCGGGGCCGGGCTCGCCGACGGCAACGTCGACCAGCTTCATGTTCTCGGGGCCGCCGTAGGCGTCGATCCGGATGGCCTGGGGCATGGGGAGTCTCCTGTGTGCGTGGGTCTGGGGGTGGGGCGGCCGGCATCATGCGCCGGCCCGGCGCGCGAGATTACGCCACCCGGCGCAAAGCTGCAGGCACCGCCAGCGCCGTGCCGGCCATGGCACCATCGCGGGCCCGATGAAGCGCGTTGCCCAAGCCCCCAACCTCGCCATCGCCACGCTCTGGGCCGACCTGCTGCAGCGACAGGGCGGCTTCGACGTGAGCGTGCAGCGCGCCTTCGCCAGCGGCATCGCCGGCGAGATCCCGCCCGACCAGTCGCTGCCGGAGGTCTGGGTGCACGACGACACCCAGCTCGACCGCGCCCGCGCCCTGCTCGACACCCTGCGCCACCTGCCCGACCGCCATTGGCGCTGCCCGGGCTGCGGCGAGTCGGTGGACGGGCCCTTCGAGCAGTGCTGGAACTGCGGCACGGCCATGCCGGCGCCGGCGGCGCCATGAGCGCGCCGGGAACGCCGGGCGCCGCCGGGCTCACCGCCCGCGTGGCCGCACTGCTGGTGGTGCCGCCGTTGATGTGGGCCGGCAACGCGCTGGTCGGCCGGCTGCTGGCCGGCACGCTGCCGCCGCTCACGCTCAACGCGCTGCGCTGGGTGGTGGCGCTGGCGCTGCTGCTGCCGCTGGCCGCCGCGGTGCTGGCCACGCCGGCGCGCCGGCGCGAGATCCTCGTGCGCTGGAAGCCGCTGGCGCTGCTCGGCGGCCTGGGGGTGGGCGCCTACAACGCGCTGCAGTACCTGGCGCTGCAGACCTCCTCGCCCATCAACGTCACGCTCATCGCCTCCAGCGTGCCGCTGTGGATGATGCTGGTGGGCATCGTCTTCTACCGCGAGCACCCGCGGCCGGCGCAGTGGCTGGGCGCGGCGCTGTCGGCGCTGGGCGTGCTGACGGTGCTGCTGCGCGGCGACCTGGGCGCGCTGCGCCAGCTGCAGTTGGTGCCGGGCGACCTGTGGATGCTGCTGGCCGCGCTGTCGTGGGCGCTGTACAGCTGGCAGCTGGCGCGCCCGGCGCCGGCGCTGGCCGGCGCGCAGCGCCCGGCCTGGGACTGGGCCGGATTCCTGCTGCTGCAGGTGCTGTTCGGGCTGCTGTGGGCCGGCTCCGGGGCGGGCCTGGAGGCGCTGCTGGGCGTCACGCCCACCGCCAGCGTGCCGCCGGTCAGCGGCTGGGCGCTGGCCGTGGCGCTGCTGTTCCTGGGCCTGGGGCCTTCGGTGCTGGCCTACCGCTGCTGGGGCATCGGGGTGGCGGCCGTGGGGCCGGCCGTGGCGGGGTTCTTCTCCAACCTCACGCCGCTGTTTGCGGCGCTGCTGTCGGCGCTGGCGCTGGGCGAGCCGCCCAAGGCCTACCACGGCATCGCGTTCGCGTGCATCGTCGGCGGCATCTGGCTGTCGTCCAGGCGCTGAGCCTCGCTGATGACCGATCCTGCCGTGCCCGACATCCTGGCCCTGGGCGAGCCCATGGTCGAGTTCAACCAGGCCGGCGACGCGACCGGCCGGCTGTACCGCCAGGGTTTCGGGGGCGACGTGTCCAACTTCGCCATCGCCGCGGCGCGCCAGGGCGCCAGCGTGGGCCTGGTCAGTGCCCTGGGCGACGACCCCTATGGCCACATGCTGCGCGCGCTGTGGGCCGCGGAGGGCGTGGACGCGCGCTTCGTGGCCACCGACGCCAGCGCCTTCACGGCGGTCTACTTCGTCACCCACGACGCGCGGGGCCACCACTTCCACTTCTTCCGCGCCGGCTCGGCGGCCGCGCGCTGCGGGCCGGCAGGCCTGCCGCTGGACGCCATCCGCCGCTGCAGGCTGCTGCACCTGTCGGGCATCAGCCTGGGCATCTCCACCACCGCCTGCGACGCCGGCTTCGCGGCCATGGAGGCGGCGCGGGGCGCCGGCGTGCCGGTGTCCTTCGACACCAACCTGCGGCTGAAGCTCTGGCCGCTGGCACGCGCCCGCGCCGTGATGGCCGAGGCCCTGCGCCTGGCGGACCTGTGCCTGCCCAGCCTGGACGACATCACCGCGCTCACGGGCCTGGCCGACCCCGACGCCATCGTCGACCACTGCCTGCGCCAGGGCGCGCGCGTGGTGGCGCTCAAGCTCGGGGCCGCGGGCGCGCTGGTGGCCGACGCGTCGCAGCGCCACCGCATCGCCCCCCACCCCTGCCGCGCGGTGGATGCCACCGGCGCCGGCGACACCTTCGGCGGGGCCTTTGCGGCACGCTGGCTGGCCGGCGACGACCTGCAGGCCGCCGGCCGCTACGCGGCCGTGGCCGCGGCGCTGTCCACCGAAGGCTACGGCGCCGTGGAACCCATTCCGCGGGCTGACGCCGTGCAGCGCGCGCTGGCCGCGGGCGGCCGCGGTCAGAACGTGCCGGGGTAGGCGCCGCCGTCGATCAGCAGGTTCTGGCCGGTCAGGAAGCCGGCCTGCGCGCTGCAGACGAAGGCGCACAGCGCGCCGAACTCCTCGGCACTGCCGAAGCGACGCGCCGGCGCCAGCTCGCGCCGGGCCTGCATCACCTGGTCCAGGCTCTGGCCGGTCTTCTGCGCCGTGCCCTGCATCGTCACGCGCAGGCGGTCGGTGTCGAAGGCGCCGGGCAGCAGGTTGTTGATGGTCACGTTGCGGCTGGCCAGCTTGGGCTGGCGGGCCAGGCCGGCGATGAAGCCGGTCAGCCCGCTGCGCGCGCCGTTGGACAGGCCCAGCACGTCGATGGGTGCCTTCACCGCGCCCGAGGTGATGTTGACGATGCGGCCGAAGCCACGCTCGGCCATCGCGTCCACCGTGGCCTTGATCAGCTCGATGGGCGTGAGCATGTTGGCGTCCACCGCCTTCAGCCAGGTGTCGCGGTCCCACTGGCGGAAGTCGCCCGGCGGCGGACCGCCGGCGTTGTTGACCAGGATGTCCACCTGCGGGCAGGCCGCCAGGGCGGCGGCGCGGCCCTCGGGCGTGGTGATGTCGCCGGCCACGGTGCGCACCTCGCCGGCGCCGGCGCGCGCACGCAGCGCGGCGGCGGTGGCCTCCAGCGCCTCGGCGCCGCGCGCGGTGATCACGAGGTTCACGCCCTCGTCGGCCAGCGCCTCGGCGCAGCCGCGGCCCAGCCCCTTGCTGGCGGCGCACACCAGCGCCCAGCGGCCCTTGATGCCCAGATCCATGTGTTCTCCTTGTGGGTGGTTGAAAGGTTCAGCGCGCCCGCGCCAGCAGCCACACGCCCGCCAGCACCAGCACCGTGCCGGCCACCAGCCAGCCGGTGAAGGGCTCGCCCAGCAGCCACACGCCCAGGGCGATGGTGGCCAGGGGGCCGATCATGCCCGTCTGCGCCGTCACCGTGGGACCCACGCGCTCGATGGCCATCATCACCATCACCACCGGCGCGAAGGTGCAGGCCAGCGCGTTCAGTGCCGACAGCCACAGCACCTCCGGTGCCACCTGTGTGGCGGCCGACAGCGGGCGCAGCAGCAGGAACTGGCCGATGCACAGCACGCAGGCCACGCTGGTGGCCCAGCCGGTCAGGCGCAGCGCGCCCAGGCGCTTCACGTGCGCGCCGCTGAACACCAGGTAGACGGCGTAGCTCACGGCGCTGGCAAAGACCAGCGCGGTGCCGAGCAGCACGTCGGGCCCGGTGAGGCTCACCTCGTGGCCGAAGACCAGCAGCACGCCGGCGTAGCTGACCGCGAGGGCCGCGATCTGCGCCGGCTTCACGCGCGCCTTGTGCAGCAGCACGCTCAGCGCCAGCACCAGCGTGGGGTTCAGGTACAGGATCAGCCGTTCCAGGCTGGCGCTGATGTAGGCCAGGCCGGCAAAGTCGAGGAAGCTGGCGAGGTAGTAGCCGCTGAAGCCCAGGCCCGCCACCACGCCCAGGTCGTGCCGCGTCAGCGCCGGCCGGCCGCGCCCGGCCCACCAGGCCAGCAGCGCGAACATCGGCAGCGCGAACAGCATGCGGAACATGATCAGCGTCACCGCGTCCACGCCGTACTGGTAGGCCAGCTTGACGATGATGGCCTTGCCGGAGAACGCGATCGACCCCGCCGCCGCCAGCGCCAGGCCTTGCCAGGGCAGGCTCATCGGCCGGCGTCCTGCAGCAGGGCCGCCACCTGTTCGCCCAGCGCGATGCAGGCGGTGAGCCCCGGCGACTCGATGCCGAACAGGTTCACCAGCCCCGGCAGGCCGTGCTGGCCGGGGGCGTCGAGCACGAAGTCGGCCGCCGGCTCGCCGGGGCCGCTGACCTTGGGCCGCAGGCCCGCGTAGGCCGGCTGCAGGCGGCCCGGCGGCAGCGCGGGCCAGAAGCGGCGGATGGCCTCCTCGAAGCCTGCGGCACGCGCCGGGTCCACGGCGTAGTCCTCGGCCCCGGGCTCGGTGACCGGCACCCATTGCACGTCCGGGCCGAAGCGCATCTGGCCCGCGAGGTCCAGCGTGAGGTGCACACCCAGGCCGCCGGGCTCGGGCAGCGGGTAGATCAGCCGCTGGAAGGCCGACCGGCCGGCCAGCGCGAAGTAGTGGCCGCGCGCCCAGTGCTGTGGCGGCACGTAGGCGGGGTCCAGCCCCTCGATGCGCCGCGCCAGCGTCTGCGCGTGCAGCCCGGCGGCGTTGACGATGCAGCGGGCCTGCACGCGGCTGGGGGCGCTGCCGCCCACGTGCACGATGAAGCCGCCGGCAGGCACGGACACGATGCGCTCGACCGGGGTCTTGAGCGCCAGCATGGCACCATGGTCCTCGGCCTCGCCCTGCAGTGCCAGCATCAGCGCGTGGCTGTCGACGATGCCGGTGGACGGCGAGTGCAGGGCGGCGGTGCAGTGCAGCGCCGGCTCCAGGGCCTGGGCCTGTGATGCGGTGAGCATCACCAGGTCGTGCACGCCGCAGGCCGCGCCGCGCGCCTGGATGGCGGCAAGCTCCGCCTCCTGCCCGTCGGTGGTGGCGACGATGAGCTTGCCGCAGCGCCGGTGCGCAATGCCGCGTTCGGCGGCATAGGCATAGAGCCGCCGGCGGCCCTCCACGCACAGCCGTGCCTTCCACGAGCCCGGCGTGTAGTAGAGCCCGGCGTGGATGACCTCGCTGTTGCGCGCGCTGGTGCCGGTGCCGATGGCGTCGGCCGCCTCGAGGATCACGACCTCATGGCCCTGCCGCGCCAATGCGCGCGCGCAGGCCAGGCCGATGACGCCGGCGCCGATGACGAGGGTATCGATGCTGTCCATATGCGTCTACGACACGTTACAGAAGCCCGCTGTTGTCGCATGCAAGCGTTGTGGCGAGCTCGCGCGGGCAGGGCAGGGGGTGCCGCTCATGTCCTCCGCCGCCGGCCTGCGGCCGACGGCTCCCCCTTTACTTCCCGTCACCCCCTGCCCTGCCCACGCGAGCCGGCACCGGCAGTGGTGCGCCCGCGCAGACCTCGCTGCGTCCGCAAGGCGGCGGCGGGCAGGCCTGGGGCGCGCTTTGAGGACGCCGAGCATCGCAGGGCCCGAGGCCGCGCGCGTCAGCGCGCTTCGTAGACTGACTCGCGGCCGACGTTCGACCACAGCGAACGAAGTGAGCGGAGGGAGTTCGGCCGCGGGCCTCGGGACCGAGAAGCGCAGGGGAGTCGGAGCGAAGCGGAGGCCGTCCGGGCAGCGCGCTCCAGGCCTGCCCGGCGGCGCCTTGCCGCGCCGATGCCAGCATGCGAACTCGAGCAAAGTGGCGACCGGCCGCTCCGGGTCGCAATGGGTCATTCACGCACTCCCTACAGCGGCCCCACCGGCTCCGCCGCCAGGGTCTCCGCCACGTAGCGCTTCACCACCGGTGGCTCGGGGCCGAGGTGGAAGGCCAGGCGTTGCAGGCGCAGGTCGTCGTCGGCGGCGGTGAAGCGCTCGTGGCGGCGCAGGTGCTCGACCCAGTTCTCGTCGACGAAGGACTCCACGTAGCGCCCCGGCACACCCGCGTCCTTGAACAGGCCCCAGCTCAGTGCCCCCTGGCGCAGGCGCGCGCTCCGCGTGGCCAGCATCACCTGGGCGAACTCGCGCGCCCGCGCCGGGTCGATGCGGTACTCGATCACCACCATCACCGGGCTCTCGTCGGGCGCGATGTCCAGCGACACCCCCGTCACCGGGCGCGGTGGCTGCGGGCTCAGGTCCTCGTCGCCGCCCCCCTCCACCGACCAGCGCCGCGTGAGGTACAGCGCCAGCACGCCGGCCAGCGCCGCCACCACCACCGCCGTCGGCACGCTGGTCCAGCCGGCCACCTGGCCCCACAGCCCGGCGCCGATGGCGGTGCCGCCCATCAGCGCCATCTGGTAGATCGACATGCCGCGCGCCCGCACCCAGTTGGGCAGCGCCTGCTGCGCCGACAGCACCAGCGAATTGGCGGTGGAGATCCAGGCCGCACCCACCAGCGCCACCGCCGGCAGCACGATCCAGGGCGTGGGCAGGGCCACGATCAGCGTGGACAGCACCGCGTGCGCCATGGTGCCCAGGCGCACGAACTGGTCGCGGTCGAAGCGCTCGCGCCAGCGTGGGAACTGCAGCGCCGCCACGATCGCCCCGGCCCCCAGGCAGGACATCATCGCGGTGAACATCGCCGCGCCATGCCCGGTGGACTGCGCCACCAGCGGCAGCAGCGCCAGCAGCGCGCTGGCCTGCAGGAAGAAAAGGAACACGCGCGCGATCACCACCCGCATGCGCGGCGACTGCCGCACGTGCTGCAGCCCCACCCGCATCGCGCCCACGAAGCGCTCGCCCGGCAGCGCGCTGGCGCGCGGCTCGGACTTCCAGCGCCAGATCAGCCAGAAGGCCACCGCCGCCATCACCGCGTTGAGCACGAACACCACCGCCGGGCCGCTGGTGGCCAGCAGCGCCCCGGCGATGACCGGGCCGATCACGCGCGACAGGTTCATCGAGATGCCGCCCAGCGCCAGCGCCGCCGGCAGCTCGGGCTTGGGCACCACGTCGGGCACGATGGCGCTGAACACCGGCCAGCGCGCGGCCAGCCCGATGCCGTTGACGAAGGTGAGCACCAGCAGCAGCGGCGCGCTCAACCCGCCGGCCAGCGCCAGCAGGGCCAGCAGCAGCGCCGTCACGCACACCCAGGCCTGGGTGGCGGCAAACCAGCGCCGCCGGTCGACGATGTCGGCCATGGCGCCGCTGGCAATGCCCAGCAGGAACACCGGCAGCGTGGACGCCGTCTGCACCAGGGCCACCATCACTGCGCTGTCGGTGAGCTGCGTCATCAGCCAGGCCGCGGCGACGTCGTGCGTCCACATCGTCAGGTTGGCCGTCAGCCAGGCCAGCCACAGGCCGCGGTAGACCCGGTCCTTCAGCGGCCGCAGCGCGGGCAGCTCGAGGACGTCGGCAGCTCTCATCGCGGCATTGTCGGGCAGGAAGACGAAGGGCCCCGCGCTGCGGGGCCCTCCGGTGACGCGCAGCCCGCCAGGCGCGTCAATCGGCGTCCTTGAAGGCCTCTTCACGCCGGCTGCGGATGGCCGGCAGCGTGACCACCACGACCATCAGCACCGCCGCGATCAGCAGGCTGGCCGACAGCGGCCGGGTCATGAAGGTGCTCCAGTCGCCGCGCGACAGCAGCAGCGCGCGGCGCAGGTTCTCCTCCATCATCGGGCCGAGGATGAAGCCCAGCAGCAGCGGCGCCGGCTCGCAGCTGAGCTTGTAGAACACGTAGCCCGCGATGCCGAACAGCACAGCCATGTACACGTCCCAGTTGTTGTTGTTGGTGGTGTACAGGCCAATGCAGCAGAAGGTCAGGATGGCCGGGAACAGGAAGCGGTAGGGCACCGTCAGCAGCTTGATCCAGATGCCGATCAGCGGCAGGTTCAGGATCACCAGCATCAGGTTGCCCACCCACATCGAGGCGATCAGGCCCCAGAACAGCTCCGGGTTGCTCGTCATCACCTGCGGGCCGGGCTGGATGCCCTTGATGGTCATGGCACCCACCATCAGCGCCATCACGGCGTTGGGCGGGATGCCCAGCGTCAGCATCGGAATGAAGCTGGTCTGCGCGCCGGCGTTGTTGGCGCTCTCCGGGCCGGCCACGCCGCGGATGTCGCCGTTGCCGAACTGGCCGTCCTTGGCCACCTTCTTCTCCACCGTGTAGGCGGCAAAGCTGGCCAGCAGCGCCCCGCCGCCGGGCAGCACGCCCAGCAGCGAACCCAGCGCGGTGCCGCGCAGCACGGCCGGCCACGCCTGCTGGAAGTCCTTCTTCGTGGGCCACAGGCCCTTGACGTCCTTGGTGAAGACCTCGCGCTGCTCCGGCGGCTGGCCGAGGTTGGCGATGATCTCGCCGAAGCCGAACACGCCCATCGCGATGGCGATGAAGCCGATGCCGTCGGTCAGCTCGGGGATGTCGAAGCTGTAGCGCGGCACGCCGGAGATCACGTCGGTGTTGATCTGGCCCAGCAGCAGGCCGAGCAGGATCATCGCGATCGCCTTCACCAGCGAGCCCGAGGCCAGCACGACGGCGCCGATCAGGCCCAGCACCATCAGGCTGAAGTACTCGGCCGGACCGAACTTGAAGGCCAGCTCGGTCAGCGGCGGCGCGAAGGCCGCGATGACGATGGTGCCCACGCAGCCGGCGAAGAACGAGCCCAGGCCCGCAGCCGCGAGCGCCGAGCCCGCACGGCCCTTGCGCGCCATCTGGTAGCCGTCGATGGCGGTGACGACCGAGCTGCTCTCGCCCGGCACGTTGATCAGGATGGCGGTGGTGGAGCCGCCGTACTGCGCGCCGTAGTAGATGCCGGCCAGCATGATCAGCGCCGGCGTGGCGTCGAGCGCGTAGATGCTGGGCAGCAGCATCGCGATGGTGGCCACCGGGCCCAGGCCGGGCAGCACGCCGATCAGCGTGCCCAGCACGGCGCCCGCGAAGGCGTAGGCCAGGTTGATCCAGGTGAAGGCGACGCCGAAGCCGAGCCCCAGGTTGTTCAGGAGTTCCATGGTGTCTGTGCCCTCAACCGGTGATGAACTTGGGCCACAGCGGAATCGTCAGGCTCAGTCCCTTGATGAAGATGAGCCACGAGAAGATCGTCAGCACCACCGCGTTGATGCCGGCCTCCTTCCAGTGGAACTCGTCGCCGGCGGTGGCGGCGACGAAGATCAGCAGCGGCAGCGAGACCACCATGCCCAGGTGCGGCAGGATGACGCCGAAGCCGGCGACCGCGCCGACGATGATGGACAGCGGCTTCCAGGCGATGTCGCCGATGGGGTCGCCGCCTTCGCTTTCGATCGTGAGCGCTTTGAACATCACGACGGCGCCGAGCACCGCCAGCAGCACGCCCAGGCCGAACGGAAAGTAGCCCGGACCCGGCCGCGCCGCCGCACCGAAGCTGTAGTTGGTGGCGCCCCAGGCGAAGCCCACGCCCACGGCGATGAACATGACCCCGGACCAGAAGTCCCGCTGGCTCTTGATTTTCACGCGCTGTCTCCTCCGAACGGATGGTTGCGGCGGATTCTAGGCAGCGCCCCCCGTGGTCCCGCTGTGGTTTCCACGTAAGGCGCCGCGGCCTACTGCAGGGCCGGCGTGCAGCGCAGCACTTCCTCGATCGTGGTCACGCCTTCGGCGACCTTCATGGCACCAGCCAGCCGCAGCGGCCGCATGCCGTCCTTGATGCCCTGCCGGCGCAACGCCGTCGCGTCCAGCGTCGGGTGGATCGCGGCCCGCGCCGCGTCGGTCACCAGCAGCAGTTCATACAGCCCGGCGCGGCCGCGGTAGCCGGTGTGGCGGCACTCCAGGCAGCCCACGGGCTTGTACGGCCGCACGCCGCCGCTCAGGCGCCAGGGCTTGGCCATTTCTTCCAGCGTCTCGCGCGTGGTGCCGTCGTCGCGCTGCTTGCACGCCGGGCACAGCGTGCGTGCCAGGCGCTGCGCGAGCACGCCGATGACGGTGGCACTGATCAGGTACGGCGGCACGCCCAGGTCGGCCAGCCGCGTGATCGCGCCGGCGGCGTCGTTGGTGTGCAGCGTGCTGAAGACGAGGTGGCCGGTCAGCGCCGCCTGGATCGCCATCTCGGCAGTGGCGAGGTCGCGGATCTCGCCGACCATGATGATGTCCGGGTCCTGCCGCATCAGCGCGCGCAGCCCTTCGGCGAAACCCATGTCGATGGCGCCGTGCACCTGAGTCTGGTTGAAGGCGGGCTCGATCATCTCGATCGGGTCCTCGATCGTGCAGACGTTCACTTCGTCGCTGGCCAGCGACTTCAGCGTCGAGTACAGCGTGGTCGTCTTGCCGCTGCCGGTGGGCCCGGTGACGAGCACGATGCCGTGCGGCCGCGCGATCAGCTCGCTCCAGCGCGCGGCGTCGTGGGCGCCGAAGCCGAGCTGCTCCAGGTCCTTCACCGCGGCCTCGGGGTCGAAGATGCGCATCACCATCTTCTCGCCGAAGGCCGTGGGCAGCGTGGACAGCCGCATCTCCACCTCGCCGCCGTCGGGCTTGCGGGTCTTGATGCGGCCGTCCAGCGGGCGCCGCCGCTCCACGACGTCCATGCGGCCGAGCAGCTTGATGCGCGCGGTCATCGCGCTCATGACGCCCAGCGGCACCTGGTAGACGCTGTGCAGCACGCCGTCGATGCGGAAGCGGATGACGCCGATCTCGCGCCGCGGCTCGAGGTGGATGTCGCTGGCGCGCTGGTCGAAGGCGTACTGCCACAGCCAGTCCACCACCTGCACCACGCCCTGGTCGTTCGCGTCCAGCGGCCGGTTGCTGCGCCCCAGCTCGACCAGCTGCTCGAAGCTGGCCGCCGGCGACACCTCGCCGCTCTTGCTGGCGTGGCGCACCGACTTCGCCAGCGCGTAGAACTCGGTGGTGTAGCGGCGCACCTCCAGCGGGTTGGCCACCGCCAGCTGCACGCGCCGCCGCGTGTGGGCCTCGATCTCGGGCACCCAGTCGGTGTCGAAGGGCTCGGCGGTGGCGATGGTGACGCCCTGCGGCCCCACCGTCACCGGCAGCGCCAGCCGGGTCTCCGCATAGCGCACGGCCATCACGTCGGCCACCTTGCCGACGTCGGCCTTCAGGGGGTCGATGCGCAGGTAGGGCAGCCCGGCGCGGCCGGCCAGCCACTCGGTCAGCGCCTCGGTGTCCAGCAGCCGGCCGTCGCGTTGCAGGCCGGCGCCGCCCAGGCGCACCAGCGCGTGCAGGCTGGAGCTGCCGGCGCCCAGGCGCTGCGCCACGCGCTCGGCGTCGGCCTCCGACACCCAGCCGTCGGCGCGCAGCCAGTCCAGCAGCGTGCGCCACTCGAGCCGGCCGCGCGGCGGCGGGTTGGCGGGCGCAGGCGGTTGGCGGGGGGTGCTCATGGGCCGGATGCTACGGCCCGGGGGCGGGGGGCGCGTAGGGCTTCACCAGCCGCAGCCACTTGCGCGCGGGCAGGCCCAGGGCGCCGAAGCGGGCCTCGATGGCGTCGGCACGCCGCAGGCGCTCGGCGCGCTCGGGCCAGGGCGCGCCCCGCGTGGCCACCACCACGGTGTTGCCCTCGCGCGTGGCGCGCAGTGTCCAGGTGTGCTCGGCACCGAAGGCCTGGGCAATGCGGGCCGCGCTGTCGGCAAACGAGGCCTGGCGGCCGAAGAGGTTGACGGCGAACACCCCGCCTTCGTCCAGCAGGCGGCGGCAGCCGGCGTAGAAGGCGGCGTCGTCGAGCACCGGGGCGGCCGCTTCGTGGTCGTAGAGGTCCACGTGCAGCAGGGTGGCGCTGGCGGGCTCGGCCTGGGCCAGCCAGGCCCCGGCGTCGCCGATCACCACCTGCAGCCGCGGGTCGCCCTCGGGCAGGTGGAAGCGCAGCCGGTTGGCCTCCACCACGCCGGGGTGGATCTCCACCACCGTGGTGGGCAGCTTCAGCGCCTTGACGGTGAAGCGCGTCAGCGCGCCGGCCCCCAGGCCCAGCTGCACCGCCCGCCCCTGCCCCAGCGCCGCGGTCGGCCGCCACAGCAGCGCGGCCAGCATGCGCTGCACGTACTCCAGCACCACCTCCTGCGGGCGGCGGATGCGCATCGCGCCCTGCACCCAGGGGCTGTCCAGGTGGAGGTAGCGCACGCCGTCGAACTCCGACAGCGTGATCGGCACCTGCTCGTCGGGCCACTCATCCGGCGACATCGAGTCCGGCCTCCCTGAAGGCCGCCGCCCAGGCGGCGCGCTTGCGCTCGAAGCTCCAGCTCGCATTGGCCGGGCTGCTGGACGGCAGCCGCCACACCGGCAGGCCCAGGGCCTGCGTCACCCGCATGGACCGCGCCGACTCGCCGCCGTTGTGCGCCACGCCGCGCAGGCCCGGCGCCCGCCGGCGCAGGCTGGCCAGGTCGTTGGGCTCGGCGGCCTGGATGGCGCTGTCCAGGCTGCCTTCGCGGCGGCAGGCGGCATAGACGTCCCACAGGCCCAGGCCACGTTCGCGCAGCACGGCCAGCCGCCGCGCGTAGGGCATGGCCACCAGGTCCAGCCCCCACAGCGACGCCAGCAGCGGCCAGAAGTGGTTGCGCGGGTGGGCGTAGTACTGCCGGGCCTGCAGCGACGCCACGCCCGGAAAGCTGCCCAGCACCACCAGCCGGGTGTGGCGGCCGATCACCGGCGGCAGGCCGACCAGGCGCTTCGATGCCGGCGGGGCGGCGGCGGCGGGCGCCGTCATGGCCTGGCCTCCGGGGGCGACGCGGGCAGGCCCTGCACCCGGCCCCGGCACAGCGCACCCAGCCGCGGCAGCGCGGCCCAGGCGTTGGCCGCGGTGCGCGCCGCCGTGTCCTGCAGCGTCCACCCGCGCAGCGCGGCCAGCACGCCGCCGATGCGCGGCAGCTCGGCCGGCGTGTTGCGGTGGGTGGCCCCCGCGGCACGCTCGGCCGCGGTGCGGTAGAGCCATTGCGGCGGGATGTCCGGGGCGTCGGTCTCGAGCACCGGCACCTCGGGCGGCACCGCGGCGGCCAGCGCGCGGATGCGCAGCGCCCGCTCGTGCGTCATCGCGCCGCCGAAACCCAGCCGGAACCCCAGCGCGGCAAAGGCCGCCGCCTGCGCGGGGCTGCCGTTGAACGCATGGGCAATGCCGCCGGGCACCGGGATGCGCCGCAGCCCGGCCAGCAATGCATCGGCCGACCGACGCACGTGCAGGATCACGGGCAGGCCGGCGTCGCGGGCGATCTTCAGCTGCGCGCGATAGAAATGAGCCTGCCGCTCAGGGTGGGGGCCGGGCACGAAAAGGTCCAGACCGATCTCGCCCACGGCCACCAGGCGCGGGTCGTCGCGCGCCGCGGCCAGCGCATCGCGCAGGACATCCAGGTCCTCCTCGGCCGCCCGGTGTGCGTACAGCGGGTGGATGCCCAGCGCATAGGCCACGCCGTGGCGTGCGGCCAGCGCCTGCACGCGCGCGAAGTGCGCCGCCTCCACCGCGGGCAGCACCAGCATGCCCACCCCGGCCGCGCGCGCCGCGGCCGCCACGGCGTCGCGGTCGGCATCGAACTCGGGGGCGTCGAGGTGGCAATGGGTGTCGATCCACATGCGTGCCAGGGATTGCACCACAGCGCCGCGAGGGGATTTGCCCGACCCCGCGCGTGCCGGCGGCGCGGCATCGTGCTAGTGTTGCCTGCAACGAAAGCCACCGATGCGCCGCACGCCCCTGACCAGCCGTTCCCCGCGTCGCAGCCCCGCCGCGGTGCCGGGTGCGCAGGGTGCCGCGTCGGCCGGGCCGGCGCCGGCAGCCGCGGCGCCGGCCGTGTCGCCGTCCCCCGCGTCGACGCCGGCGGCACCCGCAGCACCGGCTGCTGCGCAGGGCGCGGCGCCGCGGCGCCGTCTGGCCGGCTGGGCGCAGCGCCACCCGGGGCCGGTCTGGGCCGCCGGCGGCGCGCTGATCGCCACCGCGGCCGCGCTGGTGCTGTGGAGCGTGCAGCCCGGCGCGCGCGTGATCACCCAGGAACACATCGACGCCGCGGTGCGCCAGTCGCTCGAGAAGGAACCGCTGCCCTCGGCCGCCGCGGCCGCCTACGAGGCCATCCTGCCCTCGGTGGTGCGTGTCACCGGGCTGATGGACGAGAAGGACGACGGCGAGGACAAGGCCGACGAGCGCGCCATGGACCGCAGCCTGGGCACCGGCACCGTGATCCAGGACAACGGCACCATCCTGACCAACCTGCACGTGGTGTGGGGCAGCAAGCGCATCAAGGTGCGCTTCTGGGACGGCACCGAGTCCGACGCGGATCTCGTGGGCACGCAGCCCGAGAACGACCTCGCCGTGCTGCGCGCGCGCCAGCTGCCCGACGACCTGCAGGCCGCCACCATGCGCTCCACCGGCGACCTGCGCCCCGGGGACCAGGTCATTGCGGTGGGCAACCCCTTCGGCATCGGCCCGTCGGTGAGCGCCGGCGTGGTGTCCGGCCTCAAGCGGGAGTTCCGCTCGCCCGAGGGCCAGCGCGAGCTGAGCAACCTGATCCAGTTCGACGCCGCCGCCAACCCCGGCAACTCCGGCGGCCCGCTGGTGACGATGGACGGCCACGTGGTCGGGGTCGTCACCGCCATCCTTAACCCCAGCGAGCAGCGCACCTTCATCGGCATCGGGTTTGCCGTGCCGATCGAGAACGCCGCCCAGGCGGCAGGCCTGCCGCCTTTCTGACCCTTGCAAGGAAGACCGATGTCCGACACCACCACGCTGATGGAAACCATCCTCTACGAGGTCAAGCGCGTGGTGGTGGGCCAGGACCGCTTCCTCGAGCGCGTGCTGGTGGCGCTGCTGGCCGAAGGCCACCTGCTGGTGGAGGGCGTGCCCGGGCTGGCCAAGACGCTGACGGTCAAGACGCTGGCGCGCACCGTGGGCGGCAGCTTCAAGCGCATCCAGTTCACGCCCGACCTGGTGCCTGCCGACTTGGTGGGCACGCGCATCTTCAACCAGAAGACCGGCGAGTTCGGCACCAGCCTGGGCCCGGTGTTCGCCAACCTGCTGCTGGCCGACGAGATCAACCGCGCGCCGGCCAAGGTGCAGAGCGCGCTGCTGGAGGTGATGCAGGAACGCCAGGTCACGATCGCCGGCGAGACGCACCGCGTGCCCACGCCCTTCGTCGTGATGGCCACGCAGAACCCGATCGAGACCGAGGGCACCTACCCGCTGCCCGAGGCGCAGGTGGACCGCTTCATGATGAAGGTGCTGGTGGACTACCCCAGCGAGGAAGAGGAGTTCGTGATCGCCGAGCGCGTCACCGGCGCGCCGGTGAGCGTGGCCACGGTGGCCGACACCGCCGAGCTGCAGGCGCTGCAGAAGCGCTGCCGCGAGGTCTACGTGGACCCGTCGCTGATGCAGTACGCGGTCAAGCTCGTCAGCGCCACCCGCCGGCCCGCGAAGTACGGCCTGCCGGAGCTGGAGAAGTACCTCACCTACGGCGCCAGCCCGCGCGCCACCATCGGCCTGATCGAGGGCGCCAAGGCGCTGGCGCTGCTGCGCGGTCGCAGCTATGCCCTGCCCGAGGACATGGTGGACCTGGTGCCCGACGTGCTGCGCCACCGCCTGGTGCCGTCCTACGAGGCGCTGGCCGAGGGCCTGAACGCCGACGACCTGGTGCAGCGCGTGCTGAAGAAGACCCCGGTGCCCGACAAGCCACTGGCGCACCCGCAGGCCGCCACCGCATGATGCGCGGACAGGGCCCCGGCGTGTCGGGCACGGCCAGCCCCCAGGGCGCCGAAGCGCTGCTGCGGCGCCTGGAGTGGACCGTGCTCAAGCGCCTGGACGGCCTGCTGCAGGGCGACTACCGCACGCTGCTGCGCGGCGCCGGTGTCGACCTGGCCGACCTGCGCGAGTACCAGTACGGCGACGACGTGCGCCACATCGACTGGAACGTGACCGCCCGCCTGCAGCAGCCCCACGTGCGCCAGTTCCACGAGGACCGCGACCTCACCGCCTGGTTCCTGCTCGACCTGTCGGGCAGCGTGCACTTCGGCAGCGGCGACGTCAGCAAGCTCGCGGTGTCGGCGGGTTTCGTCACCGCGCTGGCGCGCGTGGTCACGCGCCACGGCAACCGCGTCGGTGCGCTGTTCTACGGCGGTGGCGAGCCGGGCGTGGAAGGGCTGCTGCGGCCCGGCGCCTCGCGCACCCACGTGCTGGAGCTGCTGGCGCGCATGCAGCGGCCCCGTCCGCCGGCGGCGAAGCCGGCCCGGGCGGCCGCGCCGTCCGGCGCCGCCGGCACCGCGCTGTACGACCTGCTGCGCACCGCCGAGGGCGTGCTGCAGCGCCGCTCCCTGGTGTTCGTGGTCTCCGACTTCATCAGCGCGCCCGGCTGGGAGGAGGCGCTGGGCCGCCTGGCGCGCCGGCACGACGTGGTCGCCGTGCGCCTGTTCGACCCGGCGGAGATGGCGCTGCCCGACGTGGGCCTGGTCACGCTGGAGGACGCCGAGACGGGCGAGCAGATCTTCGTCGATGCCACCGACCCCGCCTTCCGCGCCCGCTACGCGGCGCTGGCCGAGGCGGCCGAGGCGGCGCTGGCCGAGGCGCTGGGCCGGGTCGGTGTGGACCTGCTCGAACTGGCCACCGACGACGACCTGCTCGACGCCCTGCTGCGATTCGCCGACCTGCGCCGCCGGCGTGCCTTCGGCGGCGGCCTGCCCGCCCACCTGGCGGGTGCGCGCCCCGACGCACCCGCCCTCGAACCACTGGGAGACGCTGCATGACCTTCCAATGGCCTGCCCTGCTCTGGAGCCTGCTGCTGCTGCCGGTGCTGGTGCTGCTGTACCTGTGGCTGCTGCGCCGGCGCAAGCGCACCACGGTGCGCCTGGCCAGCGTGGCCATCGCCAAGGCCGCGCTGGGCGCCGGCCCCGGCTGGCGGCGGCACGTGCCGCCGCTGCTGATGCTGGGCGCGCTGGCGGTGCTGCTGGTGGCCGCGGCGCGGCCGATGGCGGTGATCACGCTGCCGCTGTCGCAGCGCACCATCATGCTGGCGATGGACGTCTCCGGCAGCATGCGCGCCGAGGACGTCAAGCCCAACCGACTGGTGGCCTCGCAGGAGGCGGCCAAGGCCTTCGTCAACGCGCTGCCGCGCGACGTGAAGGTGGGCATCGTCTCCTTCGCCGGCACCGCCGCCGTGGTGCAGGCGCCGACCACCAGCCGCGAGGACATCGTCGCCGCGATCGACCGCTTCCAGCTGCAGCGGGCCACCGCCACCGGCAGCGGCATCATCCTGTCGCTGGCCACGCTGTTTCCCGAGCACGACATCGAGATCCAGCACATCACCGGCCAGCGCCGGTTCCCCGGCGGCAACCCCATCGGCGACGACCCGGCCAAGCCCAAGTTCACGCCCGTGGAGCCGGGTTCCTACAACTCGGCGGCCATCATCATGCTCACCGACGGCCAGCGCACCACCGGCCCCGACCCGCTGGACGCGGCCAAGATGGCCGCCGAGCGCGGCGTGCGCGTCTACACCGTGGGCATCGGCACCACGCAGGGCGAGGTCATCGGCTTCGAGGGCTGGAGCATGCGCGTGCGGCTTGACGAGGAGACGCTCAAGGCCGTGTCCACGCGCACGCTGGGCGAATACTTCTATGCCGGCACCGCCGAAGACCTGATGAAGGTCTACGAGTCGCTGTCGGCCAAGCTGGTGGTGGAGCGCAAGGAGACCGAGGTCACGGCGCTGTTCGCCGCGCTGGGCGCGCTGCTGGCGCTGCTGTCGGCGGGCCTGTCGGTGCTGTGGTTCGGCCGGGTGGCCTGAGGACGACCGCTACTGCTGTTGCTGCTGCGCCTGCTGCAGCTTCTTCCAGGCCTGGAAGCCACCGGCCACCGACAGCGCCTTGGGATAGCCCAGCGAGCGCAGCAGCTGCGCCGCGTACAGGCTGCGCCGGCCGCTGTTGCAGGTGAGCAGCAGCAGGTGGTCGTGCGCGTGGTGCAGCCGGTTGATGGTGGTCAGCAGGCCCTTGATGTCGATGTCGCTGGGCTTGCCGGTGTCCAGGATTTCCTGCTCGTTCTCGGTGAGCCGGTCACCCAGCAGCTTCTTCACCTCGAACAGCGGGATGTGCACCGTGTCGGGGATGGCCCCCTTCATCTGGATCTCGAAGCCCTGGCGGATGTCGACCAGCGTGCCGAGCTTCAGCCGCGACAGCTCCAGCGCGCTGGACAGCGAGATCTCGAGCTGAGCGCGCTCTTCCGGGCTGAACTGGCTGACGTCGAAGCTTTCCATGGCGATCGGATTGTCGCTCAGCGGCGTTCGGCCGTGGCCGACGCCAGCACGCGCGCCAGCCACGACCGGGTGTCGGCCGGGTCGATCACGTCGTCGATCTCCAGGTGGGCGGCCATGTTCAGCGCATCGCCCCGCGCCACGGCCTGCGCCAGCAGCTGCTGGAACAAGGCCTCCCGCGCGGCCTCGCCGCCACCGTCCCGGGCCGCCTGAAGCTCCTTGCGGAAACCCAGGCGCACCGCGCCTTCCAGCCCCATGGCCCCGAACTCGCCGCTCGGCCAGGCGCAGGTGGCCACCGGCGCATGGAAGTGCCCGCCGGCCAGCGCCATGGCGCCGAGGCCGAAGCCGCGCCGCATCACCACGCAGGCCATGGGCACGCGCAGCGCGGCCGCGGTGGTGAACACGCGGCCCGCGTGGCGCAGCATCCCGCGCGCCTCCGAGGCCGGGCCGACCATGAAGCCCGGCGTGTCCACCAGGGTCACCAGCGGCAGGCCGCAGCGGTCGGCCAGCGCCATCAGCGCCACCCACTTGTCGCAGGCGTCGGCATCCAGCGCGCCGCCGCCGTGGGCCACCGCACTGGCGGCCACCGCCACCGGCCGGCCCTCCAGCCGCGCCAGCGCGGTCACCAGGCCGCGGCCGTCGGCGGCGCGCAGCTCGTGCAGCGAGCCGGCGTCGAACACGGTGCGCAGCACGGCCTGCACTTCGTAGGCGGCGTTGCGGCGCTCCGGCATCAGCGTGCGCAGCACCGCCGGGTCTTCGGCGGGCGGCACGGCCGCCGCAGGGTCACCCGCCAGCAGGCCCAGCAGCACGCGGGCCGTGCGCGTGGCGGTCGCCTCGTCGGGCAGCACCAGGTCCACCGCGCCGGCACCGGCGAGCACGTCCACCGGGCCCACGTCCTCCGCCGCCACGCGGCCCAGCCCGCCGCCTTCGATCATCGCCGGCCCGCCCAGGCCGATGCTGCTGCCGGCCGTGGCCAGGACGAGGTCGCAGCAACCCAGCAGGGCCGCGTTGCCGGCAAAGCAGAAGCCCGCGGCGATGCCCAGGGTCGGCACCACGCCGCGCAGCGCCGCGAAGCGGGCGAAGGTGGTGCAGTCCAGCCCGGCCACGCCCAGCCAGTCCACGTCACCCGGCCGGCCGCCCCCGCCTTCGGCGAACAGCACCAACGGCCAGCGCTCGCGCCGCGCCAGTGCCAGCAGCCGGTCGGCCTTGCGGTGGTTGAACACGCCCTGGGTGCCGGCGAGCACGGTGTAGTCGTAGGCCAGCACCGCCACCGGCCGCCCGGCCACGCGGCCGGTACCGGCGATCAGCCCATCGGCCGGGGTCTGCCGCTGCAGCTCGGCCTCCGGGCGGCGGCTGCGCTGCGCCGCCACCGCCAGGCCGCCGTACTCGGTGAAGCTGCCCGCGTCCAGCAGCGCCGCCACGCTCTCGCGTGCGGTGCGCCGGCCGGCCGCATGCCGACGGGCCACGGCGTCGGGGCGCGCCGCGTCGTCGAGCAGTGCACGGCGCTCGCGCCAGCGCGCGATGCCGGGGTGCGGCACGGCGCCCGGCGTCGCCGCGCTGCGGGCGGCGACAGGCGGCTGCAGGCCGACCCGCAGCCGCACCAGGACCTCGCCCTCGGCCACGGCATCGCCCACGGCCACCGCCAGGGCCGCCACGCAGCCGGCGGCGGGCGCCACCACCGGGACCTCCATCTTCATGGCCTCCAGCCGCAGCAGCGTCTGCCCGGCCACCACCGCCTCGCCCGGCGCCACCAGGCACTCGGCCACGGCCCCGCTCACCGGGCTGGCCACAGGGTGAAGGTCTGTCGGTTCGGTCATGGCGGGACGGGTGGCCCGGTGCGGGCGTGCGGACGGGTTGGAGGGTCGCAGGCAGGGGCATGCACCTGCCGCATACTCCGCATATCTTGCCGGAACACGCATCGCACACCCCCATGCCGCCGACCGATGGCCCGGCCATGACGCCGGAGGCGGTGTCCATGCAGGTGCAGATGGCCCTGGCCGTGGACCTGGCCGGCATGATCTTCACCCGCCACGACCTGCGCAGCGGGCGTTACCACTTCAATGCGGCGGGCTGGCGCTTCCTGGGGCTGGCGCCGCAGACCGACGGCCTGCCGGCGGACGAGGTGGCCACCCGCATGCACCCCGACGACCGCGCGCTGGCCCGCAGCGCCAGCGCGGAGGCGCTGCGCACGCGCGCGCCGGTGGACGCCGAACTGCGCGTGGCCGACGGCACGGGCCGCTGGCGCCGCCTGCTGATGCGCGGCCTGGTGGAAGCCGACCCGGGAGACCCGGACGGCGCCCCCGTGGCCATCGTCACCGTGGCGCTGGACGTGACGCGCCAGCGCGAGGAGGCCGACCGCACGCGCGGCCTACGCGCGCGCTTCGACCTCGCGGCCCGCACCGCCGGCATCGGCTACTGGGCGCGTGAAGGGGACGCCGAACGCGCCTTCTGGAGCGACCAGATGCGCGCCCTGCACGGCCTGGCGCCCGACGACCTGGTGCCCACGCTGCGGGAGTGGCGCGAGACCTTCGTGCACCCCGACGACCGTGCGGAGATCCGCCAGCGCTTCCGCGACTGGCTGGACGGCCGCACGCCGGCGGTGCAGTCGGAGCTGCGCATCGTGCGCCGCGACGGCCAGGTGCGCCACCTGCGCACCCACTCCATGCTCGAGGGCGACGGCGAGGTGCCGACGCTGTTCGGCATCGCGATCGACATCACCGAGCGGCGGCGCGCCGACGAGGCGCTGCGCCGCGCCGACGAGCGCGCGACGCTGGCGGCCCGCGGCGCCGGCATCGGCACCTGGGAGCTGGACCTGCGCGACGGCAGCGTGTACTGGGACGCGCAGATGTGGCACCTGCGCGGCCAGCCGCCGCGCACGCTGGCGCCGGACGCCGACGAGATGCTCGGCTTCGTGCACCCCGATGACCGCCCCGCCATGCAGGCCCACGTGGCCGCCGCACGCACCGCCAGCGAGGTGCGCGACGTCGAGTTCCGCGTGCTCTGGCCCGACGGCAGCGTGCGCTGGCTGGCCTCGCGCTCGGCCACGGTGCACGACGCCGCCGGGCGGCCCGAGCGCCGCATCGGCGTGAACTGGGACGTCACCGCCGCGCGCCGGGCGGAGGCCGAGCGCCGCGAACGGGAGGCGGCCGAGCAGGCCAACGCCGAGAAGAGCCGCTTCCTGGCGCGCATGAGCCACGAGCTGCGCACACCGCTCAACGCGGTGCTCGGCTTCTCGCAGCTGCTGCTGGCACGCGATCCCGAGGAGCCGGCGCGCGAATGGCTGCGCCACGTCGAGGCCGCGGGCCAGCACCTGCTGTCCCTGATCAACGACGTGCTCGACCTCGCCGGCCTGGAGTCGGGCGACCTGCGGGTGACGATGGCCGAGGTGGACCTCGGTGCGCTGCTGGACGCCACCCTGCCGCTGCTGGAGCCGCAGCGCGCCGCGTTGGACCTGACGCTCGAGCGCGAGCTGCCGCCGCTGCGGCTGTGGGGCGATGCCACGCGGCTGCGCCAGGTGTTCATCAACCTGGTGGGCAACGCGCTGAAGTACAACCGGCACGGCGGCCGGGTCACGCTGCGCGGCCGGGCCGAGGGCGGCTTGGCCGTGCTGGTGGTGGAAGACACCGGCCGCGGCATGAGCCCCGACCAGCTGCGCCACCTCTACGAGCCCTTCAACCGCCTGGGCCTGGAGCACGAGGGCATCGAGGGCACCGGCATCGGGCTGACCATCGTGAAGGCGCTGGTGGGCCGCATGGGCGGCACCATCCACGCGGACAGCGTGGTGGGCCAGGGCACCCGCTTCGAGCTGCGGCTGCCGCTGGCGCTGACGCGCTGAACCACGGGGCCGGCGCCGCGGCCCCGCCCGCTCACGCCGGCGTGTCGGCCTCCACCAGCCCGCGCTTCTTCAGCAGCGGCTGCACCGACGGCGCGCGGCCGCGGAAGGCGGCGTAGGCCGAGCCCGGCTCCACGCTGTTGCCCGACGCATAGATGTGCCGGCGCAGCGCCGCTGCGGCCTGCGGGTCGAAGGGGCTGCCGGCCTCGACGAAGGCCTCGTAGCCGTCGGCGTCCAGCACCTCGGCCCAGAGGTACACGTAGTAGCCGGCGGCATAGCCCGAGCCGGAGAACAGGTGCTGGAAGTGCACCAGGCGGTGGTTGATGCCCACCGGTGCCGGGTGGCCCAGGCGGGCCAGCAGCTCGGCCTCGAAGGCGCACAGGTCGGCCGGCGGCTCGGCCTCGGTGCGCGCGTGCACCGCCATGTCGACGATGGCGCTGCCGGTGTAGCGCACCGTCTCGTAGCCCTGGTTGAAGCGGCGCGCGGCCTTCAGGCGCGCGATCAGCGCATCGGGGATGGGCTCGCCGGTCTGCCAGTGGCGGGCATGTCGCTTGAGCACCTCCGGCTCGGTGATCCAGTGCTCGAAGATCTGCGAAGGCAGCTCGACGAAGTCGCGCAGCACCTGCGTGCCCGACAGGCGCTCGTAGGTCACGTCCGACAGCAGGCCGTGCAGGCCGTGGCCGAACTCGTGGAACAGCGTGCGCGCGTCGTCCATCGACAGCAGCGTCGGCTCGCCGGGCGAACCCTTGGCGAAGTTGTTGTTGTTCAGGATCACGGGGAGCTCGCGCTCGCCGCCCTCGCCGTTGCGGCTCTGCCAGCGCAGGCTGCTCATCCAGGCGCCGCTGCGCTTGCTCGGCCGCGCGAAGTTGTCCTGCAGGAACACGCCCACGGTGCTGCCGTCGGCGTTGCGCACCTCGTAGGCCTTGACGTCGGGGTGGTACACCGGCAACTCGGGGCGCTCGACGAACTGCAGCCCGAACAGGCGGCCGGCGCAGTCGAAGGCGGCCTGCACCATCGCCGGCAGCGGGAAGTAGGGCTTCACCTCGGCGTCGTCGATGGCGTAGGTGGACTGGCGCACCTTCTCGGCCCAGTAGCGCCAGTCCCAGGCCTCCAGCGGCTGGGACGGGTCGACACCGGCGGCGTCCATGGCCACGCGCAGCGCGGCGCGCTCGCGCTGCACCGCGGTCAGCGCGCGGGGCCACACCTCGTCGAGCAGGCGCTGCACGGCATCGCGTGTGCCGGCCATGGTGTCGGCCAGGGCGTAGTCGGCGTAGCTGGCGTGGCCATGCAGACGCGCCTGTTCGCCGCGCAGGCGCAGGATGTCGCGCGCCACCTGGCGGTTGTCGTGCTCGCCGGCGTGCTCGCCGCGGCTCGTCCAGGCGCGCCAGGCCTGCTCGCGCAGGTCGCGCCGCTCGGAGAAGGTGAGGAAGGGCACGATCAGCGAGCGCGACAGCGTGATCACCGCCTGCCCGTCCAGGCCGCGGTCGGCCGCCGCCTGGCGGGCCGCGGCGCGCACGAAGCCGGGCAGCCCCGCCATGTCGGCCTCGCCCTGCAGCGCCAGGTGCCAGCTCGACTCGTCGTGCAGCACGTTCTGCGCAAAGCGCGTGGTCAGCGCGGCCAGCTGTTCCATCACCTGCGCATAGCGTGCGCGTGCAGCCCCCTGCAGGCGCGCGCCGGCGCGCACGAAGTCCAGGTGCACGCGCTCGAGCAGCCGCAGCTGCTCGGGCGCCAGCCCGAGCCCGGCGCGGCCCGCGTGCACGGCCTCCACGCGCGCGAACAGGCCGGCATCGAGGTAGACCGCGTTCTCGTGCGCGGCCAGCGGGCCGGCCATCTCGCGCTGCACCGCCTGCAGCGCCGGGTTGGTGTGCGACGCCGTCAGGTTGTAGAACACCGAGGCGATGCGGGCCAGCAGCCGGCCGCTGCGGTCGAAGGCGGCGAGCGTGTTGTCGAAGTCAGGCGCCGCCGGGTTGGCGACGATGGCGGCCAGCTCCTCGCGGTGGCGCGCCATCGCGGCACGGAACGCGGGCTCGAAATGCTCCGGGCGCAGCGCGGCGAAGTCGGGCAGGCCGAACGGTGCCGTCCAGGCCTGCAGCAGCGGGTTGTCGACGGCGGCGATGGTGGTGTGGTCGCTCATGGCTGCGCCGCTCACTGGCCGTTGCGGATGGCGATCTCGTCGTCCTCGCGATAGCGGCGGCTGCCGCACTCCGAGGCCCACAGGTCGCGTTCCTGCTGCAGGTCCTCGCCGCGCTTGACCATGCCCTTGTTGCGCTCGTTCCAGGCCGCGGTGCGGGCGTTCAGCGCATCGACCTTGGTATTCACCTCGGCCGCGCCGCTGCCCACGCCGCCCATGGCGGCGCGCTCGGCCTCGAGGTCCTTCTCTTCCTTCTCCATCGCACGCTTGTCATCGAGCAGGCGGCGCCGCTGGCGCTCGGCCATCGGGCCGGTGCGGGCGGCCTTCTCGAACTCCTGCCAGGCCTGGTTCCACTCGTCGATGCGCTTGGACAGCGCCTCGGTGCGGGCGTTGACCTCGTTGATCTTCGCGGCGCTGGCCTGCACGCCGCCGCGCTCGCCATCGATGGCCTTCTGCGTGGCCTGGATCTCGTTGCGCTCGCGCTCCAGGTCGACCTTGTCCTTCTCGTACTGCTCCACCTGCGTCTTCAGCGTGGCCTGCTGCTTCAGGCAGGCGCGGAGTTCATCACGCGTCATCACCGGGCCGGCGCCGCTGCCGCCCCCCAGCGACTTCTGCGCCATCGCGGGCAGCGGCAGCGCCAGCACCGCCGCCAGCGCGGCGGCGGACAGTGCGGCGGCGCGCGGGGCCGTGCGGGTCGGGGTTCGGGGGTGGCGGCGTGCGGCGAAGCTCATCGTGAAAGGTCCTGTTCGGTGCATGGGGCCCGGGCACCCTCGGGCACCGGTGGGCGCCTGCGGGCTCGGGGGGCGTGGCGGGGTGCCGGCGGGTGGCCGGACGGGCCCGAATCATGCCATCGGCGCCGGCAGCCGACGACCGGGCGGCCCTGCCTCCGACAACGCGGCAGGGGCGGTGGCGGTGCACCGCGCGGGCGCCGGCCGGGCCCCGCCGCAGGCGCTGTGGCACAGTGCAGGCCTTTGCCGAAGGCCCCGCCGGGCCCCCTTGCCTTGGCCCTGAAATCCACCATCTACAAGGCCGCGCTGCAGATCGCCGACATGGACCGCGGCCTGTACGCCGACCACGCGCTGACGCTGGCGCTGCACCCGTCGGAAACCGAGGAGCGGCTGATGGTGCGGCTGCTGGCCTTTGCGCTGGACGTGCCGGCCGATGACCACGACGGTGCGCTGGTCTTCGCGCGCGGCCTGTCCGACACCGACGAGCCCGACCTCTGGCGGCACGCGCTGGACGGCACTCTGCGCCATTGGGTGGAGGTGGGCCAGCCCGACGAGCGCCGCCTGCTGCGCGCCTGCGGGCGTGCCGGGCGGGTCAGCATCTGGGCCTATGCCTCGTCCACGCCGATCTGGTGGCAGGGCCTGGCCGGCAGGCTGACGCGCCAGCGCAACCTGGAGGTCTGGCAGATCCCGGCCGCGCAGTCGCAGGCGCTGGCGGCGATCGCGGAACGATCGATGTCGCTGCAGATCACGGTGCAGGAGGGCCAGGTGCTCGTCGTGCATGGCGAGCGCATGGTCGAGGTTCAACCGCAACGCCTGCACCCTGCCCCGTGATCCGACGCCGCCACCTGCTGGGCACCACCGTGCTGTCCACGCTGACCCGCGCCCTGCCAGGGCTCGCCCTGCCTGCCACCGCCCTGCCCGCCAAGATGACCCCTGACCCGACGACCGAAGACCTCCACCTCTGGCTCGAGGACGTGACCGGCGAGCGCGCGCTGGCCTGGGTGCGCGAGCGCAATGCGCGCACGCGCCGCCTGCTCGAGGCCGAGCCCGGGTTCGCCGCCACGCGCGACCGCATCCGCGCCATCCTGGACTCGCGGGACAAGATCCCCGACGTCACGCGCCGCGGCGCCTGGCTCTACAACCTGTGGCAGGACGAGCACCACCCGCGTGGCCTGTGGCGGCGCACCACGCTGGCCGAGTTCCGCAAGGCCGACCCGGCCTGGGACACCGTGCTCGACCTGGATGCCCTGGGCCGGGCCGAAGGCGAGAACTGGGTCTGGGCCGGCGCCACCGTGCTGGGGCCGGACTACCGGCACGCGCTGGTGGAGTTGTCGCGCGGCGGCGCCGACGCCACCGTGGTGCGCGAGTTCGACCTCCTCGAGCGGCGCTTCGTGGCCGGTGGCTTCGCGCTGCCCGAGGCCAAGAGCAGCGTGGAGTGGATGGACGGCGACCACGTCTACGTCGGCACCGACTTCGGCCCCGGCAGCCTCACCGACGCCGGCTACCCGCGCGTGATCCGGCGCTGGCGGCGCGGGCAGCCGCTGGCGCAGGCGGAGACGGTGTTCGAAGCCGAGCCCAGCGACGTGGGCGTGTGGATCGGCGTCGACCGCGAACCCGGCTGGGAGCGCACGCTGCTGACGCGGTCGATCGACTTCTACCGCTCCGCGCAGTTCCTGCTGCAGGACGGCCGCTGGCTGCCCCTGCCCAAGCCCGAGGACGCCACGGCCAGCTTCTGGCGCGCCCACGCGCTGGTGGAGCTGCGCAGCGACTGGACCACCGGCGGCCGCACCTGGCCGCGCGGCAGCCTGCTGGCGGGCGACGCCCGCGCCTGGCTGGCCGGCGCCGACGCACGCTGGCAGGCGCTGTTCACGCCCACGCCCACGCGCTCGCTGGCCGGCTACACGGCCACCGCCTCGCGCCTGGTGCTCAACGTGCTGGACAACGTGGCCAGCCGGCTGGAGGAATGGACGCCGCCCTCGGGTGCGGATGCCGGGGCGGGCGATGTGGCCTGGGCCCGGCGCGACGTGCAGGCGCCGCACCCGGGCACGCTGGGCGTGCAGGCGCTGCACGACCCGCTGCTGGCCGAGGACCCGCTGGCCGAGCAGCTGCTGCTGACCTACACCGACTTCCTGACCCCCGACTCGCTGATGCTGGCCACGGCCGGCCGCGACGGGCTGGAGACGCTGAAGTCGCGGCCGCGCTACTTCGAGGCCGAGGGCATGCGCGTGGAGCAGCGCTTCGCCACCAGCCGCGACGGCACGCGCGTGCCCTACTTCGTCGTCTGGCCGCGCGGCGCCAAGGCCGACGGCGACAACCCCACGCTGCTCTACGGCTACGGCGGCTTCGAGGTCTCGATGCAGCCCTTCTACTCGGGCAGCATCGGCAGCAGCTGGCTGGCGCGCGGCGGCGTCTACGTGCTGGCCAACATCCGCGGCGGCGGCGAGTTCGGCCCCGCGTGGCACCAGGCGGCCGTGGGGCGCCGGCGGCAGAAGAGCTTCGACGACTTCATCGCCGTGGCCGAGGACCTGGTGGCCACCCGGGTCACGCGGCCGGCCCGCCTGGGCATCGAGGGCGGCAGCAACGGCGGCCTGCTGGTGGGTGCGGTGATGGTGCAGCGGCCGGAGCTCTTCGGCGCGGTGGTCTGCCAGGTGCCGCTGCTGGACATGCAGCGCTACCACCGGCTGCTGGCCGGCGCCTCGTGGATGGCCGAGTACGGCAACCCCGACGATGCCGACGACTGGGCCTACATCGGCCGCTACAGCCCCTACCAGAACGTGCGCGCCGACCGCAAGCTGCCGGCCGTGCTGTTCACCACCTCCACGCGCGACGACCGCGTGCACCCCGGCCACGCGCGCAAGATGGCCGCGCGCATGCTGGAGCAGGGCCACCAGGTGCTCTACTGGGAGAACCTGGAAGGCGGCCACGGCGGCGCGGCCGACAACGCCCAGCGTGCGCAGATGATGGCGCTGGAGAACAGCTTCCTGTGGCTGCAGCTCGGCTGACCTGGATCGACGAGCCCGGCACGCCGCTGCCGCCGGCCAGCCAGGCGCTCGGGCCCGACACCGAGGCGCCCGGCCTGGTGGCGGCCGGCGGCGAAGTGACGACGGCGCGGCTGGAAGAAGCCTACAGGCTCGGCATCTTTCCCTGGTACAGCACGGGCCAGCCGGTGCTGTGGTGGAGCCTGGACCCGCGCATGGTGCTGCCGGTGGCCGAGTTCCGGCTGTCGCCATCGCTGAAGAAGACGCTGCGCCGCTTCCTGCGCACGCCGGGCTGCGCCGTGCGCATCGACAGCGCGTTCGAGGCCGTCATCGCCGCCTGCGCCGGCACGCCGCGCGCAGGCCAGGACGGCACCTGGATCGTGCCCGAGATGCAGGCCGCGTACACGGCCTGGCACCGGGCCGGGCGCGCGCACAGCGTCGAGACCTGGATCGACGGCCAGCTCGTGGGCGGCCTGTACGGCGTGGGCATCGGCCGCATGTTCTACGGCGAGTCGATGTTCGCGCACCGCACCGACGCCTCGAAGATCGCGCTGTGCGCGCTGGTGTGTTTCGCGCGCAGCCACGGCATCGCGCTCATCGACTGTCAGCAGAACACGCAGCACCTGGCGTCGTTCGGCGCGCGCGAGATCCCGCGCGCCGAGTTCGTGGCCCATGTGGCGCGGGCCACGGCCGAGCCCGACATCGGCGATTGGACCTATGATGCGGCGATGTGGTCGCAGCTGCTGTCCGGCTGACGGCCACGTCTCAGGGGCGACTCGCGCGTGACGCATCCGAAAGAGCTTCCTCTCTCGTCGCTGCAGTTCTATGCCACGGCACCGTACCCGTGCAGCTACCTGCCGGGCCAGCAGGCGCGCTCGCAGGTCGCCACGCCCAGCCACCTGATCCACGCCGACGCCTATTCGGGCCTGGTGGCCAACGGCTTCCGGCGCAGCGGCATGTTCACCTACCGGCCCTACTGCGACGGCTGCCGCGCCTGCGTGCCGCTGCGCGTGCCGGTGGCCACGTTCGAGCCCACGCGCAGCCAGCGCCGTGCCTGGAAGGCGCACGGCACGCTGAAGGCCCGCGTGCTGCGGCTGTGCTTCGTGCCCGAGCACTACCAGCTCTACCTGCGCTACCAGAGCGGCCGCCACGCCGGCGGCGGCATGGACCACGACAGCGTCGACCAGTACACGCAGTTCCTGCTGCAGAGCCGCGTCAACTCGCGCCTGGTGGAGTTCCGCACGCCCACCACCGACGGCAGCGCCGGCACCCTGAAGATGGTGTCCATCGTCGACGTGCTCAACGACGGCATCTCCGCCGTCTACACCTACTACGAGCCCGAGGAGGGCGCCAGCTACGGCACCTACAGCGTGCTGTGGCAGGTGGAGCAGGTGCGCCAGCTCAAGCTGCCGCACCTGTACCTGGGCTACTGGATCGACGAGAGCCCCAAGATGGCCTACAAGGCGCAGTTCCGTCCGCACGAGCTGCTGCGCGACGGCCGCTGGCAGGATGCCGGGACCGACCCGCCGGGCCCGGCACACGCCGCCCTGCCGCCCACGACACGCGGCTCAGGCGGCGCGCCAGACCCCGCCTGATTCCACCGCGCGGCCCTCGGCCGCCAGCTTCAGCAGGTGCGCCAGCAGCGAGCGCGCGGCCACGCCGTGCAGCGCAGCCGGCGTGTCGTCGTAGGCGGCGGGCACCAGCGCGGCCAGGCGGGACGGGCCGGCGGCCCGCAGCGCGTCCAGCACCTTGGCCTCGCGCCGCAGGCGGTGCGCCACCAGCGCGCGGATCACCGCATGCGGCTCGGCCACCAGGAAGCCGTGGCCCGGCGCCAGCCAGTCCAGCGCCAGCGCCAGCAGCCGCTCCAGCTGGGCGAGGTAGTCCCGCATGTCGCCGTCGGGCGGGTTGATGACCACGGTGCTGCCCTGCATCAGGTGGTCGCCGGTGAACAGCAGCCGTTCCTCCTCCAGCAGCCAGCACACGTGGTTGGACGCATGCCCGGGCGTGTGCAGCGCGCGCAGCGTGGTGCCGGCCCCCAGGGCCAGGCGGTCGCCCTCGGCCGGCTCGGTGTCGGGCGCGAAGCCGGCGTCCTGCCCCGGGTGCGGCGGCGCACGGCGGCCGACCACGCGGGCGCCGGTGGCCCGCGCCAGCGCCGCCGCGCCGGGCGAGTGGTCCGCGTGCGTGTGCGTCACCAGCACATGCGTGATGCGGCGCGGCGCGGCGGCCACGAGCGCCTGCAGGTGCTGCGGGTCGTCGGGGCCGGGGTCGATCACGGCGAGCGGCGCGTCGGCCTGGTCGGCGCCCACCAGGTAGCTGTTGGTGCCCGGCCCGGTCATCATGCCGGCGTTGGGCGCCGTCAGGCGCAGCAGCAGCGTCGATGCGCCCGGCAGCGACAGGCGCACCGGTTCGCCGGGCACGATCTCGGCCCAGGCCTGGCGGCTGCCGTCGGGGTCCAGCCGGCCCAGCTCGGCCCAGCCCGGCTCCCAGGGCAGCACGATGCGCAGGCCCTGGCGGGTGCGGCCGCGGCGTGGCATGGTCAGCCGGATGTCGCGCCGCCGGCCGGCCTCGGCATGCGCCGCGGCGGCATCGGGTTGCGCCTGCAGCTCCTGCAGCGTGCAGCGCGTCACCGGCAGCAGCACATAGCCGGAGCCGCGGGCCAGCGCGTCGGCAGGCCGTGCCCACATCAGCTCTACGGCCTCGCTGCGGTCAGCCTCCGGCGCCTGGCCGGCGGGCATGGGGGCGGTGAAGAAGCGCGTGTCGAAACGCTTGGGCACGCCCGGCGGCGTCAGCCAGTGGCTGAAGTAGTGCAGGCCGCGCAGGTCCAGCCGCAGGTCGAAGGCGCGGCAGAGCGCGCCGATGTCGTGCTCGCCGCGGTGCAGGTGAAGCCGCCACGGCGCCAGTTCGTCGTGCAGCGCCGCCCACTCGGCGGCGCCCAGCGCACTGCCGTCGGGCCGGCAGGCCAGCAGCACGCCCGCCTCCTCGAAGCTCTCGCGCACGGCGGCCACGGCGTAGTCCAGCCCGCCCCCGGGCAGGCCCAGGCGGGCGCTGAACTCGGCGTCGCCAGGCCCCAGGCACCAGGCCTGCGCGGCACGATCAGCCGGCTCCAGCACGCCGCCCGGGAACACGCAGGCGCCACTGCGCAGGTCGCCGTCGCGCTCGGCGCGGCGCAGCATCAGCACCTCCAAGCCGCCACCCGGCGCGTCGCGCAGCAGCATCAGCGACGCCGCACACCGTGCATCGGCCGGGGTCACGTGCCCGCCGGCCGGGGGGCCGCCCCGCGCGGGGCCGCTCACCGCAGCACCCCGTCGGCCCGCAGCGCGGCGATCTCGGCCGCCGCAAACCCCGCGTCCTGCAGCACCGCGACCCCGTCCGCGCCGGGCTCGGGCGCCGGCCGCGGCTGCGCGGGCGTGCTGCGCGAGAAGCGCGGCGCCGGCGCCGGCTGCACCACGCCGTCGACCTCCACGTAGGCATCGCGGGCCCGGGCATGCGCATGCCCGGGGGCCTCGGCCAGGCTCAGCACCGGTGCCACGCAGGCGTCCGTCGCCTCGAACAGGGCCGCCCAGTGGTCGCGCGGCTGCTGCGCGAGGCGCTCGCCGATGGCCTCGCGCATGGCGGGCCACTGCCGCCGGTCGTACTGCGCGGCGATGAAGCGGCGGTCCAGCCCGATGCCCTCGGCGAAGCTGGCGAAGAACTTGGGCTCCAGCGCCCCCACGGCCACGAAGCGGCCGTCGGCACAGCGGTAGGTGGCGTAGAAGGGAGCGCCACCATCGAGCAGGTTGCGCCCGCGCCCGTCGCCCCACAGGCCGCCGGCGCGCAGGCCATGGAAGATCGACGCCAGCGACGCGGCACCGTCCACCATGGCCGCATCCACCACCTGGCCCAGGCCGGACTGCTGGCGCTCGTACAGCGCCGCCAGCACGCCGAACGCCAGGTACAGCGCCCCGCCGCCGTAGTCGCCCACCAGGTTCAGCGGCGGCACGGGTGCGCCGCCCTCCGGGCCGATGGCGTCGAGCACGCCGGTGAGGGCGATGTAGTTCAGGTCGTGGCCGGCGCGCGGCGCCAGCGGCCCCAGCTGGCCGAAGCCGGTCATGCGGCCGTAGACCAGGCCCGGGTTGCGCGCCAGGCAAACCTCCGGCCCCAGGCCCAGGCGCTCGGCCACGCCGGGGCGGAAGCCCTCCACCAGCACGTCGGCGCGGTCGATCAGCCGCAGCGCGGCCTCCACGCCGGCCGGCTGCTTGAGGTCCAGCGCCACCGAACGCCGGCTGCGCGCGTTGACGTCGAAGCGCGGCGCCATCGGCACGCCCAGGCCGCTGGCCTCGGTGCGGTCGATGCGCACCACGTCGGCACCCAGGTCGGCCAGCAGCATGCAGGCCATCGGCCCGGGGCCGATGCCGGCGATCTCGATCACGCGCAATCCATGCAGGGGCCCCACCAGCGTCTCCGGCACCACGAAGGTGCCGGAGTGTGCCCGAAGCGCCGGGCACGGCCTCGGCCACGCGAGGGGCTTGGCACACCTGGGCCACAATACGGGGCGTGAGACGCTGGATCACCGTGCTGCTGTGCCTGTTGTCGCTGGCCTTGCCCCTGCAGGGGCTGGCGGCGGCCGGGCCCGTGATCGCCCTGGGGGCGATGCACGACGGCGCAGCCGCCCGGACCGATGCCGCCGCTGCGGCCGCCACGCACGCCGCGGCCGAGCCCTGCCACGGCAGCGATGCGGCGGACGAAGGCGGCGCCGGCACCCACGCCGGCTGCGCCCAGTGCGCCGTGTGCCATGCCGGCAGCGCACCGGCGCCGTCGGCCGCCGCCGCACCGGCGCCGCGGCCGGGCGCGGCGGCCATCCCGCGCTGGAACCCGCCCCACTGGCTCGCCGTCGACACGGGCGGCCTCGACCGCCCACCCCGACACCACCTCGCCTGAACCGCCGCCCGGCGCGCCGAGCGCGCCGCATCCCGTGCGTTCCGTCGAGGTGCCCATGCCTTCCCGTTCCGCCCGCGGCCTGTGTGCCGCCGTCCTGGCCGCCAGCGCGCTCGCGGCCCAGGCCTCCTCCCCAGCCGCGCCAGAACGGCGCGACCCCACCCGCGCCGACGCGCCCGTGCCACCGCTGCAGACGCGTTCGGCGCTCGAGACCTACCGCCGGCACGCCGAGCAACCCCTGGGCGACTGGCGTGCCGCCAACGACGAGGTGACGCGCATCGGCGGCTGGCGCACCTACCTGCGCCAGGCGCAGGCCCCCGACGCGCCGCCTGCGCCCGCGCCGGCGCCGGCCGGCGCCCCCACGGAGGCCAAACCGGCCGCCACCGGCGCCGCCGCACCGGCCAACCCGGCCGCCAGCGCACCGGCCGCAGGGCCGGCCCCGGGCCACCGCCATCACGGAGGCCATCGATGAGGGCCGTCGTTCCGCTGCTGCTGGGCAGCCTGCTGCTGGCCGGCTGCGCCAGCCCCGACCCGCAGCGTGTCTTCGCGCCCGTGCAGGAGGCGGTGCGCACCCACACCGGCGCCGACCTGCTCTGGGTGCGCAGCGACGCCGCGCGCGACGAGGCCGACCGGCGCGTGGCCGCGCTGCTGGGCGCACCGCTGGACGCCGACGCAGCGGTGCAGCTGGCGCTGCTGAACCACCGGGGCCTGCAGGCGAAGCTGGCCTCCCTGGGCATCGCCGAGGCCGAGGTGGTGCAGGCCATGCGGCTGCCCAACCCGGGCTTTGCCTTCGGGCGCACGCGTGCCGGCGACGAGCGCGAGATCGAGCGCAGCCTGCACCTGCCGCTGCTGCGCTGGCTGCTGACCCCGTGGACCGGCGACCTCGCCCAGCGGCGGCTGGACCGCGAGCGCCACGCCGCGCTGCTGGCCGTGCTGGACCATGCGCGGCAGACGCGCCAGGCCTGGGTGGACGCCGTGGCGGCGCAGCAGGCGGTGCACTACATGGGCCAGGTGATGCAGGCGGCCGAGGCCGCGGCCGAGCTGGCGCGCCGCATGCAGCAGGTGGGCAACTTCAGCCCGCTGCAGCGCGCCCGCGAGCAGGCCTTCTACGCCGAGGCCGCGCTCAACGTCGCGCGCGCCGAGCAGGTGCAGCGCGCCACCCGCGAGCGGCTGACGCGATTGCTCGGCCTGTGGGGCGAACAGACCGCCTTCAGGCTGCCCGAACGCCTGCCCGACCTGCCCGCGGCCCTGCCCGAGCGCCCGCAGATCGAGCGCGAGGGCCTGGCCACGCGGCTGGACCTGCAGGCGGCACGGCTGGCGGTGGACGAGACGGCGCGCGCCTTCGGCCTGGCGCGCAGCACGCGCTGGGTCAGCGTGGTGGAGCTGGGCCTGTCGCACAACAGCGCCAACGACGGCCCCACCGAACGCGGCTGGGAGGTCGAGGTGGCGCTGCCGATCTTCGACACCGGCGATGCGCGGGCGGCTCGCGCCGAGCATGCGTGGCGCCAGGCGGTCGACCAGGCGGCGCAGATCGCGATCGACGCTCGCTCGCAGATCCGCGAGGCCGAGGGCCAGCGCCGCAGCGCCTGGCAGATCGCCCGCCACCACCGCGACGAGATCGTGCCGCTGCGCGCGCAGATCGCCGAGCAGAACCTGCTGCGCTACAACGGCATGCTGATCGGCGTGTTCGAGTTGCTGGCCGACGCGCGGGCGCAGATCGCCAGCGTGAACGACGCCATCCAGGCCGAGCGCGACTTCTGGCGCGCCGACGCCGAACTGCACATGGCACTGCGGGGCGGCAGCGCCCCGTCCAGCCCGGCCGGCCCGGCCGCCGCCGCCGGCGCCGGCGGTGCCGACCCCCACTGAGGAACACCCATGCTGAACCGACGCCTCTTCATCGGTGGTGCCGCCGTGGCCTCCGCCGCGGTGGGCAAGGCCGCGATGGCCGCGCTGCCCGAACCCGTCATCCAGACCCGGCCCGACACCATGCCTCCGCTGGTGCCCAACACCGGCCGGCCCTACAACCCCGTGGTCACCCTCAACGGCTGGACCCTGCCCTGGCGCATGAACAACGGGATCAAGGAGTTCCACCTGGTGGCCGAGCCCGTGGTGCGCGAGATGGCGCCCGGCTTCAAGGCCCACCTGTGGGGCTACAACGGCCAGAGCCCGGGCCCGACCATCGAGGTGGTGGAGGGCGACCGCGTGCGCATCTTCGTCACCAACAAGCTCGGCGAGCTGACCAGCATCCACTGGCACGGCCAGCGCCTGCCCAACGGCATGGACGGCGTGACCGGCCTGAACCAGCCGGGCATCCCGCCGGGCAAGACCTATGTCTACGAGTTCGTGGCCCGCCGGCCCGGCACCTTCATGTACCACCCGCATGCCGACGAGATGGTGCAGATGGCCATGGGCATGATGGGCTTCTGGGTCACGCATCCGAAAGGAAAGCACCCGCTGATCGACGAGGTGGACCGCGACTTCTGCTTCCTGCTCAACGCCTACGACATCGAGCCGGGCAGCGCCACGCCGAAGATCATGACGATGCTGGACTTCAACCTCTGGAGCTGGAACAGCCGCATCTTCCCCGCCATCGACCCGCTGGTGGTGCGCCACATGGACAAGGTGCGCATCCGGGTGGGCAACCTGACGATGACCAACCACCCCATCCACCTGCACGGCCACGAGTTCCTGATCACCGGCACCGACGGCGGCCCCACGCCGAAGAGCACCCGCCAGTACGAGGTGACGGCCGACATCGCCGTGGGCCAGATGCGGCAGATGGACTTCCTGGCCGACGAGGAGGGCGACTGGGCCTTCCACTGCCACAAGAGCCACCACACGATGAACGCCATGGGTCACGGCGTGCCGACCATGATCGGCGTCGATCACTCCGGCGTGGCGCGGCAGATCACGAAGCTGATCCCCGACTACATGGTGATGGGCGAGCGCGGCATGAAGGACATGACCGAGATGGAGATGCCGCTGCCCGACAACACCGCGCCGATGATGGCCGGCCAGGGCCCCTTCGGCGCCGTGGGCATGGGCGGCATGTTCAGCGTGGTGAAGGTGCGCAAGGACCAGAAGCGCGGCGACTACAGCGACCCGGGCTGGTACCAGCACCCGCCCGGCACCGTGGCCTACGAGTTCACCGGGGGCGCGGGAGGCGGTGGCCTGCCCGACCCGGCGCGGTTCAAGGCCGAGAGCGCGGGGCTCATGCCGCCGGTCTCGCGGCCGGCGCAGGACATCGAGGTCAAGGTGCGCAAGCCCTCCGGCGGGCACGGCGCGCACGGGGGGCACTGAACATGCGCCCGACCCCCTCCCCCACCCCGGCCTCCCTCGACCAGGAGCTCCACATGCCCACCCCCAGACGCCAGTGGCTGCTCGTCGTGTCGGCCCTCGGGCTTGGCGCCGCCGGCCTCGCGCGTGCCCATGGCCCCGAAGGCCACGCCCGGAAACCCGGCGCCGTGCCGAAGGAACAGAAGGACTGGGGCATCGCCGGCGACGACCGCGCCGTCAGGCGCACGGTCGAGTTCCGCATGAGCGACGACATGCGCTTCACACCCGACCGCCTGCGCGTGCGGCGCGGCGAGACCCTGCGCATCCGTGTCCACAACGACGGCAAGGTGATGCACGAGTTCGTCATCGGCACCCCGGCCGAGAACGCCAAGCACGCGGAAATGATGGTCAAGTTCCCCGAGATGGAGCACGATGAGCCCTACATGGCCCACGTGGCCCCCGGCCGGACGGGCGAGATCGTCTGGCACTTCAACCGCGCGGGCACCTTCGAGTTCGCCTGCCTGATCGCGGGCCACTACACGGCGGGCATGACCGGCCTGGTGACGGTGGAGCCCTGAGGAGCCGACATGACGACGACATGCAACCGACGCACCGCGCTGGCGATGGCCCTGGCGGCCCTCGCCGGCCCGGGCACGGCCGGGGCGGTGCGGGCCAGTGGCAAGCCCACGGTGGAGGTCTGGAAGTCGCCCACCTGCGGCTGCTGCAAGGAGTGGATCACGCACATGGAGGCCGCAGGCTTCCACGTGCGCGTGCACGACAGCGGCAACACCACCATGCGCACCCGCCTGGGCCTGCCGCAGCGGCTGGGCTCCTGCCACACGGCGCTGGTGGGCGGCTACGTGGTCGAGGGCCACGTGCCGGCGCAGGACGTCAAGCGCCTGCTGGCCGAGAAGCCGGCCGCCCTGGGCCTGGCCGTGCCCGGCATGCCCATCGGCTCGCCGGGCATGGACGGCCCGGAATACGGTGGCCGGCGCGAGCCCTACGAGGTGCTGCTGGTCAGCGGCCGCGGCGACGCCGCCAGCACCAGCGTCTGGCGCGCCGTGCGCTGAAGTCCACCGTGGACCTGCTGGCGCACGCCCTGTGGGCCGGCGTCGCCGGCGAGAGCCTGCGCCGCCGCGGCCGGCTGGGGCCGCGCGGCGTGGCCGCGGTGGTGGCCCTGGCCGTGCTGCCGGACCTGATGCAGGGCCTGCCGGTGGCCGCCTGGACCCTGGCGCCACATGGCGACCCCGGGCTGCTCTGGGACTTCGCCCGCGCCACCCCGGCCGACGAACCCGCGCTGCCACCGGCGGTGCAGGCGGTGGCCCACCATCTGCACTGCATCGGCCACAGCGCCGTGGTCGCCGGCGCGGTCACGCTGGTGGCGCGGGCGGCGCGCTGGCGCCACGCCTGGGTGCTGGCGGGCTGGTGGCTGCACATCGTGATCGACGTCTTCACCCACTCGGCCGAGTTCTACCCGGTGCCGGTGCTCTACCCGCTGACCCAGCGCGGCTTCGACGGCCTGGCCTGGAACACGCCGGTCTTCCAGGCGGTCAACTACACCCTGCTGGCGCTGGCCGGTGCCTGGCTGTGGCACACGCGGCGCCGGCCGCCGGCCGGGTCCGGGCGGTAGCGGCGCCGGCCTGGGGCCGTTCAGGGCCTCAGCGGCGGCAGCGCGGCGCTGAGGCCCTCGCCCGGGTCGGCCAGCGGCCGCAGGCCGGCGGCCCAGGCCCGGCCCCACACCGCCGCGGCCAGGGGCCCGGGAATGCGCCGCTGCGGCAGCCACAGCCGCGCCTGCACCACCCCCTCCACGCCATAGCGCTCGTAGGCCAGCCACCAGCCTAGCCGCTCGCCCGGCCGCTCGCCCGGCCGCTCGCCCGGCCCCTCGCCCGGCGGCAGGCGGCCCGCCAGTGTGTGCAGCGGCTCCGGCAACTCGGCCGCGTCGAGCGCGCGCACCACCAGGCAATCCGGCCGCTGGCTGCCGCGCGCGGCGGATTCGGCCAGCAGCACCGGCCCGGGCAGGCTGCGGCAGGGGTCGTCCACACTCCAGGCGGTGACACCCCAGGCGCGCGACGGGTTGGTCGCCAGCCAGAGCACACCGGCCGGCAGGCCGCCCGGCGCCGGCATGGCCACCGCCGCCACGGCCGCGAGGCGCACCTCCTGCGCGCCGATGAACTGCGGGTTGCCGGCGGCACGCACCGGCATCGGCGCGGGGGCGTCCACCGCCTGCCAGCCCGGTTCCGCCAGGTCCACCCGGTGGCGGCCGAGGGCGAGCACCAGGCCCTCCCCCGGGCCCGGCAGGCCCACCGGCGCGGCCGCCGCGAGCGCAGCCCGCAGCACCGCCGGCTCCGGCCGCGCCGGCGCCAGGCCGGCCAGCACGTCCAGCATGGCGGTGACTTCGCCGCCGCCGCGCCGCAGCGACTCCGCCAGCGCCCAGGCCAGGCCGACGTCGAAGCGCTCGGCCGCCGGCCGTGCGGCGCCGCTGTCGAAGGCGGCGCGCAGGTCCTGCGCCGCCGCGTCCCAGCGGCCCATGAACAGGCGCGCCCGGCCGCGCAGGCCCAGCCAGCGCGGGTCCCCGGGGTGCTCGTGCAGGGCATGGCCGGCCAGGGCCTCCAGGCCGGCCCAGTCGTGTGCCCGCTCGAGTTCGCGCGCACGCTCGCGGTCGGAGCGGGAGAACTCGTGCGCCATCGGCCCCAGCAGGAGCAGCAGCGGCAGCACCACCGCACCCGCCGGCGGCGGCACGGGAAACGGCAGCTGTGCGCGGGCCGGTGCCGTCAGGACCGCGGCGGCCAGCATTGTCAGCACGAGCCGCGCCGCGCGGCGGTGGCGTGATCGGCGGCGGCGTGGCCCGGCATGCATCGCGCCATGCTGCGCCGCGCCGCCGCGGCGCCGCTTGACGCGGGTCAGGGCTTCACGCGCAGGACGCGGCCATCGTTGCCGCCGCTGAGCAGGTAGAGCCAGCCGTCGGGGCCCTGGCGCACGTCGCGCACGCGCAGCGACTCGCTGGTGAACAGGCGCTCCTCGGACACCACGCGCTCGCCGTCGAGCACCAGCCGCACCAGCGCCTGGCCGCGCAGCGCGCCGAAGAACAGGTTGCCCTGCCACTGCGGGTAGCGGTCGCCGGTGAGGAAGACCATGCCGCTGGGGGCGATCGAGGTGGGCACCCAGTGGCGCAGCGGCTGCTCGTAACCGGCCTTGGGGCCCTCCTCGCCGATGCGCGTGCCGCTGCCGTAGTTGCGGCCGTAGGTCACGAGCGGCCAGCCGTAGTTGCGCCCCGGGCGGACGACGTTGAGCTCGTCGCCGCCTTGCGGGCCGTGCTCCACCGCCCACAGCTCGCCGGTGCCCGGGTGCAGCGCCGCACCCTGGATGTTGCGGTGGCCCAGGCTCCACAGCTCGGGCGCCTTGCCGGCCTGGCCGACGTAGGGGTTGTCGGCCGGGACCTTTCCGTCGCGCTCGATGCGCACCACCTTGCCGATGTGGTTGGCCGGGTTCTGCGCGTCGTCCATGCCGGTGAAGCGGTCACCCAGGCCGATGAACAGCCGCCCCTGGCGGTCGAAGACCAGTCGCGAGCCGCAGTGCAGCCGGCTGGACATCTTGGGCGACTGGCGGAAGATGACCTGCAGGTCCGCCAGGCGGTTACCGTCCAGCCGCGCGCGGGCCGCGCTGGTGCCGTTACCGCCGTCGCCGGGCTCGGCGTAGGTGAAGTAGACCCAGCCGTCGGGGCCGACGACCACGTCCAGCAGGCCGCACTGGCCGGTGGCGTCGATGCGCGGCAGGCCCTCGACCGGGTCGCCCGGGCGCCCGTCGGGGCCGATGACGCGCAGCCGCCCGGCACGCTCGGTGACGAGCATGCGCCCGTCGGGCAGGAAGGCCAGGCCCCAGGGCTCGACGAGGCCACGGGCCACGGTGTCCAGCTGCTGAGCCGCCGACGGCGATGCGGCGCCAAGGGCCAGGGCCAGCACGGCCAGCCCGCGGGCCAGCGGCCGGGGGAGACGGGGGATGAAGGTGCGGGAACGTCCAGACATGGCCGCGATGCTGCCCGCATTCGCATGCCCCTGCGTCACGCCACGGCAATGCGCCGGCCGGTGCAGGCGTGGCCCGTGCAGGGCACGGGCATGGCGCAGGGCCGGCGCCTCGCCTTCAGCCGCCGGGCTGCGCCGCCTCCACCACCATCTGCACGCGCTGCCGGCCCTGCCACTCGTCCAGCGCCAGGCGCCAGGCCAGGCGCACGCGCGCGGGCACCGGGTCGGCGTGGCCGAACCAGATGGCGTCACGCAGTTCGCCCTGGTGGCGCACACGCAGCTTCAGATGCTTCTCGCCCACCAGGCGCTGCTGCAGCACGTCCACCTCGTCGCAGAACACCGGGGCCTCGAAGCCCGGGCCCCACACCTGTGCGTCCAGCAGCGCCGCGGTCTCGGGGTTGAACCACTGCACCGCCAGCGGGCCGTCGGTGCGCAGCGTGCGCGTCAGCGCCGACGCATCCAGCCACTCGGCGGCCACGGCCTGGAAGGCGGCATCGAAGGCGCCGAAGGCCGCCTCGCGGAGGGTGCAGCCGGCGGCCATGGCGTGGCCGCCGAAACGCAGCAGCACGTCCGGATGGCGCTTGGCCACCAGGTCCAGCGCATCGCGCAGGTGGAAGCCGGGGATGGACCGGCCGGAGCCCTTCAGGTGCCCGTCGGCACCGCGGGCGAAGACGAAGGTGGGCCGGTGCAGGCGGTCCTTCAGGCGGCCAGCGACGATGCCGACCACGCCCTCGTGGAAACCGGGGTCGAACAGCGCCAGCGCGGGCCGGGTGTCGGCCTCGGCCTCGGCCCAGCGCTCGAGCTGGGCCTCGGCCTGCTCGCGCATGCCGGCCTCCACCTCGCGGCGCTCGCGGTTGATGCGGTCCAGCAGCGCGGCCAGCTCGCCGGCGCGCGCGGGGTCGTCGGCCAGCAGGCACTCGATGCCCAGCGTCATGTCCGACAGCCGCCCGGCCGCGTTGATGCGCGGCCCGAGCGCGAAGCCGAAGTCGAAGGCCGAGGCGCGCGCCGGGTCCCGCCCGGCGGCGGCGAACAGCGCCGCCACGCCCGCCTGCATGCGCCCGCTGCGGATGCGCTTGAGGCCCTGGGCCACGAGGCGGCGGTTGTTGGCGTCCAGGCGCACCACGTCGGCCACCGTACCCAGGGCCACCAGGTCCAGCAGCGCGTCCAGCCGCGGCTGGGCCGCGGCGTCGAAGCGGCCGCGCGCGCGCAGCTCGGCGCGCGCGGCCAGCAGCACGTAGAACATCACGCCCACGCCGGCCAGGGCCTTGCTCTCGAAGGCGCAGCCGGGCTGGTTGGGGTTGACGATCACGTCGGCCTCGGGGAGCACGACCGCATCGCCCTCGCGCGCCGGCAGGTGGTGGTCGGTGACCAGCACCTGCAGGCCGGCAGCGCGCGCATGGGCCACGCCGGCCAGGCTGGCGATGCCGTTGTCCACCGTCACCAGCAGGTCGGGCCGCTGGGCACGCGCCAGGTCCACGATGGCCGGCGTGAGGCCGTAGCCATGCACCGCCCGGTCGGGCACCACGTAGCCCAGGGCCTCGGGGTCGGCGCCCAGCAGGCGCAGGCCGCGCAGGGCCACGGCGCAGGCGGTGGCCCCGTCGCAGTCGTAGTCGGCCACCACGCAGATGCGGCGTCCGTGCACCACCGCGTCGGCCAGCAGCCGGGCCGCGGCGTCGGCGCCGCGCAGGCTGTCGGGCGGGAGCAGGCGCCCCAGGCCGTCGTCGAGCTCCGCGGGGTCGCGCACGCCGCGCGCGGCCAGCAGGCGCGCCAGCAGCGGGTGCACGCCCGACTGCTCCAGCGCCCAGGCCGCCCGCGGCGGCACGTCACGGGTCTGCAGCTTCACCTACAGGCTCTCCAGCAGGGCGCGCGGGTCGGGCCGCCGCCAGCGTGCCGCCAGCGCCTGCCAGGCCCCGGGCGGCTTCAGCGCCCAGGTGGCGGCGCTGCGCTCCCCGCACAGGGTCAGCGTGGCGGCGCGACCGCGCAGCGCGGCCACCGGGCCGGCGTCCAGCGCGTGCCAGGCCTGGCACCAGGCGGCCCAGTCCTCGCCCAGCGCCGGCCGGCGCAGGCGCGCGTCAACCACCAGGTCCGGCGGCGTGGCGGCCGGCTGGGGCACGCCGCAGCCGCTGAGCCACAGGCTGTTGACGGGCAGCAGGCCACGGGCTTCGCGGTCGGCGTTCAGCGGGTGGGTGTAGAGCCGCATCTGCACCTCGTTCTGCAGCCGCCGCCACAGCCGCGCGTCGCGGCCCGCGGGCAGCCAGGGGTCGACGTTGCGGCCGATCACGCGGTCGGGCGAGGCGGTGGCCAGCCGCGCCAGCGACTCGTGGGCCAGGTACCAGCGCGTGGCTGCGCCCCAGACGAGCAGGAAGCCCTCGCTCTCGAACAGGTCGTGCACCGCCTCCAGCAGGGCGCGCGAGGTGGCGTCGTCGAGCGCGAGCTCCTCCGGGTCGAGCATCGTGACCTGGTCGGTGCCCAGGTGCCAGTGGCCGGGTGTCAGCAGGCCCCACACCAGGTCCGGCGGCGACAGCACGTTGACGCCGTCCGCCGCGGCCTGCCAGGCCGCCCAGGGCAGCATGCCGTCGCCGCCGGCCAGGCCCAGCGCACGCGCCAGCGCACGCTCGTGCGGGGTGCTCAGGCTGGTTTCGTCGCCGCGGTCGAGCACCGGATCGCCGGCGGTGGACAGCAGCGCCGCCAGCTGCGGCAGCGCCAGGGCCTTCAGGGCCTCGCGCCCGCCCTCGGACAGGGGGCCGGCAAAGGGGATCAGCAGGTGCATGGGGGACGGAATCGGCTCGCCGCGATTATCCCGGCGCGGCGGCGCCGCCCGTCGCCGGGGATAACATCGCACCCGATGAATTCGCCCTACGAATGGCAGGTCGGCTGGCGGTACGTGCGCAGCGGCCGGGCCGGGCGGCGCAACGGTTTCATCTCCTTCATCTCCGGCGTGTCGATGCTCGGCATCGCGCTCGGGGTGGCGGCGCTGATCATCGTGCTGTCGGTGATGAACGGCTTCCAGAAGGAGGTGCGCGACCGCATGCTCAGCGTGGTGGCACACGTGGAGGTCTTCGATGCCCGCGGCGACGCGCTGGAAGACTGGCGCGGCCTGGCGGCGCTGGCGCGCCGGGATGCCGAGGTGCAGGGTGCGGCGCCCTTCGTCGCGGCGCAGGGGCTGCTCTCGCGCGGCGACGCCATCCGCGGCGCCGTGGTGCGCGGCATCGACCCGGCCGAGGAGGCCTCGGTGACGCCGCTGGCGGCGCAGCGTGCCGACCTGATGGCGCGGCTGCAGCCCGGGGCCTGGCAGATCGTGCTCGGCAGCGAGCTGGCGCGCCAGCTGGGCGCGCGCGAAGGCGACGCCGTCACGCTGTACGGCCCCGGCGGCACCGTCACGCCCGCGGGCATGGCGCCGCGGCTGCGCACCTTCACCGTGGCCGGCACCTTCGACTCCGGCCACTACGAGTACGACAGCACGCTGGCGCTGCTGCACCTGGACGACGCGGCGCGCTTCTTCCGCACCGGCGGGGCCACCGGCATCCAGCTGCGCCTGGCCGACGTGCACCGCGCGCCGGCCGTGGCCGCGCAGCTGGTGAACACGCTGCCCGCCGGGCTGATGGTGCGCGACTGGACACGCACCAACCGCCACTGGTTCGACGCCGTGCAGCTGGAGAAGCGCATGATGTTCATCATCCTGACGCTGATCGTGGCCGTGGCGGCCTTCAACCTCGTCTCCACGCTGGTGATGACGGTGACCGACAAGCGCGCAGACATCGCGATCCTGCGCACGCTGGGCGCCAGCCCTCGCTCGGTGATGGGCATCTTCGTCGTGCAGGGCGCGGCCAGCGGCGTGATCGGCACGCTCTCGGGCGTCGCGCTGGGGCTGCTGGTGGCCTTCAACATCGACGTCATCGTGCCCGCCATCGAGCGCGCGCTGGGCGTGGCCTTCCTGCCCGGCAGCATCTACCTCATCAGCCGCATGCCCAGCGAGCCCATGGCCTCGGACATCGTGCCCATCGCCGTCATCTCGCTGGTGCTGGCCTTCCTGGCCACGCTCTACCCCAGCTGGCGCGCCAGCCGCGTGAACCCCGCCGAGGCGCTGCGCTATGAGTGAGCCGGCCCCCACCCCCGTGCTGCTGGCCGAAGGGCTGCACAAGCGCTACACCGAGGGCGGCCTGGACGTGAGCGTGCTGCGCGGCGTGGACCTGCGCGTGGACGCCGGCCAGACGCTGGCCGTGGTGGGCGCCTCCGGCGCCGGCAAGAGCACGCTGCTGCACCTGCTGGGCGGGCTGGAGGCGCCCAGCGCCGGCCGCGTGACGCTGATGGGGCGCGACTTCGCGGCCATGTCGGCCGCGCAGCAGGGTGCCTGGCGCAACCGGCACCTGGGCTTCGTCTACCAGTTCCACCACCTGCTGCCGGAGTTCACCGCCCTGGACAACGTGGCCATGCCGCTGCGCATCCGGCGCGAACCGGTGGCGGTGGCGCGCGCGGCGGCACGCGCCGCGCTGGCCAGCGTGGGACTGGCCGCGCGCGTGGACCACCACCCCGCGCAGCTCTCCGGCGGCGAGCGTCAGCGCGTGGCCATCGCCCGCGCGCTGGTCACGCAGCCGGCCTGCGTGCTCGCCGACGAGCCCACCGGCAACCTCGACCGCAGCACCGCCAACACGGTGTTCGAGATGATGCTGGCGCTGGCCCGCGAGCGCGGCACCGCCTTCGTGCTGGTGACGCACGACGAGTCGCTGGCCGCGCGCTGCGAGCGCCGGCTGCAGCTGTAGCCGGCCGTGGTCGAGCTCCACCACCTCACCAACGCCGACCTGCACTGCCACTCGACGGTGTCGGACGGCACGCTGGCACCCGCGGCGGTGGCCGAGCGCGCCCGCGCCGCGGGCGTCGAACTCTTCGCACTGACCGACCACGACGAGCTGGGCGGCCAGCACGCGGCACGCGCTGCGGCGCTGGACCTCGGCATGGCCTACCTGTGCGGCGTGGAGATCTCGGTCAGCTTCGCCGGCCAGTCGGTGCACGTGGTGGGCCTGGGCGTGGACCCGGACGACGCGAACCTGCGCGCCGGCCTGGCGCGCACGCGCGGCGGCCGCGGCGAGCGCGCCCGCCGCATGGCCGAGGACCTGGCCCGCGCGGGCATCCCCGGTGCCTACGAAGGCGCGCTGCAGTACGCCGGCAACCCGGAGCTGATCTCGCGCACCCACTTCGGCCGCTGGCTGGTGGAGCGCGGCGTGTGCGCCGACACGCACGAGGTCTTCCGCCGCTTTCTCGTCGAGGGCAAGCCCGGCTTCGTGCCGCACCGCTGGGCCACGCTGACCGAGGCCCTGGGCTGGATCCACGGCGCCGGCGGCATCGCCGTCGTCGCCCACCCGGCGCGCTACCGCTTCACGCCCACCGAGGAGTTCGCGCTCTTCGACGCCTTCCGCACCCTGGGCGGGCGCGGGGTGGAGGTGGTGGTGGGCGCGCACAGCGACCCCGAGCGCATCGTCTACGCCGACCTGGCGCAGGAGTTCGGCCTGCTGGCCTCGCGCGGCAGCGACTTCCACGACCCGCAGGAGAGCCGCACCGACCTCGGCGCCCTGCCCGACCTGCCGGGCCGCCTGTCGCCGGTGTGGATGGCGCTGCAGCACCGCGTGCACCATGGCTGACGCGGCCCGCGGCGCGGGCTCGCACCCGCTGCTGGGCGTGTCGCTGATCGTGCTGATGGGCCTGTCCTTCGCGGTGCTGGACACCTCGGTACGCTGGATCGGCGCGCTGGTGCCGGTGCTGGTGGTGCTGGCCTGGCGCTATGCCACGCAGGCGCTGGTGATGGCCGTGTGGCTGCTGCTGGACCGCCGGCGCGGCCTGCGGCCCCGGCGCTGGGGCTTCCAGGTGCTGCGCGGCGCGCTGCTGCTGAGCACCAGCGCGCTCAGCTTCTTCGGCCTGCAGCTCATGCCGGTGGCCGAGTTCACGGCCATCAACATGCTCACGCCGGTGCTGGTGACGCTGCTGGCCGCCTGGCTGCTGAAGGAGCGCGTCTCGCCGCTGCGCTGGGCGCTGGTGGCACTGGCCTTCACCGGCGCCGTGGTGGTCATCCGCCCGGGGGCCGGTGTCTTCGGCTGGGAAGTGCTCTACCCGCTGGCCTGCGCCTGCACCTACGCCGCCTTCCAGGTGCTCACCAGCCGCCTGGCGGGCCACGAGGACCCGCTGGTCACCCACTTCTGGACCGGCGCCGTGGGCACCGCCATCGTGCTGCCGGTGCTCTGGCTGAGCCCGGTGGACGCGGTGGCGGCCCTGTCCCGCGCCGACGCCCTGACCTGGGCGGTGATGGTCATGGCCGGGCTGGCGGGCACGGCCGGACACCTGATGCTGATCCTGGCGCTGGGCATGGCGCCCGCCTCCACGCTGATGCCCTTCGTCTACACCCAGGTGGCATCGGCCACGCTGGCCGGCTGGATCGTCTTCGGCCGCCTGCCCGACGGCTACGGCTGGCTGGGCATGGCGCTGATCGTGGTGGCCGGCGCCACCACGGCCTGGCTGAACCTGCGCGGGCAGAAGCCGCCGCCGACGGTGGCGGCGGACACCCTCGCCGACTGACCCGGGATCCGCGGGCCGCCGGGCCGCCACGCCGCGAGGGCACGGCCGTCAGCGCGGCGCCGGCAACAGGCGCAGCGTGTGCGCGCGGCGCGCCTGCTCGCGCTGCAGCAGGGCCCAGTACAGCTCCAGCACCATCTGCACGTGGGCCTCGGTCTCGGCGATGCGCGGCAGGCGGTGGCCGGCGCGGCGCACGCGGCCTTCGCCGGCGTTCCACGCGGCCAGCGCCAGGTCCACGCGGCCGAAGCGGCGCAGCAGGTCGGCCAGCATGCGCGCCCCGGTGTGCACGTTGGTGCGCGGGTCGCGCAGCCGCCGTTCGGCCGGCGTGCGGCGCTCGTCGGCGGTGGCGTAACGGTCGCCGCTGGCAGGCATGATCTGCATCAGGCCCAGCGCCCCGCGTGGCGAGACCGCACCCGGGTCGAAGCCCGACTCGACGGCGATCAGGGCCTTGAGCAGCAGCAGGTCCACGCCATGCGCGCTGGCGGCCTCACGCAGCCAGGGCCGCAGCGCGCGCACTTCGGGGGCGATCTCCAGCCAGGTCAGCACGGCCGCCGTGCGATCGGCCTTGCCGGGGACGTTGTCGGCACGAGGGCCCAGCAGCGGGCGGTAGCGGGCGTCCAGCGGCGCATCGGCCACATGGGCCACGCCAGCACCGTCCACGAAGCCATAGGGCATGGCCTGCACCGGCGACAGGCCAGCCACGGTCAGGATCGCCCATACGGTCACGGCGCGCCACGGGGCACGGCGCGCCGCAGCATGCGACGCGCACGCACACGCCGCAGCCGGCCATGGCAACGCCTTCATGCCGCCCATTCTGGCCGGAAAGAACAACGCCGTACCGGCGAAAAGCCGGTACGGCGCGGGGCAGACGGTGCGATGGGCGCCCATCGGCGCCGGCCTTCAGGGCCGGCGGGTGGCCGCGGTCAGTTGCCGCAGCCCTGGCTGGCGATGCGCTGGTCGGCGGCGGCAGCCTGGATGAGGCCGAAGCCGAAGTTCACGTCGCGGCCGGCGGTGCCCAGGTCCTCGGCGCTGTTGTTCAGCGAGGCCCGCATCTGCGCGGCGGTGCAGGCGGTGTTGCGGCTCCAGACCAGCGCTGCGACGGCCGAGGCGTGCGGGGTGGCCATGGACGTGCCGTCGAAGAACGCGTAGTCGATCGAGACCCCGTTGACGGTGTCCACCGTGGCCGACTGGCCGACCTGCGCCAGCATGGCCGCACCGTCGACATCGGTGGCGCCCACCGACGGGATGGCGGTCACGGTCTCGCCCAGCGTGCCGTTCAGCGGCCCGGCGGTGTTGTTGTAGATGATCGCGCCGACGCCGCCGCTGTTCTGGCAGTTGACGACCTTCTCGGCAAAGCTGATGCTGCCGCGCTGGATCAGGCAGACCTTGCCGGACGCGCCCGCATCCACCGCGGTGCCGAGGCCGAAGTTGTACAGCGCGCCGGTCGCCACCGCGGCCGGCGTACCCGGCGTGCCACCCATCGGCAGGACCGAGTAGGTGCTGCCGCCAACGGTGGCCTGCAGCTCGACGTTGCTGCCCACGGGCACGGTCGACAGCGTGCCCACGCCAGGCGCCGCGATCTCGACATCGCTGTTGAACTGCGAGAAGCCGGCCTTGGCCTTGGACGCGTCGATCGCGGCCACCGAGATCACCTCGGGGAAGCCGGCGGGGTAGGACACGGCGCTGGTGCCGCCGTTGCCGGCCGCCGCGAACATCATCACGCCGCGCGCGTCCAGCAGGCGGGCCACGATGCCCTGCAGCTGCGACGGCGAGGAACCGCCCAGCGACATGCTGATGACCTGCGCCCCGCCGCGCTTGTAGCAGCCCCACATCGCCTTGGCGACGGTGGACGAGCTGGTGGAGCCGCTGGCGTCGAAGACCTTGGCGATGTAGAGGTTCAGGTTGCGGTTGGGCAGCACGCCCACCACGCCGATGCCGTTGCCGCCGACGGCTGCGATGGTGCCGGCCACGTGCGTGCCGTGGGCGTTCTCGTCGGTGTTCCAGGCGCCCGAGGTGGTGAGGTTCTCGCCGTTCATCGGCAGGCCCTGCAGGTCGGGGTGGGTGCCGTCGATGCCGGAGTCGATGATGCACAGCGTGCGGTTGCCGGCGGCAGCGTCGGAGACCTGGTCGGCCTGCACCATCGGGATGCCGTAGGGCACCACCTCGCCGGCGGCCATCACGCCGACACCGGGCCGGGTGGCGCTGCGGAAGGCGTACTGCGGCGCGTCACGCTCGATGAACTCCACGTGGCGGCTCTTGCGCAGTGCGGCCACGGCCTGGGGCGTCAGCTTGACCGCCAGGGCGTTCAGTTCCGAGACGTCCAGCACGACCTGGCCGCGCTGACGGGCGATCTCGGCCTTCACCTTGGCCAGCGTGCCGGGCTTGAACTTCACGATCATGCGGCTGGCCGACTCGGCCGCCATGGCCGGCAGCGTGGCCGTCAGGCCGAACGCGCCGATGGCAAGGGCGGCACACAGGCCGCGCAGCGGGAACGAACGCATGGGAGGAGGCTCCGCAAACAAATAATGAAGCGCTGACTGTTCCCCCCTGGCGCTGCCGGGTCAACCCCCAGTCTGGATGGGGACAAACCCGTGCCGATGGCGGTGGTCTGGCGCCCCGGCGCAGGCGTCGGCGCCGCTGCGCAGGGCGCGTCTAGACGTCCACCTCCACGGCGTCGCCGTGCAGCTCCATCAGCTCGCGCCGCGCGGCGGCCTCGCCCTTGCCCATCAGGCGGTGCATGGCCGCCACGGTGGCGTCGAAGTCCGGTGCGCCCACGGTCACCGGCAGCAGGCGGCGCGTCTCGGGGTTGAGCGTGGTCTCCCACAGCTGCTCGGCGCTCATCTCGCCCAGGCCCTTGAAGCGGCTGATGGTCCAGGAGCCCTCGCGCGCGCCCTCCTTGCGCAGCTTGTCCAGCGCGGCCGTGAGCTCGCCCTCGTCGAGCGCGTAGATCTTGGCCGCCGGCTTGCGCCCGCGCGCCGGGGCGTCCACGCGGAACAGCGGCGGCCGGGCCACGAACACGTGCCCGCGCTCGATGAGCTTGGGGAAGTGGCGGAAGAACAGCGTCAGCAGCAGCACCTGGATGTGCGAGCCGTCGACGTCGGCGTCCGACAGGATGCAGACCTTGCCGTAGCGCAGGCCCGACAGGTCCGGCTCGTCGGCCGGGCCGTGCGGGTCCACGCCCAGGGCCACCGCGATGTCATGGATCTCGTTGTTGGCGAACAGCCGGTCGCGCTCCACCTCCCAGGCGTTGAGGACCTTGCCGCGCAGCGGCAGCACCGCCTGGGTCTCCTTGTCGCGGCCCATCTTGGCGCTGCCACCGGCGCTGTCGCCCTCGACCAGGAACACCTCGTTCCACGCCAGGTCGCGGCTCTCGCAGTCGGTGAGCTTGCCCGGGAGCACGGCCACGCCAGAGCCCTTCTTCTTCTCCACCTTCTGCGCCGCGCGCTGGCGCGTCTGCGCCTGGCGGATGACCAGCTCGGCCAGCTTGCGGCCGTGCTCGACGTGCTGGCTGAGCCAGAGCTCGAAGGCCGGGCGCACGAAGCCCGAGACCAGGCGCAGCGCATCGCGGCTGTTCAGGCGCTCCTTGACCTGGCCCTGGAACTGGGGGTCCAGCACCTTGGCGCTGAGCACGAAGCTGGCGCGTGCGAAGACGTCCTCGGGCATCAGCTTCACGCCCTTGGGCAGCAGCGCGTGCAGCTCGATGAAGCCCTTGACGGCCTGGAACAGCCCGTCCTTCAGGCCCGACTCGTGCGTCCCCCCGGCCACCGTGGGGATCAGGTTGACGTAGCTCTCGCGCAGCACCGCGCCATCGTCGGTGAAGGCCACGGCCCAGGCCGCGCCCTCGCCCTCGGCGATGTTCTCCGCCGCCTCGCGGTCGGCGTACTGCTCGCCGGCGAAGAGCGGGATCAGCGGGTCGGCCGCCAGGCCCTGCGTCAGGTAGTCGGCCAGCCCGCCCTTGTAGAGCCAGGTCTGGGTCTCGGGCCCGCCGGGCTTCTCCACCGTGAGCGACACGCCGACGCCGGGCAGCAGCACGGCCTTGCTGCGCAGCAGGTGCATCAGCTCGCCGCGCGGCAGGTCTGCGCTGTCGAAGTACTTCGGGTCGGGCCAGACGCGCACCCGCGTGCCGTGCCGGCGCTCGCCGCCGGTGGCCTTGCGCACCACCAGCGGTTCCACCACGTCGCCGCCGGCGAAGGCCAGGCTGGCGCATTGGCCGTCGCGCCAGACCTCCACCTGCAGCCGGCGGGCCAGCGCGTTGGTCACGCTCACGCCCACGCCGTGCAGGCCTCCGCTGAAGCTGTAGGCGCCGCCGGCGCCCTTGTCGAACTTGCCGCCGGCATGCAGCCGGGTGAACACGATCTCCACCACCGGCACCTGCTCCTCGGGGTGCAGGCCGAAGGGGATGCCGCGGCCGTCGTCGTCCACGCTGACCGAGCCATCGGTGTGCAGGGTGACGGCGATGCGCTGGCCCACACCGGCCAGCGCCTCGTCGGCCGCGTTGTCGATCACCTCCTGCACGATGTGCAGCGGGTTGTCGGTGCGCGTGTACATGCCCGGCCGCTGCTTGACGGGCTCCAGGCCCTTGAGCACGCGGATGGACGCTTCGGCGTAGGAACTGACGGTCTTGGTGGGCATGCCGGCATTCTAGGAAGGCCGGCATGACAGGCCACGACCGCGCGGCCGCACCTGAGGCGACCGGCGGCCGCCTCAGGCGCCGGTGCCCTGCTGCTGCTGGATCTTGTCCTGGATGTCGCTCTTGAGCAGGCGGTCGAAGTGCTTGTCGCTCCAGCCCCCCAGCATGCGCTTGCCGGCCAGCACGGTGGGCACGCCCTTGGCGCCACTGAGCTCGAAGGCCTCGCGTGCGGTCTGGCTGGTGGCCAGGTCGAGCACCTCGACCTTGAAGCCGCGCTGCTTCAGCCGCGCCACCGCGGTGTCGCAGGTGCGGCAGCGCGGGGCCACGAAGATGGCGTACTGGTCGCGGCCGAGTTCCAGGCCGTCCCGGCGCTCGGTGATCTCCGGCCGCGTGAGCTCGTGCGCCATCAGCGGCAGCACGCCCTGCGGCAGCCAGTTCTGCACCCGCTTGCGCTCCTCGATGAGGCCGCGGAACAGGTCCTCGATCACACCGGCCGAGGCCGGGGCTGCCGCCAGCGCCAGCGTGAGCAGCAGCAGCGGGCGCCAGCGTGCCGCTGGCGTGGGTCGGTGGGCCATGGCGAGTCTCCTGTCGACCGCTGCAGTGTAGTCACCCCCGCCAGGCGCCGGGGTAGCGGTCCATGCCCAGGCCGCTGACGTCGATCTCCGGGGCGCGCCCGGACACGAGATCGGCAATCACCCGGCCGGTGCCGCAGGCCATGGTCCAACCCAGGGTGCCATGCCCGGTGGCCAGCAGCAGGTTGGCGATCGGCGTGGCGCCGACGATGGGCGTGCCGTCGGGCGTCATCGGGCGCAGGCCGCACCAGAAGCTGGCCCGGGCCACGTCGCCGCCGTCGGGGAAGAGGTCGGTGACCACGTGCTCCAGCGTGGCCCGGCGCGGCTCGCGCAGGGCCTCGCTGTAGCCGGCCAGCTCGGCGGTACCGCCCACGCGGATGCGGTCGCCCAGGCGGGTGACGGCCACCTTGTGGGTCTCGTCCATGATGGTGGACTCGGGCGCGCCGGCGGGGTCGGTGATGGGCACGGTGATCGAGTAGCCCTTGACCGGGTAGACCGGGATGCGGATGCCCAGCGGCGCCAGCAGCCTGGGGCTGTGGCTGCCCAGGGCGAGCACGATGCGGTCGGCGCGCAGCTCGCCGGCCGAGGTGCGCACGCGCTCGATGCGGTCGCCGGCACGGTCGATGCCGTGGATGGTGGTGTCGAAGCGGAAGCGCACGCCCAGGGCGCGCGCCATCTCCGACAGCCGGTTGGTGAAGAGGAAGCAGTCGCCGGTCTCGTCGCCGGGCAGGCGCAGCGCCCCGACGAACTTCTGCGCCGTGCGGCGCAGCGCCGGCTCCACGGCGCAGAAGCCCTCGCGGTCCAGCACCTCGAAGGGCACGCCGTACTGCCGCAGCACCTCCACGTCGCCGCCGATGCCGTCGAGCTGCTTCTGCGTGCGGAACAGCTGCAGCGTGCCCTGGGCGCGGTCGTCGTACGTGATGCCGGTCTCGGCGCGCAGGGCCTTGAGCACGTCACGGCTGTACTCGGCAATGGGCACCATGCGGCTCTTGTTCAGCGCGTAGGCCCGGGCGGTGCAGTTGGCCAGCATCATGGCGCCCCAGCGCCACATGGCCGGGTCCAGCAGCGGCCGGATCACCAGCGGGCTGTGCTGCATCAGCATCCACTTGATGGCCTTGACCGGCACGCCGGGCCCGGCCCAGGGCGCTGAGTAGCCCGGCGACACCTCGCCGGCATTGGCGAAGCTGGTCTCCAGCGCCGGCCCGGCCTGGCGGTCGACCACCTCCACCTCGTGCCCGGCGCGGGCCAGGAAATACGCCGTGCTGACGCCGATGACGCCGCTGCCCAGGACCAGGACCTTCATGCCGATGCTTTCGTGGTGGCTCGTGCTGGCGCTGCATTCTGGGCCGCGCGGCGCCGACGCCGATGCGCAAATTCCGAGACAATCCCCGAATGAATCCCGCCCAGGCCGGCCCTCGGCTGTCAATGTCTCAGGTGCTGCTGTGCGGCGCCGCGATCGTCACGCTCAGCATGGGCATCCGGCATGGCTTCGGCCTGTGGCTGCAGCCGATCACGCTGGAGCGCGGCTGGACGCGCGAGACCTTCGCCTTCGCGCTGGCGGTGCAGAACCTGGCCTGGGGCCTGGCCGGGCCGGTGGCCGGCGGCCTGGCCGACCGCTTCGGTGCCTTCCGCGTGCTGCTGGTGGGGTCGGTGCTGTATGCCGCAGGCCTGGTGCTGATGGCGCTGTCCACCTCCGGCCTGGCCTTCACGGGCAGCGCCGGGCTGCTGCTGGGCATGGCCCAGTCGGGCACCACCTATGCCGTGATCTACGGCGTCATCGCCCGCCAGGTGGCGCCCGAGAAGCGGTCCTGGGCCATGGGCGTGGCGGCCGCAGCCGGCTCCTTCGGGCAGTTCCTGATGGTGCCGGTGGAGAGCTGGCTGATCTCGGCCTGGGGCTGGCAGTCGGCGCTGATCATCCTGGGCTGCCTGGCCCTGGCCATCATGCCGCTGGCCCTGGGCCTGAAGGAGCCGCAGGCGCCTGCCGCCGCGGCCCAGCACCGGCAGAGCGTGGGCAGCGCGCTGCGCGAGGCCTTCGGCTACCGCAGCTTCCAGCTGCTGATGGCCGGTTACTTCGTCTGCGGCTTCCAGGTGGTGTTCATCGGCGTGCACCTGCCCAGTTACCTGAAGGACGAAGGCCTGCAGCCCGGCGTGGCCACCACGGCGCTGGCGCTGATCGGCCTGTTCAACGTGTTCGGCACCTACGCGGCCGGCTCGCTGGGCCAGCGCTTCGCCAAGCGCCACCTGCTGTCGCTGATCTACCTGCTGCGCTCGGTGGCCATCGTGGTCTTCCTGTCGGTGCCGCACAGCCCGATGGCGGTGTACGTCTTCGCTGCCGTGATGGGCCTGCTGTGGCTGTCCACCGTGCCGCCCACCAACGCCGTGATCGCGCAGATCTTCGGCGTGCAGTACATGTCCATGCTCGGCGGCTTCGTGTTCCTGTCGCACCAGGTGGGCAGCTTCCTGGGGGTGTGGGCCGGCGGCCTGCTCTACGACGCCACCGGCAGCTACGACATCGTCTGGTGGATCGCGGTGGCGCTGGGCGTGTTCGCGGCGCTGGTCAACCTGCCGGTGCGCGAGACACCCATCGCGCGCCCCGGGCTGCAGCCGGCATGAAGCCGCTGGCCCGTGTCGCCACCTGGGCCGCGGCGCTGGCGGTGCTGGCGGCGGTATTTGCCGCCTGGCGCAGCCCGCACCTGGTGGTGGACCTCGCGGCCTTCGTGGCGGCCTGTTTCTGATGCTGCCGGCGCCGTCGGACTGGGTGACGCGCTGGGCGCCGCTGATCGCCCCCGGCGGCACGGTGCTCGACCTCGCCTGCGGCAGCGGCCGGCACCTGCGCTGGCTGGCGGCGCAGGGGTTCCGCGTCACCGGCGCCGACCGTGACGCCGAGGCGGTGGCGCCGCTGCGCGCGCTGGCCGAGATCGTGGTGGCCGACCTGGAGGCAGACCCGGCGACCGCCGGGCCCTGGCCGCTGGTCGGCCGCCGCTTCGACGCCGTGGTGGTCACGAACTACCTCTGGCGCCCGCGCCTGGCCGACACGCTGGCCCTGCTGGCGCCCGACGGCGTGCTGATCTACGAAACCTTCGCCGCCGGCCACGAGGCGCTGGGCCGGCCGTCGCGGCCCGACTTCCTGCTGCAGCCGGGGGAACTCCTGCAGCGCTGTGCCGGTCTGCGAGTGGTCGGCTATGAGGAAGGCCGGCTGGCCGACCCGCCGCGCCAAGTGCAGCGCATCGCGGCGCTGGGGCCGCAGACCCGCCCGGATAGAATCGTCCGCCTGTAGAAAGGCCGCAAGGAAGGCCCATGAGACCCATCGTTGGCAGCATCGTCGCCCTGGTCACGCCGATGCACGAGGACGGCAGCGTCGATTACGACGGCCTGCGCGCACTGATCGACTGGCACGTCGCCGAGGGCACGGACTGCATCGGCGTCGTCGGCACCACCGGCGAGTCGCCCACGGTCACCGTCGAGGAGCACTGCGAGATCATCAAGGTCGCGGTGCAGCATGCCGCCGGTCGCGTGCCCATCATGGCCGGCTGCGGCGCCAACGCCACCGCCGAGGCCATCGAGCTGTCGCGCTACGCCAAGGACGTGGGCGCCGACTGCACGCTGCAGGTCGTGCCCTACTACAACAAGCCCTCTCAGGAAGGCATCTACCGCCACTTCAAGGCCATTGCCGAGGCGGTGGACCTGCCGCACGTGCTCTACAACGTGCCCGGCCGCACCGTGGCCGACCTGCAGCACGACACCGTGATCCGCCTGGCGCAGGTGCCGGGCATCGTCGGCATCAAGGAAGCCACCGGCAACATCGAGCGCGCGGCCTGGCTGATCCGGCATGCGCCGCCCGGCTTCTCCGTCTACTCCGGCGACGATGGCACCGCGGTGGCGCTGATGCTGCTGGGCGGGCATGGCAACGTCAGCGTCACGGCCAACGTGGCGCCGCGGCTGATGCACGAGCTGTGCATGGCCGCCATCGAGGGCGACGCGCGCCGCGCCACGGCGCTGCACATGCGGCTGCTCTCGCTGCACCGCGAGCTGTTCTGCGAGCCCAGCCCCGCGCCGGCCAAGTGGGCCATGTCGCGCCTGGGCCGCTGCCGGCCCACGGTGCGCCTGCCCATCCTTCCGCTCACCGACGCCGGCCAGCAGCGCGTGGACCAGGCGCTGCGCGACGCCGGGCTGGCGCCCTGAACCTCCGCGCCGCCGGCGCGCCCCGACCGCGGCCGCCGGCCGCCGACCGAACCGAGACCCCTGACGTGCGAAACCTGTCTGTCCCCCTGCTGACCCTGGCGGCCGCCGCGGCGCTGTCCGGATGCTCCTCCGGGTTCCCTTCCGGCGAGAAGGTCGATTACCGCGCGGGGGCGCGGCAGACCCAGGGCCTGGAGGTGCCGCCCGACCTGACGCAGCTGGCGCGCGAAGGCCGATTCCAGGCGCCATCGCCGGTGGTCAGCGCCGCGGCCACCGCGGCCGCGGCCAATGCCCCGGCCGCGGCCCCGGGCACGCCCAGCGTGGCGCCCAGTGCGCTGGGCGCGATGCGCATCCAGCGTGACGGCGACACCCGCTGGCTCGAGGTGCCGATGGCGCCGGAGCAGCTGTGGCCGCAGCTGCGCCAGTTCTGGCTGGACGCCGGCTTCACGCTGGAGGTGGACGACGCCGCCGCCGGCGTGCTGGAGACCGCCTGGGCCGAGAACCGCGCCAAGCTGCCGCAGGACGGCGTGCGCCGCCTGCTCGGCGGCGTGTTCGACGGCTTCTTCGACAGCGGCGAGCGCGACCGCTTCCGCACCCGCATCGAGCGCCACGCCGGCCGCACCGAGGTCTACATCAGCCACCGGGGCGCACAGCAGGTGGTGCGCGGCGCGCAGGAGGACGACGTGCGCTGGACGCTGCGCCCCAGCGACCCGCAGCTCGAGGGTGAGTTCCTCAGCCGCCTGATGGTGCGCCTGGGCAGCGAGGCCTCGCAGGCCCAGGCCGCGGTCAACGCCGCCGCGCCCGCGGCACCGGCGCGTGCGCGGCTGGTGGCCGGCGCGCCGACGCCGTCGGTCGAGGTGGACGAGGCCTTCGAGCGCGCGTGGCGCCGCGTGGGCCTGGCGCTGGACCGCAGCGGCTTCACGGTCGAGGACCGCAACCGCAGCGACGGCCTGTACTTCGTGCGCTACGTGGACACCCAGGCGCCCGACGAGCGAGGTTTCTTCTCCCGCCTGTTCGGTGCCGACGAAGCCCGCCAGGCGCAGCGCTACCGGATCGCGCTGCTCGGCGGCACCGCGGCCACCGACAGCCGCACCGTGGTGGCGGTGCAGACCGCCGATGGCTCGCCGCTCGCCGCCCCGGTGGGTCAGCGCATCGCCGACGTGCTGCTGCGCGAACTGCGCTGACCCCGCGCAGTGCGGGGCCGGCCAGCCCGGCCCGTTCGCACTGCGCCGCACAACGACAAAGGCCGCCCGGGTTGCCCCGAGGCGGCCTTTGCACGCTGGACGCCGGTGCCTGACGGCACCGGCCTTCGCATCACTGCGACGCGGCGGACGCGGCCGGCTGGGCGGCTTCCGGAGCCGACGCGGCCTCGGGGGCCGACGCGGGCGCAGGGACCGGAGCGGGCGCGGGCTCGGCGGCCGGGGCGGGCGCCGGCGCCGGCTCTTCCTTCTTGCCGCAGGCGGCCAGGGCAGCGGCGGCGATCAGCGAAGCGATCAGGAGCGACTTGTTCATGGGATCTCTTGGATTGTCTCGGGGGCGGACCGGAGCCGGGCGTGCCCGCCGCGCAGCAAGCCGCCGCGGGTCACGCGTGCACCAGGCTGGTTCCAGGCTTGGCGGCACAGCGTGGGATTGTAGTCAAACCTAGGACATACCCTAGAGACCCAGGGGCCTCATCGGCCATGCCGGCACGGAACGTTGTCGGCACGCGTCAATGCGCTCGCGCGCGGCGGCGGCGGCGTGGGCGTCCTGCACGGCCCGCCCGCGCAGCGGGTCGGTGTTCCAGCAGTGCACCAGCGTGGGGCCATCGTCCAGCAGCAGGGGTTCCAGCGCCTGCGGGCTGTCCTCGTCGGGGCTGCGCGCGTCGACGGCGTGGCTCCACACGGCCCGCCAGGCGGTGAAGCGCGGGTGGCGCGCCTCCACGCGGTCGTAGCGCGCGGCCAGCAGCGTCAGCCGCCGACCGGGGCGGCGCAGGAAGCCGGTCAGCCGGTCCAGCAGCGCCGGGTCGTCGAGCGGCCAGGCGGCGAAGTCCGGGTCGGCGAACAGCAGCGACCGCGTGCCGCGCGCCAGCGCCGCGTCCAGCGCCTGGGCGAGCGCGGCGCGGAAGCCCGCCGCATCGACGATGTCCACGGCCTCCATCACGCGGGGTCCTGCTCGTGCAGCCAGCCGTCGTCCAGCCAGTCGCGCACGATGGCGGCCGCCTCCGGGCTGAGGCGGGCGCGGTCGGCGGCGCCGAGCCGGCGCGCATCGGCCAGGCGCCGCAGCAGCGTGGCGTCGCGCCCGCCGGCGCGCCAGGACTCGCCGTTGACGAACACATGGTGGTCGTCGTAGAGCATGCGGGTGCGCGCGTCCAGGCGCAGTGCGCCGTGCTCCCCCGGGTCTTGCGCCGGCGGCTCGAACCACACGCCGGGCTTGGGCTCGCTGAGCACCTCGCCCAGCGCACGCGCCAGCCGCCCGCGGCCCGCCAGCGCACGGCGCAGCGCCGCATCGGCGAACGCCACGCAGCTGTCCGGCACGCGGCCCGGCCGGTCGGTGGCGGGCTGGCTGCGGTCGGCGTAGATCGGGTCGGGGGTGTCGTCGTCCTCGTCGCCATCGGCCAGCCGCAGCAGCAGCTCGCGCCCCAGCTCGCGCCGGCGCGGCGCGCGGAAGCCCACCGAGGCGGTCATGCAGTCGCCGCCCACGGCGCTGCCGTCATGGCCCCACAGCGGGGGCAGGTAGAGCATGTCGCCGGGCTCGAGCACCCAGTCCATCACCGGCTCGAAGCGCTGCAGGATGCGCAGCGGCAGGCCGTCGACGAAGCCGCTGTCCCCCGGAGGCGCCACGCGCCAGCGGCGGCGCCCGTGCAGCTGGATCAGAAACACGTCGTAGGCGTCGACGTGCGGGCCGACACCGCCGCCATCGCTGGCCCAGGACACCATCAGGTCGTCCAGGCGCGCATGCGGCACGAAGGCGAACGGCGCCAGCATCGCGTGCGCCGCCGGCACGTGCAGGTCCAGGCCCTGCACCAGCAGCGTCCAGCCCGCGCGGCCCAGCGGCGGCAGTGCGCGCCGCGGCAGCGGCCCGCGCCGCAGCGACCACTGCTCACCCTGGCGCTGCACCAGGCGCGACTCCACGCCCTCCTGCGCCGCCAGCGCGAAGAGGTCCGGGCGTGGCAGGGGCGGCTGCACGCCGGGCCAGGCCTGGCGCACGAGCAGCGGCTGCTTCTGCCAGTGCCGGCGCATGAAGCGGGCCGGGCTCAGGCCGCCGAGCAGCGGGGTGGGGGCGTCGATGTCCATCGGCGCATTCTCCGGCATGGGAAAATCGCGCATGCTGATCGCACCCCCTTGCGTCGTCACCCTCACCTGGACCCTGACCGACGCGCAGAACCGCCCCATCGACGCGCTGGAGGCGCCCACCGAGTTCCTGTTCGGTGGCAGCGACCTGCTGGCCGGCATCGAGGACGCCATCGCCGGCCAGGCCGCGGGCTTCGAGACGCGCGTGCAGCTCGAGCCGGAGCAGGCCTTCGGCGAGTACCGCCCGGAGCTGGTGTGCTTCGAGCCGCGCGCCATCTTCCCGGCCGAGCTGGACGTGGGCATGGCCTTTGAAGGCCTGCCCGAAGGGCACCAGACCGCCGGCATGCCGGCCGACGCCATCTACGTGGTCACCGAGGTCTACCCCGAGCACGTGGTGCTGGACGGCAACCACCCGCTGGCCGGCATGGCGCTGCGCGTGGCGCTGAAGGTGGAGGCGGTGCGCCCGGCCACCGACGAGGAGGCCGAGGCCGGCACCGTGGGTGCCGCGGCGGTGAGCGTGCTGCGCGGCCGGGACGGCGACGCCACGCTGCATTAACGGCCAGGCGGGAACGCGCCCGATCAACCCCGCCCGGTCGACCCGAAGCCGCCCTCGCCGCGCTGCGAGGCGGCGAAGTCGTCCACCACGCGGAACGCCGCCTGCACCACCGGCACGATGACCATCTGCGCGATGCGCTCCATCGGCTGCACGGTGAAGGGCTCGCGGCCGCGGTTCCAGCAGCTCACCATCAGCGGGCCCTGGTAGTCGCTGTCGATCAGGCCCACCAGGTTGCCGAGCACGATGCCGTGCTTGTGGCCCAGCCCCGAGCGCGGCAGCAGCATGGCCGCCAGGCCGGGGTCGCCGATGTGCATGGACAGGCCGGTGGGGATCAGCGCGGTGTCACCCGGGGCCAGCGTCAGCGGCGTGTCGAGCGCGGCCCGCAGGTCCAGGCCGGCGCTGCCGGGGGTGGCGTAGGCGGGCAGCACGTCGGCCAGCCGCGGGTCGAGGATCTTCAGGTCGATGACGGTCATGCGGCAGGGGCGGCGGGGGCGGCAGCCAGGCGCTCGGCGATCTCGCGCACCAGCAGCCGCGCCAGCGCCAGCTTGGGGCCGTGCGGCAACTCGCGCTCGCCGCGCGCGTCCACCAGCAGCAGCGTGTTGTCGTCGCGGCCGAAGGTGGCCGGGCCCAGGTTGCCCACCACCAGCGGCACGTTCTTGCGCACCAGCTTCTCGCGCGCATGGCGCGCCAGGTCCTGGCTCTCGGCGGCAAAGCCCACGCACCACGGGCGGCGGGCCGCCGGCAGCGCGGCCACGCTGGCCAGGATGTCGGGGTTCTCGGTGAGCTCGAAGGCGGGCGCGACCTTCTTGCCGTCCTTCTTGATCTTGTGCGGGTTCTCCGCCGCGGGGCGCCAGTCGGCCACCGCCGCGGTGGCGATGAAGACGTCGTGCGCCTCGGCCGCGGGCATCACGGCGGCGAACATCTGGCGCGCGCTCTGCACGTCGATGCGCGTGACGTGGCGCGGCGTGGGCAGGTGCACCGGGCCGGCCACCAGCGTCACCTGGGCACCGGCCTCCTGCGCCGCACGCGCCAGCGCAAAGCCCATCTTGCCGCTGGAGAGGTTGGTGATGCCGCGCACCGGGTCGATGGCCTCGAAGGTGGGGCCGGCGGTGATCAGCACCCGCCGCCCGGCCAGCACCTTGGGCTGGAAGTGCGCGATCAGCTCGTCGCGCAGCGCCTCGGGCTCGAGCATGCGGCCGTCGCCCACCTCGCCGCAGGCCTGGTCGCCGGCGTCCGGCCCCAGCACCAGGGCGCCGTCGGCGCGCAGCTGGGCCACGTTGCGCTGGGTGGCCGGGTGGGCCCACATCTCGCGGTTCATGGCCGGGGCCACCAGCAGCGGCACCCGCTGCGCGTGCGACTGCGGGCGCGCCAGGCACAGCAGCGACAGCAGCTCGTCGGCCCGGCCCTGCGCGAGCCTGGCGATGAAGTCGGCGCTGGCCGGGGCCACGAGGATGGCATCGGCCTGGCGCGAGAGGTTGATGTGCGCCATGTTGTTGTCGGCGCGCGGGTCCCACTGGTCGGTGTAGACCGGGTGGTTGCTCAGCGCCTGCATCGTCACCGGCGTGATGAAGCGGCAGGCGGCCTCGGTCATGACCACCTGCACGCTGGCGCCGGCACGCACCAGCTCGCGCACCAGCTCGGCCGCCTTGTAGCAGGCCACGCCGCCGGAGAGGCCGAGCACGATGCGCCGGCCGTGCAGGTCAGGCGCGCTGGTGGGGCCGCCGGAGACGGCAGCAGCGCTGGGGGCGTGCGACATGGGGGCGGACTCTAGCAGCGGCGCGTCACCGGCCTTCAGCCGGCGCCGTGGCACTTCTTGAACTTGATGCCGCTGCCGCAGAAGCAGGGGTCGTTGCGGCCGGGCAGCGCCTCGGCGCGGCGCGGCGCGGTGCGCGGCGCGTTCTCGATCCACCACAGCCGCAGGTCCTGCGCGGCATAGGCCGCGTCGTCCACCAGCTGCTCGCGCGACGGGGTGTCCTTGTAGTGCTCGGCCATCCAGCGGCCCAGGTCCTCGGGCTCCAGCATCAGCGCCAGCAGCGGCCCGAGCAGCTCGGTCAGGGTGTCGGTCTCGGCGGTGGCCTGCCAGCCGAACTGCGGGTCGGAGGCCACGCCGACGAAGCCGCCGGCCCAGTCGCGGCCGAGCGGGAAGCCGGCCTCGGGGTCGGCGTCGAGCAGCAGCGGCGAGAGCTGCAGGCGGTCGGGATCCTCCCAGAGCAGGTCGGGATCGAGCTGGGTGCGCAGCGCGCGCCAGCGGGCGTCGAGTGCCGCGCTGGCCTGCGCCACGTCGTCGGGGTCGCCGAAGGCACGCTCCCAGGCGTCGCCCACCAGGGCCGGCATCACCGCCGCCGGCCCCTCGGGCACCGAGGGGCCGCACAGCAGCGCGGCAAAGGCGCCGTCCAGCCACTCGGCATTGACCGCGGGGGCGAAGCCCGACAGGCGCTCGGCCACGGCCTGGAGGGCGTCGAGCTCGGCCTCGGTGCTGTCGCGGCGAACCTTCATCGATGGATCCCGGGCGGGTTGGGGTGCAGGCGCGCCATGGTGTGGCTGTCCACGAAGACGCCGTCGCGCAGCGCGTAGGCCCGGTGCGTGCCCTCGACCTCGAAGCCGAAGCGGCGGTAGAGCGCGATCGCGCGGTGGTTGTCGGTGTAGACGCCGAGCTCGATGCGCAGCACCTGCGCCCAGCGGTCGGCGTAGTCGCACAGCGCCTGCATCAGCGCCGTGCCCACGCCCTGCCCCTGCGCGTCGGGCCGCACCGAGATGCCGAGCATCGCCACGTGGCGGCGGCGGACGTGCGGCCCCACCGGGTGCAGGCCGGCGCTGCCGACGACCTCGCCGCCGCGCTCGGCCACCAGCGACAGCTCGGCACCGCCGTTGTCGCTGGCCTCCAGGCGCTGGCGCCATTGCACCTCGCTCGGGTAAGGCATCTGCATCAGGCCGCCGAAGACCTGCGGGTCGCGCATCAGCGCCACGAAGGCCGGCGCGTCGTCGGGCGTCGCCCGCCGCAGCGTCACCGCCGGCCTGGCACGTTTCACAGCCGCTCGCCCACCCAGCCGGCCACCGAGGCCAGCGCCTGCGGCAGCGCGGCCGCGTCGGTGCCGCCGGCCATGGCCAGGTCGGGCTTGCCGCCGCCCTTGCCGCCCACCTGCTGGGCGACGAAGTTCACCAGCTCGCCGGCCTTGACCTGGCCCGTGCGGTCGGCGGTGACGCCGGCGGCCAGCTGCACCTTGCCGCCGTCCACCGCCGCCAGCACGATGGCCGCGCTGCCGAGCTTGTTCTTGAGCTGGTCCAGGGTCTCGCGCAGCGCCTTGGCGTCGGCACCGTCCAGGCGCGCGGCCAGCACCTTCAGGCCCTTGACGTCCACCGCCCGCGCCAGCAGCTCGTCGCCCTGGGCGGAGGCCAGCCGGCTCTTCAGCGCGGTGATCTCCTTCTCCAGCGCGCGCAGCTGGTCCATCAGCGAACCCACGCGCGCCGGCACCTCGGCGGGGGCGGCCTTCAGCAGCGCGGCCACCTGGCCGAGCTGCTTCTCCGTCTCGCCGATGTAGGCCAGCGCGTTGTCGCCGGTGACGGCCTCCACGCGGCGGATGCCGGCGGCCACGCCGCTCTCGGCGACGATCTTGAACAGGCCGATGTCGCCGGTGCGCGCCACGTGGGTGCCGCCGCACAGCTCGCGGCTGCTGCCGATGTCGAGCACGCGCACCTCGTCGCCGTACTTCTCGCCGAAGAGCATCATGGCGCCGCTCTTCTGCGCCTCGTCGATGGGCATCACGCGCGCCTGGGTGGCCGCGTTGGCCAGGATCTCCGCGTTGACGATGGCCTCGATGCGGGCGATCTCGGCGTCGGTGACCGGCGCGTTGTGCGCGAAGTCGAAGCGCGTGCGCTCGGCGTTCACCAGCGAACCCTTCTGCTGCACGTGGCCGCCCAGCACCTCGCGCAGGGCCTTGTGCATCAGGTGGGTGACGCTGTGGTTGCGCATGGTCTTGGCGCGGCGGTCGGCGTCCACCCGGGCCACGAAGACATCGCCCAGCTCCACCGCGCCTTCGACGATGCGGCCCTGGTGCCCATGCACCGCGGCCTGGATCTTGACCGTGTCCTCGACCACCACGCGGGCGCGCGTGTTGCGCAGCTCGCCGGTGTCGCCCACCTGGCCGCCGCTCTCGGCGTAGAAAGGCGTGTGGTCGAGCACGATCACGACGTCGTCGCCGGCGCCGGCGCGCGTGACCGGCGTGCCGTCCACGTACAGCGCGGTCACCTTGCTGTGCTCGCACACCAGGTGCTCGTAGCCGTGGAAGGCGGTGTCGTCGCCGCTGTAGCTCAGGCCGGCGGCCATCTTGAACTTGGCCGAGGCGCGCGCCTGCTCGCGCTGGCGGTTCATGGCCGCCTGGAAGCCGGCGTCGTCGACTGTGACGCCGCGCTCGCGGCAGACGTCGGCGGTGAGGTCCAGCGGGAAGCCGAAGGTGTCGTGCAGCTTGAAGGCGGTGTCGCCGTCGATCACGTTGGCGCCGCCGGCCAGGGCGGCTTCCAGGATCTCCATGCCGTGGGCGATGGTCTGGAAGAAGCGCTCTTCCTCGACCTTCAGCACCTCGGTGACGCGCACCGCCTCGCGCCGCAGCTCGGGGTAGGCGTCGCCCATCTCGGCGGCCAGCGGCGCCACCAGGGTGTGGAAGAAGGGCTTGCGCGCACCGAGCTTGTAGCCGTGGCGGATGGCGCGGCGCGCAATGCGGCGCAGCACGTAGCCGCGGCCCTCGTTGCCCGGGATCACGCCGTCGGTGACGGTGAAGGCACAGGCGCGGATGTGGTCGGCAATGACCTTCAGGCTCGGCGTCTGCAGGTCGATGGCGGCATCGCCGCCCACCGCGGCCACGGCGTCGCGCGTGGCCGCCAGCAGGTGGGCGAAGAGGTCGATCTGGTAGTTGCTGTGCACGTGCTGCAGCACCGCGGCCAGCCGCTCCAGGCCCATGCCGGTGTCCACGCTGGGCTTGGGCAGCCGGTGCATGGTGCCGTCTTCCGTGCGGTTGAACTGCATGAAGACGTTGTTCCAGATCTCGATGTAGCGGTCGCCGTCCTGCTCGGGGCTGCCGGGCGGGCCGCCCGCCACCTCGGGGCCGTGGTCGTAGAAGATCTCGGAGCAGGGGCCGCAGGGGCCGGTGTCGCCCATCATCCAGAAGTTGTCGGACATGTAGCGGCCGCCCTTGTTGTCGCCGATGCGCACGATGCGCTCGGCGGGCAGGCCGATGTCCTTGAGCCAGATGTCGTAGGCCTCGTCGTCCTCGGCGTAGACCGTGGCCCAGAGCTTCTCGGGCGGCAGCTTGAAGTGCTCGGTCAGCAGCTCCCAGGCGAAGCGGATGGCGTCCTGCTTGAAGTAGTCGCCAAAGCTGAAGTTGCCCAGCATCTCGAAGAAGGTGTGGTGGCGCGCGGTGTAGCCCACGTTCTCGAGGTCGTTGTGCTTGCCGCCGGCGCGAATGCACTTCTGGCTGGTGGTGGCACGCGAGTACGGCCGCTTGTCGAAGCCCAGGAACACGTCCTTGAACTGGTTCATGCCGGCGTTGGTGAACAGCAGCGTCGGGTCGTCGCCCGGCACCACGGGCGAGCTGGCGACGATCTGGTGGCCCTTCGACTCGAAGAACTTCAGGAAGGTGGAACGGATCTCGGAGGCTTTCATCCGGCGCTTTCGGTGGGCTTGGGAGGTGCCAAATGGCCGCTTCGGGCAACTTCGGCACAGCCCGCGATTATAGGTGGGGGGTGCCTGCGCAGGCCCCGCCAACAGCCCGGCGCGCCCACCTATGATCAGCGCCCCGCCGCCTGCGCGGCGCCACCACGCGACGACGCCCATGGACACCCCGACCTCGCCCCTGGCTGCCCTGAAGGACCCTGGCCTGCTGAAGACCGACGGCCTCGTCAACGGCGAATGGGTCGCCGGCAACGGCGCCCGCTTCGCCGTCACCGACCCCGCCACCGGCGCCGAGCTGGCGCGCGTGGCCAACCTGGGCCCGGTGGACGCCGCGGCGGCGCTGTCGGCGGCGCAGAAGGCCTGGGGCCCGTGGCGCACGAAGACGGCCAAGGAACGCGCGGCGATCCTGATGAAGTGGTTCGCGCTGCTGCACCAGCATGCCGACGACCTGGCCCGCATCATGACGGCCGAGCAGGGCAAGCCGCTGGCCGAGGCGCGCGGCGAGGTGGTCTACGGCGCCAGCTTCATCGAGTGGTTCGCCGAGGAGGCGCGCCGCATCTACGGCGAGACCATCCCCACCACCGACGCCAACAAGCGCTACCTGGTGCTCAAGCAGCCCATCGGGGTGTGCGCGGCGATCACGCCCTGGAACTTCCCCATCGCGATGATCACGCGCAAGGTGGCGCCGGCGCTGGCCGCCGGCTGCCCGGTGGTCATCAAGCCGGCCGAGGCCACGCCGCTGTCGGCGCTGGCGGTGGCCGAGCTGGCGCAGCGCGCCGGCATGCCCGCCGGTGTGCTCAACGTGATCACCTCGGACGCCGAGGGCAGCATCGCGGTCGGGCGGGTGCTGTGCGCCAGCGACACGGTGCGCCACCTGTCGTTCACCGGCAGCACCGAGGTCGGCCGCATCCTGGCGGCGCAGTGCGCGCCCACGGTGAAGAAGCTGAGCCTGGAGCTGGGCGGCAACGCGCCCTTCATCGTCTTCGACGACGCCGACCTGGACAGTGCCGTCGAGGGCGCCATGGTCAGCAAGTACCGCAACGCGGGCCAGACCTGCGTCTGCGCCAACCGCTTCTACGTGCAGGCCGGCGTCTACGACGCCTTCGTCGAGAAGCTGGCCGCCCGCGCCCAGGGCATCAAGGTGGGCAACGGCTTCGAGCCGGGCGTGAACCAGGGTCCGCTGATCGACGCGCAGGCGGTGGCCAAGGTGGAGGCCCACGTGGCCGACGCCGTGGCCAGGGGCGCCCGGGTGGTGGTGGGCGGCCAGCGGGCGCCGGTCGGCAGCGGTGAGCGCTTCTACACCCCCACGGTGCTGGCCGACGTCACCGGCGACATGCTCTGCGCGCGCGAGGAAACCTTCGGCCCGGTGGCGCCGGTGTTCCGCTTCGAAACCGAGGAGGAGGCGGTGCGCCTGGCCAATGCCACCGAGTTCGGCCTGGCCAGCTACTTCTACAGCCGCGACGTGGGGCGCATCTTCCGCGTCGGCGAGGCGCTGGAGTACGGCATGGTGGGCATCAACACCGGCCTCATCAGCACCGCCGAGGTGCCCTTCGGCGGCGTCAAGCACAGCGGGCTGGGCCGCGAGGGCGCGCGCCAGGGCATCGACGACTACGTGGAGCTGAAGTACCTCTGCCTGGGCGACATCCTGAAGTGACGCCGCCAGCCGGCGCGCGCCGAGTGCCCGGCGCGCCGTGGCGGCGCCGGTGCCCTACTCGTCGTTGGCGGCGGCGGCCGGACCGCGCTCCACGCGGTTGGCAAAGCCCTCTCGCCCCACGGTGGCCAGCGACGCGGCCTGGCTCACCGCGCGGCGCAGCAGGCCGTCGGCGTCGCGGCCGTGCTCGGGGTAGGCCGACAGGCCCATGCTGACGGCCACCGCGCGGTCGGTGCCGGCCACGCTGTAGGGCTGGCGCACCAGCTGCGCCAGCTTGGCGGCCACGTGCGGCGCGTCCTGCGGCGCGTCGATCCAGGCCAGCAGCACGGCGAAGCTGTCGCTGCCCAGCGAGGCCACCACGTCGCTGGCGCGCAAGCCGGAGCGGATGCGCACCGCCACCTTGCGCCGCAGCACGTTGGCCGCCTCGGCGCCCAGCGCCGCCTCGGTGCCGGCCAGACCCTCGATGCGCAGCACCAGCAGCGCCATCGGCGCCGGCTCGCGCTCGCGCAGGGCCAGCAGGTGCGTCATGTGCTCCAGCAGCTGGGCGTGGTTGGGCAGGCCGGTGGCGAGGTCGGTGGCGTAGGCCTTGCGCGCCGCCTGCTCCAGCCGCTTGCGCTCCACGGCCAGCCGCAGCCGCCGGCCGAGCGACTCGTTGCCCAGCAGGCTGCCGTTGAGCACGTCCTGCGCGCCGCGCTGCAGCAGCTTGAGGGCCGGCCCCACCGCCGGCTCCGGCGCCGCCACCACCAGCGCCGACTCCAGCACCGCCTGCGACAGGGCCGGCCAGCGCAGCAGGCGCTCCAGCGCGTCGGCATCCGGCGAGCGCACCAGGATGGCGTCGGGCTGCGACTGGCGCAGCGCCTCCACGGCCGCCTCCAGCGTGGGCACGTCCTCGCAGGTGAACGGGCCCCACGAGGAGAGTCCGAGGTCCGGCGAGGGGCCACCGATGCAGAGGATGCGCAGGGGGTCGGGCATGACGCCTGTCATCTTGCCTTGACAGCGCCGCGGGCGGCAGCGCACAAACACCAAGGCGTGGTGTCACCGCAGCAACAGCCTAGGGGTGGTCAGGACAACGGGCGCGGGGCCCGATGCGGAGGCATCCGAATGGCGCTGCCCACGCATTGCGGAGGCTGGCCGCGGGCGAGGGGTCGGGCGACCTGCCCGGTCGGCACGAACGGGTGCCGACCCCGCATTCGCGGGGGGCACGAGCGTCGGCCGGCCGCCGCAGTGGGTCGCAATAATCAGCCCGCTGCAGTCCAGCAGCGGGAGGCGCCCCATGAACCTGAAGCCCCTGATCGCCGCGCTGCCGGCGTTTGTCCTGCTGGCCGGCACCGGTGCGGTGCACGCCGTGGTGTCGAGCAACGACCCGTCGAACTGGATCCTCAGCCCGGGGCAGGACGTCGGCCTCGGCGGTGCCGGCGCGTTCGACGGCGTGGCCAAGCTGCTGTACACCGCCGCCAGTGACGGCGGCGGCTATGTCTGCTCGGGCTCGCTGCTGGCCGGCGGGCAGTACGTGCTGACCGCGGCACACTGCGCCGACGACTTCTCCTTCATGACGGTCGACTTCAAGTTCGGCACCGTCACCGCCAACGTCACCCAGGCCATCCTGCACCCGGGCTGGGCCGGCTTCAGCAACTCGGTAGGCAACGGCTCGGACATCGCGATCCTCAAGCTCGACCAGAAGATCACCGGCATCCAGGGCTTCAACCTGAGCGCGACCAACGACGTCGGCCGCGAGATGCTGCTGGCAGGCTACGGCCTGGTCGGCACCGGCAGCACCGGCGCGCTGGACTTCGACCGCCCGAACGCCGACCTGTGGCGCCCGCACTTCGGCTACAACACCGCCGACACCACCGACAAGGTGCTGAGCGACACGGTCTTCGGTGCCGGCTCGGGCAGCAACCAGTTCGGCGAGACCTATGTCTTCGACTTCGACAACGGCGGGTCGCTGCGGAACGCGCTGCAGCGCATCGCCGACAACTACGGCGGCAGCTGGAGCAGCGACAGCGGCCTGGGCGAGAGCGAAGCGCTGATCGCGGGCGGCGATTCGGGCGGCGGTGACTTCGTCTGGAACGGCAGCGAGTGGCTGGTGTCGGGCGTGCACTCGTACGGCTGGGGCCTGTGCGGCGGTCTGGGCATCGCGCTCTGCGACAGTGTGCCCGGCACCAATTCGAGTTTCGGCGACCTGTCCGGCTCGACCGCGGTGTTCTCGCATGTCGACTGGATCAACAGCGTGACCGCCGTGCCCGAACCCCAGACCTACGCGCTGTGGCTGGCCGGTCTGGCCGGCCTGGTTTCCGCGGTGCGTCGCCGCAGGCCCGGCCAGGGCTGAGGGGCCACCGGCCGCGGGGCGCCGCCCCGGTTCTCCCAGGACCCGGTGGCCGAAGGCCGGCCCCGGGGTGCGCTGCCCGGCGTGTGCGACATCGATCGGCCCCTCGTCGGCTGCACCGGGTGACCGGCCATGTCGTCGCCGGCGATACCGGTGCCTTCGGTGACCTGGCGCAACATGGAGCGGGCGATGGGAATCGAACCCACGTCTTGAGCTTGGGAAGCTCAGGTCCTGCCATTGAACGACGCCCGCAGCGCGCACGATTGTGCCAGAGCCTGCCGGCCGCGCCGAGCGCGCCGCCGGCGCTACCATCGCGCCCCCATGGCCGCAACCACCCCGCCCTCCCCGCCCCCCGACCCCACGCCGCCGCCGGCCGCCGACGCCCCGCCGCGCCGGCCCGTGCGCAGCTTCGTGCTGCGCGGCGGCCGCATGGGCAGCGGCCAGCAGCGGGCGCTGGCCGAGTTGGGGCCGCGCTTCGTGCTGCCCTACCAGGCCGCGCCGCTGGACCTGGCACAGGTCTTCGGCCGCCAGGCCCCCTGCGTGCTGGAGATCGGCTTCGGCATGGGCGACGCCACGGCGCAGGTGGCGGCGGCGCTGCCCGGGCAGGACTTCATCGGCGTGGAGGTGCACGAGGCCGGCGTGGGCGCGCTGCTCAAGCGCATCGGTGAGGCCGGCCTGGAGAACCTGCGCATCGTGCAGCACGACGCGGTGGAGGTGCTGCGCCACATGCTGCCGCCCGCCAGCCTGGCCGGTGCACACATCTGGTTCCCCGACCCCTGGCACAAGAAGCGGCACCACAAGCGGCGGCTGATCCAGCCGGACTTCGTGACCCTGCTGGCCAGCCGCCTGGTGCCGGGCGGCTACCTGCACTGCGCCACCGACTGGGCCCCCTACGCCGAGCAGATGCTGGAGGTGCTGTCGGCGTCGCCGGACCTGGCCAACACCGCCGCCGGCTACGCGCCGCGCCCGGCCTGGCGGCCGCAGACCAAGTTCGAGACCCGCGGCCTGAAGCTGGGCCACGGCGTGTGGGACCTGGTCTTCCAGCGTCGGGCCCGCGCCGCCGCCGACACGCCCGCCAACGCCGGGCCCGGCGGCACCCCGGGCTGACGCCGGCGTGCCGCCCGGCGGGTTTGACCGCCGCCACGGCCTGCGGCTACATTACTGACCCGTCGGTCAGTAATCAATGTCCACCGCCCCCCGTCCCCGCCAGCGGCGCAAGGAGACGCGTCCGCAGGAACTGCTGGACGCGGCGCTCGAGCTCTTCGTCGAGAAGGGCTTCGCCGCGACGCGCTCGGAAGAGGTGGCGCGGCGCGCCGGCGTCTCCAAGGGCACGCTCTACCTCTACTACCCGAGCAAGGAAGAGCTGTTCAAGGCGGTGGTGCGGCAGAAGCTCAGCCAGCTCATCGCCGAGGGGCAGGACATGGTGGGCAGCTTCGCAGGCTCCACCTCCGACCTGCTGCGCACGCTGATGCAGGTGTGGTGGGAGCGCTTCGGCAACACGCCGGCGGCCGGCATCCACAAGGTGATCATCGCCGAGGTGCGCAACTTCCCCGAGCTGGCGCAGTTTTACGCCGACGAGGTGATCGTGCCCGCCGAGCGGCTGTTCTCCAGCGCGGTGGCGCGCGGCATCGCGCGCGGCGAGTTCCGCGCGCTGACGGTGCACGACGTGGCGCACGCGCTGATGGCGCCGATGATCTTCATGGCGCTGCACCGGCACTCCTTCGGCGCCTGCCCGGTGCATGGCGTGGAGATCGACCCGGTGGCGGTGCTGAACACGCAGCTCGACCTGGTGCTGCGCGGACTGGAAACGAGGCCATGACTCTGGGCAGACGCGGCTGGCTCGTCGCCGGCACCTTGGCGGTGGCCGTGGCGGCCGCCCTGACGTGGCGCATGCGCCAGGCGCCGCCGCCGGCCGCCACCGACCGCCCCGCCACCGCGCCGGCCGCCACCGCGGCGGTGCAGCTGGCCGCCAGCGACCTGGCCGCGGCCACCACCCAGCCGCTGGCGCGCACGGTGGCCGTCAGCGGCAGCGTGCAGGCGCTGCGCACGGCCATGGTCAAGGCGCGCATCGCCGCCGAGCTGCGCAGCCTGGACGTGCGCGAAGGCCAGGCGGTGCGCGCCGGCCAAGTGATCGGCCGGCTCGACGACACCGACGCCCGCTGGCGGCTGCGCCAGGCCGAGGAGCAGGCCGCCACCGCGCGCGCGCAGCTCGACATCGCCGAGCGCACGCTGACCAACAACCGCGCGCTGGTGGCCCAGGGCTTCATCTCCACCAACGCGCTGCAGACCTCGGAGTCCAACGTGGCCGCGGCGCGCGCCACGCTGGCGGCCGCCCAGGCGGCGGCGGCGCTGGCGGCCACGGCGGTGCGCGACGCGGTGCTGGTCGCCCCGCTGGACGGCCAGGTCGCGCAGCGCCTGGCCCAGCCGGGCGAGCGCGTGAGCGTGGACGCGCGCATCGTCGAGATCGTGGACCTGTCGGCGCTGGAGCTGGCGGCCCCGCTGGCCCCGGCCGACGTGGCGCCGCTGCAGGCCGGCCAGCCGGCCGTGATGGCGGTGGAGGGCCTGTCCGCGCCGGTGGCCGGCCGCGTGGCGCGCATCGCGCCGGCCACGCAGGCGGGCACGCGGGCGGTGATGGTCTACATCGCGCTCGACCCGACACCCGGCCTGCGCCACGGGCTGTTCGCCCAGGGCGCGGTGGAACTGGCGCGCAGCCCGGCGCGCGTGGTGCCGCTGTCGGCGCTGCGCAGCGACGGCGCGCGGCCGGCGGTGCTGATCGCCGAGCGTGCGGCCGCCCCCGCGGCAGAGCCCGGGCCCGCCACCGCCCGCGTGCGACGCGTGGAGCTGACGCCGGGCGAACGCGGGCTGGCCGCCTTCGGCGGTGCGCCGGAGCCGGCGGTTTCGGTGGGCGATGCGCTGCCCGAGGGCGCGCTGGTGCTGCGCGGCAGCGTCGGCCTGCTGCCCGACGGCACCGCGGTCATGCTGCCCTGACGGCCGCCGCCCCGGTCCGCGCCCATGTGGTTCACCCGCGTCTCCATCGGCAACCCGGTGCTGGCCACGATGGTCATGCTGGCCTTCGTGGTGCTGGGCGCCTTCAGCTACCAGCGGCTGGCGGTGGACCAGTTCCCCGACATCGACTTCCCCACCGTGGTGGTGACGGTGGACTACCCCGGCGCCAGCCCCGAGATCGTCGAGTCGGAGGTGACGAAGAAGGTCGAGGAGGCGGTCAACACCGTGGCCGGCATCGACACCATCTTCTCGCGCTCCTACGAGGGCAGCTCGGTGACGGTGGTGCAGTTCAACCTCGACGTCGATGGCAAGAGCGCCGCGGAGGACGTGCGCGAGAAGCTGGCCCTGCTGCGCCCGGCGCTGGACGACGATGTCGAGGACCCGCGCGTCTCGCGCTTCGACCCCGCCAGCACGCCCATCTTCGACGTGGCCGTGCTGTCGCCCGACGGCAGCCGCAGCCCGCAGGAGCTCACCACCTGGGCGCAGCAGGTGCTGGCCAAGCGGCTGCAGAACGTGCGCGGCGTGGGTGCGGTGTCGGTCATCGGCGGCGTGGAGCGGCGCGTGCAGGTGCAGCTGATGCCGGCGGCACTGCAGGCCCACGGCGTGTCGGTGGACCAGGTCCGCGCCGCGCTGCGCAGCGAGAACCAGGAGCTGCCGCTGGGCAACCTGCGCGACGCCGAGCGCGAGCGCGTGGTGCAGATCGACGCGCGGCTCCAGCGCCCGGAGGACTTCGCCGGCATCGTCGTGGCGCGGCGCGGCGACGTGGCGGTCACGCTCGGCCAGGTGGCGCGCATCGTCGACGGGCCGCAGGAGGTGGAGAGCCTGGCGCTCTACAACGGCCAGCGCACGGTGCTGCTGTCGGTGCAGAAGAGCCAGGGCGAGAACACCGTGGCCACGGTGGACGGCCTGCGCCGGGCACTCGACGAGGCGGCCGCGGTCACGCCCGCAGGCATGACCACCGAGATCAACCGCGACGGCTCGCGGCCCATCCGCGTGGGCGTGGCCAACGTGCGGCAGACGCTGATCGAGGGCGCGCTGCTGACGGTGCTGATCGTCTTCCTGTTCCTGAACTCCTGGCGCAGCACCGTCATCACCGGGCTGACCCTGCCCATCGCGCTGATCGGCACTTTCGGCGTGATGCACGCCTTCGGCTTCTCCATCAACAACATCACGCTGATGGCCATGAGCCTGTGCGTGGGCCTGCTGATCGACGACGCCATCGTCGTGCGCGAGAACATCGTGCGCCACGTGCAGATGGGCAAGGACGCCCGCACCGCGGCGCTGGACGGCACGCAGGAGATCGGCCTGGCGGTGCTGGCCACCACGCTGTCCATCGTGGCGGTGTTCCTGCCCATCGGCTTCATGGGCGGCATCGTCGGCAAGTTCTTCCACGAGTTCGGCATCACCATCGCCGCGGCGGTGCTGATCTCGATGTTCGTGAGCTTCACGCTCGACCCCATGCTCTCCAGCGTCTGGCCCGACCCCGAGGCCGGCCACGCCCACGCGGGGCAGAACCTCTACAACCGCAGCATCGGCCGCGTCACCGGCGCCTTCGAGCGCTTCACCGACGCCCTGGGCGGCGTCTACCAGCGCGTGCTGGCGTGGTCGCTGCGCCACCCGCTGGCCACGGTGGCCGTGGCCGCCGGCACCTTCTTCGGCAGCCTGGCGCTGATCCCGGTGCTGGGTGCGGAATTCGTGCCCAAGGCCGACTTCTCCGAAACCCAGGTCAACTTCGAGACGCCGGTGGGCACCTCGCTGGCCGTCACCGAGGCGCGCGCGCGCCAGATCGACGCCGCGCTGCGCGAGCTGCCCGAGGTGCGCTACACCGTGGCCAGCCTCAACAGCGGCTTCGCGCGCGGGCGCAACCGCGGCAGCGTCTACGTCCGCCTGACCGACCGCCACGAGCGCACGCGCAGCGTGGACGAGCTGGTGCGGCCCATGCGCGAGCGTCTGGCGCGCATCCCCGGCATCACCATCACCAACATCGGCGTGCCCGATCTCGGCGGCGGCAAGACCCTGCAGTGGTCGCTGCAGGGGCCCGACCTCGGCGAGCTGGAGCGCCTGGCGCGCCAGATCGACCCGCAGCTGGCGCAGATCCCCGGCCTGGTGGACCTCAAGAGCACGCTGGAGCCGGACAAGCCGGTCACCGCCGTGCGCCTGGACCGCCGCGCCGCGGCCGACCTCGGCCTGAACGTCACCGCCGTGGCCGGCGCGCTGCGCCCGCTGCTGGCCGGCCAGGCGGTGGGCAACTGGCGCGCGCCCGACGGCGAGAGCTACGACGTCTGGCTGCAGCTGGCCCCCGACGCCCGCCAGCGCGGCGACGACCTCGCCGGCCTGCCCCTGCTGCTGGCGCCGGGCGCCGACGGCAGCCCGCGCGCCGTGCGGCTGGGCCAGGTGGCGCAGGTGGTCGACAGCAGCGGCCTGACGCAGATCAACCGGCGCGACCTGAACCGAGAGATCGAGTACACGGCCAACACCCTGGGGCGCAGCAGCGGCGACGTGTCGGCCGACATCCGGCGCGTGATGGACGGCGTGGCCCTGCCACCCGGATACCGAGTCACCGTGGGCGGCAGCACCAAGAACATGACCGAGTCGTTCACCTACGCGGTGGGTGCGCTGGCGCTGGCGGTGGTGTTCATCTACATGATCCTCGCCAGCCAGTTCCGCAGCTTCCTGCAGCCGCTGGCGCTGATGAGCTCGCTGCCGCTGACGCTGGTGGGCGTGGTGGCCATGCTGCTGGCCTTCGGCTCGTCGCTGAACATGTTCAGCATCATCGGCATCGTGATGCTGATGGGCCTGGTCACGAAGAACGCCATCCTGCTGGTGGACTTCGCCATCCGCGCCCGCGAAGGCCTGCTGCAGCCCGACGGCACGCGCGCGCCGGGCATGGACCGCGACAGCGCGCTGCTGCACGCGGCCCGGGTGCGGCTGCGGCCCATCCTGATGACGACGCTGGCCATGGTGTTCGGCATGGTGCCGCTGGCCTTTGCCGTCACCGAGGGCTCCGAGCAGCGCGCGCCCATGGGCCAGGCCGTCATCGGCGGCGTCATCACCTCCTCGCTGCTGACCCTGGTGGTGGTGCCGGTGGTCTACGGCTGGCTGGACGACCTGGCCGCCTGGGCGCGGCGAGGTTTCAAGCGCGGCATCAGCGCGCCCTCCTAGAATCGGGTTTCCACGTACACTTATACCCCGTTAGGTATCAGAATGGACATCGAACGCGCCCGCTTCAACATGATCGAGCAGCAGATCCGCCCGTGGGAGGTGCTGGACCCGGCGGTGCTGGAGTTGCTGGCGGTCGTCCGCCGCGAGGAGTTCGTGCCGGCCGCCTACCGTGCGCTGGCCTTCGTGGACACCCAGGTGCCGCTGGGCGACATGGCCCAGGGCCAGTGCATGCTGGAGCCGCGCGTGGAGGCACGCCTGCTGCAGGAGCTGCAGGTGCAGCGCCACGAGAAGGTGCTCGAGATCGGCAGCGGCAGCGGCTTCATGGCGGCGCTGCTGGGCCATCGCGCGCAGCGCGTGGTGACGCTGGAGTGCGCACCCGCGCTGGCCGCGATGGCGCGCGCCAACCTGCTGCGCGCCGGCGTGGCCAACGTCACCGTGCGCGAGGTGAGTCCGGCCGAAGGTGCACGCGGCTTCGGCGGCGACGCGCCCTACGACGCCATCCTGCTGTCGGGCTCGGTGGCCGAGGTGCCGCGCGGGCTGCTCGAGCAGTTGAAGGTCGGCGGCCGGCTGATGGCCATCGTCGGCGAGGAGCCCATCATGCGCGCCCGCCTGTTCACGCGCAGCAGCGAGACGGCGTGGTCGGCGGTGGACGTGTTCGACACCGTGGCGCCGCGCCTGCTGGGCTTCGACGCCGGCCCGCGCTTCAGCTTCTGAACCCGCCGTGATGCTGCCCCAGCTCAGCCCGCCGGAACTTGCCGCCCGTGCCGGCGCCGAGGGCTTCGTGCTGCTGGACGTGCGCGAGCCCTGGGAGGTGCAGGCGGCGCACATCAGCCTGCCCGGCACGCAGGCGCTGCACATCCCGATGCACCTGATCCCGATGCGCCTGGCCGAGGTGCCGCGCTCGCAGCCTGTCGCCTGCATCTGCCATCACGGGGCCCGAAGCGCGCAGGTCGTCGCATTCCTGCTGCGCCAGGGCTACGACGACGTGTACAACCTCGCCGGCGGCATCGACGCGTGGTCGTGCCACGTCGACCCTGCCGTGCCGCGTTACTGAATACCCACGAGGACTTCCCCCATGCGTTCCAAGCGTCTGACCCTGCTGGCTGCGGCCGCCGTGCTCGCCCTCGGGGCCGCGCCCTCGGCCTTCGCCCAGAACCTGCGCGAGCTCTACGAGGCCGCGCGCGCCTACGATGCCAGCTTCCTGGCGGCGCAGGCGCAGGCGCGCTCCGCGGAGTTCCGTGCCGCGCAGGCCGACGCGCTCAGCCGCCCGAGCGCGGCACTCAGTGCCGCGGCCAACGCCGGCTACGTGAACGCCGACACCCGCCCGGGCGGCGACAGCAACACGCTCAGCGCCACGCTACAGGGGCGCTACCCGCTGTTCAACCGCGCCAACGACGCCGCCCAGGCGCAGGCCCGGCAATCGCTGGCCCTGTCGCAGGCCGAGCTGGCCGCCGCCGAGCAGGACCTGATCGTGCGCGTGGCGCAGGCCTACTTCGACGTGCTGGCCGCCCAGGACACGCTGGCCACCACGCGCGCCGCCAAGGCCGCCACCGCCGAGCAGCTGGCCTCGGCCAAGCGGGCCTTCGAGGTCGGCACCGCCACCATCACCGACGCCCGCGAGGCGCAGTCCCGCTTCGACCTCGACGTGGCCCGCGAGATCGCGGCCGACAACGACCTGCGTGCCAAGCGCATCGCGCTGGACCAGCTGGTGGGCCGCACCGGCGTGGAGCCGCGTCCGCTGGCACTGCCGGTGACGCTGCCGCCGGTGCTGCCCGCCGACCCCGAGGCCTGGGTGGGCACGGCCGATGCGCAGCACCCGACCATCCAGCGCGCGCAGGCGGCGCTGGAGATCGCGCGCCTGGAGATCGACCGCGCCAAGGCCGCCGAGCGCCCGACGCTGGACGCCGTCGCCAGCGTGGGCGCAGCCAAGTACGCGGGCCGCTACCCGCAGGGCGTGCCCGGCGCACCCACCACCACCGCCGCCATCGGCCTGCAGTTCAACCTGCCGCTGTACACGGGCGGCGCCACGGGCAACCGCATCTCGGAGACCCTGGCGCTGGAGGAGAAGGCGCGCAACGACCTGGCGGCCGCCCGCCGCGGCGTGGCCCAGGGCACGCGGGTGGCCTACTTCGGCGTGCAGTCGGGCAGCGCGCAGGTGAAGGCGCTGGAAGCCGCCGAGACGTCCACCAAGCTGGCGCTGGAAGCCACGCAGCTGGGCTACCGGGTGGGCGTGCGCGTGAACCTGGACGTGCTGAACGCACAGAGCCAGCTGTTCCAGACCCAGCGCGACCTGGCCCGCGCGCGCTACGACGTGCTGGTGGGCAACCTGCGCCTGCGCCAGGCCGCCGGCCAGGTGACGGCTGGCGACGTCGACGCCATCAACGCCCTGCTGGCGAAGTGACGCCGGCCGGGTCGGGGCCGGCGGCCCCGGGCACGGGCGGGGCCATCGCCGCACGGTAGCCGGTCAGCAGCGTCTCCCAGTCGGCCTCGGCCCAGTGCCAGGCGCCGCGGCCGCCCAGGCGCACCGCCTCCTTGCGCAGCGAGCGCAGCAGCCGCGCCAGGTTGGCCGCCTGCCACGGGCCGGGTGCGCGCACCGCGCCGCGGTCGAAGTCGATGATCCACACGCGCGGTGGTGCGTCGCCCTCGGCGGCGGCGTTCCACGCCGGGTCGTGCATCAGGTTGTGGCAGTTCAGGTCGGCATGGTCCACGCCGTGCGCGTGCAGCCGCGCGATCGCCGCACCCACCGCCGCCCATTCCGCAGCGCTCAGCGCGCGCTGCTGCAGCGTCACGCTGAGGTCCTGTGCCCCGTCCAGGCGCTGCACCAGGATGTCGGCCCGGTAGTGCAGCGGCCCGGCCGGCTGCCAGCGTGCCGCCGCGGGGCGCGGCACCGGCAGGCCCCAGCCGCACAGGCGCTGCAGCAGCGCGAATTCGGCCATGGCACGGCTGCGCGCGCGCGGCTCGCGCAGGAAACGGTCGGCGATCAGCCGCCCCACCAGGCCGCCGCGCCGGTAATGGCGCAGCAGCAGCACCTGCCCCCCGGCGTGCTGCCACCACACGGTGCCGCGGCCGCTGCCATGGCCGGCGGCCGTGCCGGTGGCGGGGTCGAAGGGGGCGGCCTCGGGGCTCGGCAGCAGCGCCGGGTCGGCCCAGACGCGGCCGTCGGCACTGGCGCGGCGTGCCGGGCGGCGGTCCAGCAGCGCCAGCAGCGGGGCCAGCGTGCGCGCGGTGGCCCCGCCGGAGCGCGCATGCAGCGCCTGGCCGCGGGCGCCGACGGCGCGCGCCTGCGCCGGGTCGTGGTGCCAGACGGCCACCGCGTCGGCGATCTGCGCGGCGTCGGCCACCGGGCGCACGGCGTCGGCCGCGGCCAGCGCGTCGAAGGCCTCGGCGAAGTTGAAGCGCTGCGGCCCGGCCAGCAGCGGCACGCCGAACTGCATGGCCTCCAGCGGGTTGTGGCCGCCCACCGGCACCAGGGTGCCGCCCATGAACACCGCCTGCGCCAGCGCCATCCAGGCGGTCAGCTCGCCCATGGCGTCCACCAGCAACACGGCCGTGCCCGGGGCCACCGGCTGCGCCGCGCTGCGCCGCTGCAGCCCCAGGCCCGAGGCCTCGGCCAGCGCCGCCACGGCGTCGAAGCGCTGCGGGTGGCGCGGCACCAGCACCAGCAGCAGCCCGGGTGCCGTGGCCTGCATCCGGCGCGCCGCCTCCAGCAGCACCGCCTCCTCGCCCTCGTGCGTGCTCGCGGCCACCCACAGCGGCCGCGCGCCCACCCAGGCGCGGCACTGCGCCACGCGCGCGGCGTGGTCCGGCGGCAGCGGGGTGTCGAACTTCAGGCTGCCGGTGACGGCCAGGCGCGCCGGCGCGGCGCCCAGCGCCGCGAAGCGGCTGCGCGCCGCCTCGTCCTGCAGCAGCAGCTGGTCCAGCGCCGCCAGCAGCGTGCGCGTGGTGCCGGCAAAGCGGGCGTAGCGGCGCGCCGAGCCGGCGGACAGCCGCCCGTTGGCCAGCGCCACGGCGGTGCCGCGCGCCTGCGCCTGCACCAGCAGCTGCGGCCAGAGCTCGGTCTCCATCACCACCAGCAGGCGCGGGTCGGCGGCGTCGAGCAGGCGGCGCACCGCCCCTGGCGTGTCGAAGGGCAGGTAGACGTGGTGCAGCGCGCCGCCGAAGCCGCCCTGCAGCGCCTGGATGCGCGCCGAGGCGGTGGGCGAGGTGCAGGTCAGCAGCAGCGGCAGCGCCGGCCGCGCCGCGTGCAGCGCCCGCAGCAGCGGCAGCGCGGCCTGCAGTTCGCCCATCGAGGCCGCGTGCACCAGCACGCCGCCGCGCACGCCCGGCGGCAGCGGCGCACGCCCGCGGCGCTCGTCCCAGCGCTCGCGGTAGGCGGGCACCCGCCGGCCCAGCCACCACAGCACCGGCCAGGCCGCGGCACGCGCAGCGTGGATCAGCGCCGTGTACAGGCGCAGCGGCATCGGAACCTCAGCGCCAGTGCTCGGCCACCCAGGCCGTGGGCAGCACGCGGCGGTACCACTTGCCGCTGACCCCGGCGATGGCGTCCGGCGGGTTGGGCTTGCCGTGGAAGGCGATCACACGCGCGCCCTCGGGAATGCGCGGCGGCAGGAACCACTGCAGCGGCCCCTTGCGCACGCAATGGCGCTTGAAGCTGCGGCACCACGCGGCAGGCCAGTAGGCCAGCCGGCCCTGGCGGGCCAGGGTCTGCGTCACGTACTCCTGCTCGTTGCGCACCTCGCGCAGCACCTCGTCCCGGTTCGCCGACAGGTGCGTGATCAGGTCGGCATGCGCGCCGATGGTGTATCGGTAGACCGAGGTGTTGCCGGTGTCGTCGCGCTTGTCCCACTCCTTGATCACCAGGAACTCGCCCGGGTGGTCGAAGAAGGGGCCGAGGTCGTCGACGATGACCACGTCGAGGTCGATGAACAGCGTCGGGCCGTGCAGGTCGTACAGCGGCGCGGCGAAGCTGGTCACCTTCAGCCAGCCATGGGCCTTGGTCCAGGGCAGGCGCTGGTCGAAGTCGGCAAAGCCCACGGCCGGCAGGTCGAAGACCTCCACCTCCGGGCCGATGCCGGTGGCGTCGTCGGTCAGGCAGACGAAGCGGTGCGGCCGGTGCAGGTGCCGCGCCACCATGGAGCGCAGGCGGTTGACGTAGTCGGCACCGTACTTGGTGCCCCACTTGATGCACAGGACGTTGACCGGGGCCTCCATCGACATGCCCCTCTCAGTGCGCCGCCGCCGCGACCTCCGCGTCGGGCTTGACGCCGCGCAGCGCGGCCATCATGGCCTGCTCGATGCGCTTGAGCGCGCCCTTGGTGTGGCCCTCGAAGCGCAGCACCAGCACCGGCGTGGTGTTGGAGCCGCGGATCAGGCCGAAGCCGTCGGGCCAGTCCACGCGCACGCCGTCGATGGTGTTCACCTCGGCGCCGGGGAAGGCCAGCCGGCCGTCGGCCACGCGCGCCTGCAGCTCGGCCACCACCGCGTGGTGCTCGCCCTCGGCGCAGTGCACGTTGAGCTCCGGCGTGTTGTGGCTGGTGGGCAGGCCGTTGAGCACGCGGCTGGGGTTCTTCGCGCGCGAGAGGATCTCCAGCATGCGCGCGGCGGTGTAGGTGGCGTCGTCGAAGCCGTACCAGCGCTCGCCGAAGAAGATGTGTCCGCTCATCTCGCCGGCGATGGGCGCGCCCACCTCCTTCATCTTGGCCTTGACCAGCGAGTGGCCCGTCTTCCACATCATCGGCACGCCGCCGGCGGCGCGGATGGCCGGTGCCATGCGCTGGCTGCACTTGACGTCGAAGATCACCGTGCCGCCGGGGTTGCGCGAGAGGATGTCCTGCGCCAGCAGCATCAGCTGGCGGTCGGGGTAGATGATCCGGCCGTCCTTGGTGACCACGCCCAGGCGGTCGCCGTCGCCGTCGAAGGCCAGGCCGAGCTCGGCGTCGGTGGTCTTCACGGTCTCGATCAGCTCGGCCAGGTTCTCGGGCTTGCTCGGGTCGGGGTGGTGGTTGGGGAAGTCGCCATCGACCTCGCTGTAGAGCTCGGTCACGGTGCAGCCCAGCGCGCGCAGGATGGCCGGGGCCGAGGCACCGGGGATGCCGTTGCCGGAGTCGACCACGATCTTCATCGGCCGCGCGAGGCGGGCGTCGCCGGCGATGCGGGCGCTGTACTCCGGCACGATGTCCATCTTCGCGCTGCGGCCGCGGCCCTGCGCGTAGTCCTCGGCCTCGATGCGGCGGCGCAGGGCCTGGATCTCGTCGCCGTAGATGGCGCGGCCGGCGAGCACCATCTTGAAGCCGTTGTAGTCCTTGGGGTTGTGGCTGCCCGTGACCTGGATGGCACTGCGGCAGCCGTGTGCGCCGCGCGTGGCGGCCACGTAGTAGGCCATGGGCGTGGTCACGGCGCCCAGGTCCACCACGTCCAGCCCGGTGGACTTCAGGCCGCGGATCAGCGCCGCCGCCAGGCCCGGGCCCGACAGCCGGCCGTCGCGGCCCACCGCCACCGCCTTCTCGCCCTCGGCCAGCGCCTGGCTGCCGAAGGCGCGACCCAGGTGCAGGGCGAAGCGCTCGTCGATTGTCTTGCCGACGACGCCGCGGATGTCATAGGCCTTGAAGACGGAAGCAGTGACTTTCATGCGGGCAGCCGGCTGGAAATGGACCGGGGCGATTGTAGGGACCCCCCGCGGCTTGCCATCCATCGCCCCGGCTGTCGATCCGTCGCCGGTCCCGTGCCGCCGGCGCCGGGTGCTCCCTACACTGCCCGCCATGGCTGCACTGACCCGCCACACCGTCGCCCTGGCCTGGAAGTCCTGGTTCAGCAACGACCTCGAACCACGCGGCCCGGCGTGGCTGCAATGGGTGCTGACCGGCGTGTTCTCGCTGATCATCGCCCTGTGTTTCACGGTGCTGGGCTTCGCGCTCAACGCGCTGGACGGCGGCCGCGCCTGGGCCTCGCCCACCCACTGGCTGTTCTGGTTCGGCAAGAATCTCACGGTGTCGGCCGTCATCGGCTACCTGATCCACGTGATGTTCGCGCTGCTGATCCCGGCCATCGGGCCGCGGCGCATCCGGGGCTGGAGCGAGGCACAGCGCAGCACCTTCTTCGCCGGCGTGCCGATCGCCGGCGTGGTGATGGGCTGGCCCGTCGGCGTGGCGCTGGCCGAAGGTGGCACGCCGAGCTGGATGTCGCGCCTGGACGGCAGCGTGATGGTGGGCGTGGTGCTGTTCTCGGTGCTGATCAGCTTCATCTTCCACCAGGTGTTCAGCGCCAGGTCGCGCCAGGTGGTCGCCGAGCGGCGGGCGGTGGAGGCCCAGCTCAAGCTGCTGCAGGCGCAGATGGAGCCGCACTTCCTGTTCAACACCCTCGCCGGCGTGCAGACGCTGATCGACGTGGAGCCCGAGCGCGCCAAGCAGATGCTGGGCGCCTTCACCGACTACCTGCGCGCCACCGTGGCGAGCCTGCGCACCGAGGACAGCAGCGTGGGCCAGGAGCTGGCGCTGGCCGAGGCCTACCTGGGCCTGATGGCGCAGCGCATGGAGGACCGCCTGCGCTGGACGGTGGATGCCGACCCGGCGCTGCTGCGCCGCGCGATGCCGGCGCTGCTGCTGCAGCCGCTGGTGGAGAACGCCATCCACCACGGCCTGGAGCCCAAGCTCGACGGCGGCCGGGTGCGGGTGACGGTGCGGCGCGACGGCGATGCGCTGCTGCTCGAGGTGCAGGACGACGGCCTGGGCCTGGACGCGCCGAAACGGCGCAGCAGCGGCAACGGCGTGGCGCTGGACAACATCCGCCAGCGCCTGCAGGGCCGCTGGGGCGACCAGGCCACGCTGACGCTGGCCCCGGCCCACCCGGGCACGCGTGCCACACTGCGCCTGCCGCTGGAGGACACACCCGCATGACCCTGGCCCTGATCGCCGACGACGAGCCGCCGCTGGCGCGGCACCTGCAACGCGAGCTGGCCGCGCTGTGGCCGGACCTGCAGTTCGCCCCGCTGGCGCGCAACGGCGTGGAGGCCGCCGAGCAGATCGCCGCGCTGCGGCCCGACCTGGCCTTCCTCGACATCCAGATGCCCGGCCTGACCGGCCTGGAGGTGGCGCAGGGCATCGAGGGCGCCACCCGCGTGGTCTTCGTCACCGCCTACGACGAGTACGCGGTGCCGGCCTTCGAGCAGCAGGCGCTGGACTACCTGCTCAAGCCGGTGAAGACCGAGCGCCTGCAGCGCTGCGTGGCCCGCCTGCAGCAGGCGCTGGCCGCACCGCCGGCGGCCGACGCCCGCCTGGCCCAGGCGCTGCGCAGCCTGCAGCCGGCCGCGCCGGCCGTGCCGCGCCTGCGCTGGGTGCGCGCCGGCAGCGGCGACCTGGTGCGCCAGGTGCCGGTGGAGGAGGTGCTGTTCTTCCACGCCGACGACAAGTACACCTGCGTGCAGACGGCGCGCGCCGAGCACCTGATCCGCACCCCCATCGTCGAGCTGCTGCCCCAGCTCGACCCCGAGGTCTTCGTCCAGGTGCACCGCTCCACCATCGTCAACCTGAACCACCTCGACGGCACCCGCCGCGACGAGGCCAGCCGGCTGTTCGTGCGCATGCGCGGCGTCGAGCGCGAGCTGCCGGTCAGCCGGGCCTACGTGCACCTGTTCAAGGCCATGTAGAACTGATCCATATCAGGAAACCCTCAAGTCCGGGCGTCGGCGCCCGAAAAGCACGGTCACGGACCCTCCCGTCCGCCCACCCTGCCCCCTCAAGGAGCCGACGCCATGAAATTCGTCCCGACCCTCGTTGCCGGCGCCCTGCTGGCCGCCGCGGCCCTGTCGCACGCCGCCCCCGACCCCAAGGCCACCATCGCCGACCTCGACGCGCGCCTGGCCAAGATCGGCGCGCCGCGCCTGGAAGGCACCGTGCAGGTGGCCGGCCAGGACGTGCCGGCCATCTTCTTCGGCGACCGCCGCATCAACAACAACTTCGACGTCGTCGACGCCATCCGCAAGACCCACCAGGCCACGGCCACGGTCTTCGTCCGCCAGGGCGACGAGTTCGTGCGCGTCAGCACCAACGTGCTCACGCCCGAGGGCAAGCGCGGCGTGGGCACCAAGCTCGCGCGCAACGCCGCCTACGAGGCGGTGAGCAACGGCCGCCAGTTCTGCGGCCCCATCGACGTGCTCGGCACCGCCTACGACGCCTGCTACAACCCGATCAAGGACGCCAAGGGCCAGATCATCGGCGTCAGCTACATCGGCCACAAGAAGTAAGCCCAGGGCCGCGCCATGAAACCCTTCTTCCACCCGGGCCGCTGGCTGGCCCGCCTGCCCGTCGGCCGACAGCTGTTCGCGGGCTTTGCCATCGTGCTGGCGCTCACCGCCGCCATCGGTGGCGCCGGGCTCGTCGGTCTGCGCAGCGTGGACGCCGAGGCCATGGCGCTGTCGGAGAAGTGGCTGCAGGGCGTGAGCGATCTTTCCGCCGCGCGCGCGCTGGTGGTCGAGACGCGCGAGTTCGAGCTCAAGCACAGCCGCACCGACGACCGCAGCTACCACGCGGAGTACGAGGAGAAGATGACCGAGGCCGCCAGGCAGCTCGGCGCGCTGGCCGAGGGCTACAAGGCGCGCGTGCAGGGCGAGCAGGAGGCCGAGCTGGTGGCCACGCTGGTGAAATCCTGGGGCGCCTACCGTGCCGCGCAGGAGCGCGTGATCAAGCTCGGCCGTGAAGGCCAGCAGATGGACGCGGCCGACATCGCCGACGGTGCCTCGAGCATGGCCTTCGAGGAGGCGGTGGCCGCCCTGGCGGCGCTCACCCAGTTCAATCACGACGGTGCACAGGCGGCCAAGGCCCACGTGCAGCGGGTCGCGGCCCAGGCCAACGCCGCGGTGCTGGCGCTGTTGGCGCTGGGCCTGGCCCTGGGCGCGGGCATGGCGGTGCTGATCACGCGCGGGCTGCTGCGCCAGCTGGGCGGCGAGCCGGCCACCGCGGTGGCGCTGGCCCGCGCCGTGGCCCAGGGCGACCTGAGCACCCGCGTGGCCCTGAAGGCCGGCGACCGCGACAGCCTGCTGGCCTGGCTGAACACCATGCAGCAGGACCTGGCGCGTGCCGTGGCCGACGTGCGCCGCGGCTCCGACCACGTGGCCCATGCCAGCGCCGAGATCGCCGCCGGCAACCAGGACCTGTCGGGCCGCACCGAGCTGCAGGCCGGGGAGCTGCAGCAGACCGCCTCCACCATGGAGCAGCTGGGGGCGACGGTGCGCCACAACGCCGACAACGCGCGCCAGGCGGCGCAGCTTGCGCAGGGCGCCTCCAGCGTGGCGCAGCAGGGCGGCGAGGTCGTAGGCCAGGTCGTCGACACCATGCGCGGCATCCAGAGCAGCTCGCAGAAGATCGCCGACATCATCGGCACCATCGACGGCATCGCCTTCCAGACCAACATCCTGGCGCTCAACGCCGCGGTGGAGGCCGCCCGCGCCGGCGAGCAGGGCCGCGGCTTCGCGGTGGTGGCCGGCGAGGTGCGCAGCCTCGCGCAGCGCAGCGCCGAGGCGGCCAAGCAGATCAAGGGCCTGATCACCGACAGCGTGGCACGCGTGGAGCAGGGCACTGCGCTGGTGGACCGCGCCGGCGCCACGATGCAGGAGATCGTGGGCGCCGTGAAGCGGGTGACCGACATCATCGGCGAGATCAGCGCCGCCAGCGCCGAGCAGAGCGCCGGCGTGGCCCAGGTGGGCTCGGCCATCACGCGCATGGACCAGGGCACGCAGCAGAACGCGGCCCTGGTGGAGCAGAGCGCGGCGGCGGCCACCAGCCTGCGCCAGCAGGCCGAGCAGCTGGTGCAGGCGGTGGCGGTGTTCAAGCTGGGCGACGGCAGCGCCGATCCGGTGCGCGCCGCCACCGCGCTGCCGGTGAACGTGCCGGCGGCGGTGCCGGCGAAGGCCGCGCCCGTGCGGGCGCGACCGTCCCCGCCGCCCGCCAGCCCGTCGGTGCGCGCACCGCGTCAGTCGGCCACCCCGGCCGCCTCCGCCGCGCCCCGCCCGGCCGCCACCCCGGCCCCGGCGCCCGCCACGGCAGCGGCCCCGGCCGGCGACGACGACTGGCAGAGCTTCTGAGCGCCCGCGGGCGGCGCGGCCCCCGCCCGGCCTGCCCTGCCCGCACCGCTTCTCGGGCATCATCGCAAGGCGGCGAGGGAACCATCCCCGCCGCCTTGCCTCCATTGCAGACCATGCGCATGCCTCCTCCCGCCGGCTTCGCCCGCTCCGGCCCGGGTGTCCTGGGCGTCCTGCTCGGCCTCGTGTTCGCCGCCCTGGGCGTCGTGCTGATGATCGGCGCCCTGCTGCTCGGCCTCGTGCTGGCGGCCGCGGCGGCGGTGTGGTCGCTGCTGCGCGGGCGCCGCCCGGCACCGGTGCGCTTCGAGTGGCGCCGCGCCACCGCGCGCGCCTGGCGGCCGGCCTCCGGTCGCCCGCACAGCGAGGAGGTGGTGGACATCGAGGTGCGCGAGGTGGGCACCGAGCCGCCGCCGAGGCTGCGCGACTGAGCCAACCACAGGTCCGGAAACGGCCAGTGCGCCGGCCCCGGCGGGCTACGATGCCCGCATGCTTCCCGACCCCGACGCCGCCTACCTCGCCCTGAAGGCGCGCGACACGCGCTTCGACGGCCGGCTGTTCGTGGGCGTCAGCTCCACCGGCATCTACTGCCGGCCCGTGTGCCGCGTGCGGACGCCGCGGCCCGAGCACTGCCGCTTCTTCGCCAGCGCCGCGCAGGCCGAGGCCGCGGCCTTCCGCCCCTGCCTGAAGTGCCGGCCGGAGATCGCACCCGGCCTGTCGGCCATGGACTCCTCGCGCACGCTGGCGGACGACGCCGCGCGCCGCATCGAGGACGCGGTGCACCGTGGCGAGGCCCTGCCGCTGGCCCGGCTGGCGGCCCGCCTGGGCGTGACCGACCGCCACCTGCGCCGCATCTTCGCCGCCGCCCACGGCGTGGGTCCGCAGGCCTACGAGACCACGCAGCGCCTGCTGCTGGCCAAGCGGCTGCTCACCGACACCGCCGAGCCGGTGGCCCAGGTGGCGCTGGCCAGCGGCTTCGGCAGCCTGCGCCGCTTCAACGCCGCCTTCGCCGCCCGCTACCGCATGCCGCCGACCCGGCTGCGGCAGCAGGGCCGCGCCGCCGGCGGGCCGCCGGCGCTGCGCCTGGCCTGGCGGCCGCCCTGCGACGCCGCCGGGCTGCTGGCCTTCCACGCGCGGCGCGCCCTGCCCGGCGTGGAACAGGTGGACGGCGCGGTGCTGCGGCGCACGCTGGCCCTGCCGTCGGCGCACGGCCCGGTGGCCGGCTGGCTGGGCTGCCGCCTGGTGCCCGAGCGGCAGGAGCTGTGGCTGGAGCCGTCGCCGTCGCTGGCGCCGGCACTCGGCACCCTGATCCAGCGCGCGCGCCACGCCTTCGACCTCGACGCCGAGCCGGCGCGCATCGACCCGGTGCTGGCCACGCTGCCGCAGCCCGCCCCGCCGGGGCTGCGCCTGCCCGGCTGCTTCGACGGCTTCGAGACGGCGGCGCGCATCGTGCTCGGCCAGCAGGTGACGGTGAAGGCCGCACGCACGCTGGCGCAGCGCCTGGTCGTGGCCTTCGGCCGCCCGATCGACACGCCACACGCGGGCCTGGACCGCCTGTTCCCCGACGCGGCCACCCTGGCCGCGGCCGACGCCGACGCGCTGGGCCGCCTGGGCATCGTGCGCCAGCGCGTGCGCGCCCTGCAGGCGCTGGCGGCCGAGGTGGCCGCCGGCCGGCTGGCGCTGCACCCCGGCGCCCCGCTGCAGCCCACGCTGGCGGCCCTGCGCGCGCTGCCGGGCATCGGCGAGTGGACGGCGCAGCTGGTGGCGCTGCGCGTGCTGGCCTGGCCCGACGCCTTTCCCGCCACCGACGTCGGCCTGCTGCAGGCGCTGGCGCCGGCCACCGGCGGGCGCCGCGACGCCGCCGCGGCCACCCGCCTGGCCGAGGCCTGGCGCCCCTGGCGCGGCTACGCCGTGATCGCGCTGTGGCAAACCCTGGAGACCCCCGCATGACACCCCACAAGCTGCCGCAGGGCCTGGTGGCCCGCGCCACCCTGCCTTCGCCGCTCGGCCCGCTGACGGCGGCCGCCACCCCGGCGGGGCTGGCGCTGCTGTGGTTCGACACGCCGCCGCTGCCCGGCGTGCCCGAGGACCCGACCCAGCGCTGGCTGGCCCGGGCCGCCGACGAGCTGGCGGCGTACTGGCGGGACCCGCACCACCGCTTCACGGTGGCGCTGGACCTGCAGGGCACGCCCTTCCAGCGCGCCGTGTGGCAGGCGCTCGTCACCATCCCGCCCGGCCGCACCTGCAGCTATGCCGACATGGCGCGCGAGGTGGGTCGTCCGGCGGCGGTGCGCGCGGTGGGCACGGCCAACGGCGCCAACCCGGTGGGCCTGATCGTGCCCTGCCACCGCGTGATCGGCGCCGACGGCCGGCTCGGCGGCTACGCCGCCGGCCTCGAGCGCAAGGCCGCGCTGCTGCGACACGAGTCGGCGCAGGCCCTGCTGCGGGCCTGAACGACCGCCCGAGGCCGGCGGCGTGACTTGACATTGGTCAAGTGTCGCACTGGCCCCGGGGCGATGGGCGCACTACAGTGCGCAGCATGCTGCTGCCCCGCACCCTCTACGCCAAGCTGCTGACCCTGGGCGGCATCGTGCTCGCCCTGGCCGTGATGTCGGTGGGGGGCACGATGTGGATCGGCCTGCAGCTCGAAGGCGGCGCGGCCGCGGTCAACGAGGCCGGGCGGCTGCGCATGCAGGTGTGGCGGCTGGCGGCCGAGATCCCCGCCGGCGATGCCGCGCGCAGCCGGGCCCTGGCCGAGGGCTTCGACGCCAGCCTGGCCCTGCTGCGCGACGGCGACGCCGCCCGCCCGCTGGCCGTGCCCTGGACCGACGACTCCACCCGCCAGTTCGCCCTGCTGGGCGAGCGCTGGGCGGCCCTGCGGCCGCAGTGGCTGGCCGAGCCGGCGCCGGCGCCGGCGGTGCTGGGCCGGCAGGCGCACGCCTTCGTTGCCGAGGTGGACCGGTTCGTCGGCGCGGTGGAGCACTCGCTGTCGGTGTGGACCTCCATCCTGAGCCTGATGCAGATGGCCATGATGGCGCTGGCCGTGGGCGCGGCACTGGTGCTGATCTACGCCGGCTACGCCTTCGTGCTGATGCCGCTGTCGGCGCTGGGCACCGGGCTGGCGCGCGTTCAGGAGGGCGATCTCTCCGCGCGCGTGGCCGCCGACACCGACGACGAGTTCGGCCAGCTCGGCCGCGGCTTCAACCGCATGGCGCAGACGCTGCAGGAGCTCTACCGCACGCTGGAGGACAAGGTGCGCGAGAAGACCGCGCGGCTGGAGGTGCAGCGCGAGCGGCTGTCGCGGCTGTACACGATGAGCGACTTCCTCGCCCGCGCCGGCACGCTGGAGGACATGGCTGGCGGCTTCGCCCGCCAGATCCGCGTGATCGCCGGCGCCGACGCTGCCGCGGTGCGCTGGTCCGACGAGGCCAACCAGCGCCACGTGCTGCTGGCCGGCGACTGCCTGCCGCAGGCGATGGTGGCCGACGAGCACTGCGTGCGCACGGGCGCCTGCCTGTGCGGCCAGGCGCAGGAGGCCGCCGGCACGCGGGTGATCCCCATCCGCGCCGATGCGCCGCCGAAGATGGTGCACTGCGCCGAAGCCGGCTACCAGACGCTGATCAGCGTGCCGGTGATGCTGCAGCAGCGCATGCTCGGCGAGATCGACCTCTTCTTCCGCCAGCCGGTGACGCTGAGCGACGAGGAGCGCCAGCACCTCGACGCCCTGGCCAGCCACCTGGCCAGCGCCATGGAGGGCCTGCGCGCCGAGGCGCTGGAGCGCGAGTCGGCGGTGGCCGAGGAGCGCGGCCTGCTGGCGCGCGAGCTGCACGACTCCATCGCCCAGTCGCTGGCCTTCCTGAAGATCCAGGTCGGGCTGCTGCGCAGCGCCATCGGCCGCGGCGACGGGGCGGCCGTGTCGCGCACGCTCGACGAGCTCGACGCCGGCGTGCGCGAGAGCACCGCCGACGTGCGCGAGCTGCTGCTGCACTTCCGCACCCGCACCAACGCCGAGGACATCGTGCCCGCCCTGCGCACCACGCTGCAGAAGTTCGAGCACCATGCCGGCCTCGCGACCCACCTGAAGGTGCAGGGCGACGGCCTCCCGCTGCCGCCGGACGTGCAGGTGCAGGTGCTGCACGTGGTGCAGGAGGCGCTGTCCAACGTGCGCAAGCACGCGCGGGCGCACGAGGTGTGGGTGGACGTGCAGCAGGGCCCGGCCTGGACGGTGGAGGTGCGCGACGACGGCGTGGGCTTCGCCGCCGACGGCGCCGCCCCGGGCGAGACGCACGTGGGCCTGCGCATCATGCGCGAGCGGGCCGATCGCATCGGCGCCACGGTGACGGTGTCGTCGGCACCCGGCACGGGCACCCGGGTGCGGCTGGCACTGCCGGCGCGCGAGGAGGCGCTGGCCGCATGACGGGCCCGATCCGCGTGATGGTGGTCGACGACCACACGCTGTTCCGCCGCGGGCTGATCGCGCTGCTGGAGGCCGACGGGCGCTTCGTCATCGCCGCCGCGGCCGGCGACGCCGGGCAGGCGCAGCGCCTGGCCGCGGCGCAGCAGCCCGACGTGATCCTGCTCGACAACCACCTGCCCGGCGTGAACGGCGTGGACGCGCTGCCCGGCCTGCGCGAGGCCGCGCCGCGCGCGCAGGTGCTGATGCTCACCGTCAGCGAGGACGAGCGCGACCTCGCCGCGGCGCTGCGCGGCGGCGCGCGCGGCTACCTGCTCAAGACGGTGGACCACACGGTGCTGGCCGACGCCATCGTGCGCACGCTGTCGGGCCAGTCCACCGTGAGCCCGGAGATGACGAGCAAGCTCGTCAGCGCCTTCCAGGCCATGGACCCGGCCGCAGCGACGGCCGCGCCCGAGCCGGCCCCGGCGGCCGAGCCGATGGACAGCCTGTCGCCGCGCGAGCGCGAGATCCTCGTGCACATCGCGCGCGGCGCCAGCAACAAGGAGATCGCGCGCGCGCTGGACATCGCCGAGACCACGGTGAAGATCCACGTGCAGCACATCCTGCGCAAGCTGGGCATGAGCTCGCGCGTGCAGGCCGCGGTGTACGCCAGCTCGCGCGGCGAACCGGGCTGACGCCCGGGCCGCTCACTTGTGGCGACCCGCGCGCCACGCCCAACCAAGCTGGGACCGCAACGCACATCTGCGCTGCGTGGCGCGCGGCGAGGCCCGCCCAGGCGGCCACGAACAAGGGATGCGCGGCTTGACCTGACGCAAGCCGCCGCTAGTCTGGCCCCGGGCTAGTTCTTCCGGACGATGGCCACCGTGGCGGCCTCGTCCTTCCGCAGCCGCGGACCCGCCCTGCCGGCCGATGGCGCACGGCGACGCGCGCGCCGACCATACCGGCATCCCACAAGGAGCCCCGGCATGTCCGCCCCGCACACCCCCGCCGCCCCGATCGCGCCCAAGTCCTGGTCGGTGCTGATCGTCAGCACGCTGGCCTTCACCACCTGCTTCATGGTCTGGATGATGTTCGGCGTCATCGGCATCCCGCTGAAGAAGGAGCTCGGCCTCAGCGCCACCGAGTTCGGCCTGCTCACCGCGATGCCGGTGCTCAGCGGCTCGCTGGTGCGCGTGCCGCTGGGCATCTGGACCGACAAGTTCGGCGGCCGCATCGTCTTCGCGCTGCTGATGGCGCTCACGGTGCCGGCCATCTTCCTGATGTCCTACGCCACGCAGTACTGGCACTTCCTGACCATCGGCCTGGTGCTGGGCCTGGCCGGCGGTTCGTTCTCGGTGGGCACGCCCTACGTGGCGCGCTGGTTCCCCAAGCAGCGCCAGGGCCTGGCGATGGGCATCTTCGGCGCCGGCAACGCGGGCGCGGCGGTCAACAAGTTCGTCGCCCCGGCCATCCTGGTGGCCTTCGGCTGGACCATGGTGCCGCAGGTCTACGCCGCCATCATGCTCGGCACGCTGATCATCTTCTGGCTCGGCAGCGCGCACGACCCGAAGCACCAGGTGCCGGCCAACACCCGATTCGTCGACCAGCTCAAGATGCTGAAGGACCCGCGGGTGCTCAAGTACTGCCAGTACTACAGCATCGTCTTCGGCGGCTACGTGGCGCTGAGCCTGTGGATGGTGCAGTACTACGTGGGCGAGTACGGGCTGGACATCCGCGTGGCCGCGCTGCTGGCCGCCTGCTTCAGCCTGCCCGGCGGCGTGCTGCGCGCCTTCGGCGGCTGGATGAGCGACAAGTGGGGCGCGCACCGCGTGAGCTGGTGGGTGATGTGGGTGAGCTGGATCTGCCTGTTCCTGCTGTCCTACCCGAGCACCAGCTACACGGTGCAGACCACCGACGGCCCCACCACCTTCACGCTGGCGCACAACGTCTACAGCTTCACCGCGCTGATGTTCCTGCTCGGCATCGCGTGGGCGGTGGGCAAGGCCAGCGTCTTCAAGTACGTGGCCGACGACTACCCGCAGAACATCGGCACCGTCAGCGGGATCGTCGGCCTGGCCGGCGGCCTGGGCGGCTTCATCCTGCCGATCATGTTCGGCGCCCTGCTGGACTGGACCGGCGTGCGCTCCACGGCCTTCATGCTGATGTACGGCGTGGTCTGGGTCAGCCTGATCTGGATGTACTGGACCGAGGTGCGCAAGACCGAGGTCATCGGCGGCCGGCCGGCACTGTCGGCGGCGCACTGACGAGGAACGCCTCATGAACACGTCCACCCTTCCCGCCGGCCAGGGCAGCCCTGCCCGCGGCGCCGACATCGCCGACTGGGACCCCGAGAACGAGGCCTACTGGCAGGCCCGGGGCCGTCGCATCGCCTACCGCAACCTCTGGATCTCGATCCCCGCGCTGCTGTGCGGCTTCGCGGTCTGGGGCATGTGGGGCATCATCACCGTGCAGATGCTCAACCTGGGGTTCCCCTTCACCCAGGCCGAGCTGTTCACGCTGACCGCCATCGCCGGCATCTCCGGCGCCACGATGCGCATCCCGGCGTCGTTCCTGATCCGCCTGGCGGGCGGCCGGAACACCATCTTCCTGACCACCGCGATGCTGCTGGCCCCGGCCATCGGCACCGGCATCGCGCTGCAGAACCCCGACTGGCCGCTCTGGGCCTTCCAGCTGATGGCGCTGTGGTCGGGCGTGGGCGGCGGCAACTTCGCCAGCTCGATGTCGAACATCAGCACCTTCTTCCCGAAGCGGCTGCAGGGCACGGCGCTGGGCCTGAACGCGGGCCTGGGCAACTTCGGCGTGACCACGATGCAGATCGTGATCCCGCTGGTGATGACGGTGGGCCTGCTCGGCGGCTTCGGCGGCGAGCCGATGACGCTGGTGAAGGACAGCGGCTGGATCTTCGGCAAGATCGCCGCCGGCACGCCCACCTGGATCCAGAACGCCGGCTTCGCCTGGGTGCTGTCGCTGGTGCCGCTGGCGGTGCTGTGCTGGTTCGGCATGAACAACCTGAAGACGGTGTCGCCGAACACGGGCCATCCCATCGTCGCCTTCGGCAAGATCACCTACCTCTACACGCTGGCCTTCGTGCCCGCGATCTTCATGCTCTGGCTGTACCTGCCGGCGCCCACCGGGCTGGGCGTGCTGAGCATGTGGGTCGCCATCCCGCTGGACATCGTGCTGGCGCTGGCGGTGATGCGTCTGGCCGCCTTCGGCGAGATGAAGGAAGGCGTGAAGAAGCAGTTCGCCATCTTCCGCGACAAGCACACCTGGAGCCTGACGGCGCTCTACATCGTCACCTTCGGGTCCTTCATCGGCTTCTCGATGGCGCTGCCGCTGGCCATCACGGTGATCTTCGGCTTCCAGCACTTGCCCGATGCCAACGGCGTGATGCAGCACACGCTGAAGAACCCCAACGCGCCCTCGGCCCTCACCTACGCCTGGATCGGCCCCTTCGTCGGTGCCGCCGTGCGCCCGCTGGGCGGCTGGATCTCCGACAAGTTCGGCGGCTCCATCGTCACCCAGGTGATCACGGTGGTGATGGCGGCGGCCGCGGTGGCGGTGGGCCACGTGATGATGCTGGCCTACGGCTCGGCCACGCCGGAGCAGTACTTCCCGATGTTCCTGGGCCTGTTCATGGTGCTGTTCTTCGCCAGCGGCATCGGCAACGGCTCCACCTTCCGCACCATCGGCGTGATCTTCGACCGCGCCCAGGCCGGCCCGGTCCTGGGCTGGACCTCGGCGGTGGCCGCCTACGGCGCCTTCATCGCGCCGGTGCTGATCGGCGAGCAGATCAAGGCCGGCACGCCCGAGCGCGCCTTCTACGGCTTCGCCGTGTTCTACGCCCTGTGCCTGGTCGTGAACTGGTGGTTCTACCTGCGCCGCCACGCGTACGTGAAGAACCCCTGAGACCGCCGCGCACCGCCCATTCCAACGAGGACAAGCCATGAGCCATTTCCTGGACCGCCTGACCCACTTCAACCTGCCCAAGGAAAGCTTCTCCGGCGGCCACGGCGTCACCACCGGCGAGGACCGCACCTGGGAGGACGCCTACCGCAACCGCTGGGCGCACGACAAGATCGTGCGCAGCACGCACGGCGTGAACTGCACCGGCAGCTGCAGCTGGAAGATCTACGTCAAGGGCGGCATCGTCACCTGGGAGACCCAGCAGACCGACTACCCCCGCACCCGCGACGACCTGCCCAACCACGAGCCGCGCGGCTGCGCCCGCGGCGCCAGCTACAGCTGGTACCTCTACAGTGCCAACCGCGTGAAGTACCCGATGGTGCGCGGCCGCCTGCTCGAGCGCTGGCGCGCCGCGCTGAAGGTGGCCAGGAGCCCGGTGGACGCCTGGGCCAGCATCGTCGAGAACCCCGAGGCCCGGCGCGACTACCAGAAGGTGCGCGGCATGGGCGGCTTCGTCCGCTCGAGCTGGGACGAGGTGAACCAGCTCATCGCCGCGGCCAACGTCTACACCATCAAGACCCACGGCGCCGACCGCGTGATCGGCTTCTCGCCGATCCCGGCGATGAGCATGGTCAGCTATGCCGCGGGCAGCCGCTACCTCAGCCTGATCGGCGGCGTGTGCATGAGCTTCTACGACTGGTACTGCGACCTGCCGCCGGCCA